>Ga0182030_10010834_pt1 | contig 18470 bp, 15 predicted proteins | sample 812S3MmetaG_FD_121299 | JGI IMG/M metagenome (GOLD analysis project Ga0182030, IMG submission 121299) | Permafrost microbial communities from Stordalen Mire, Sweden - 812S3M metaG (Illumina Assembly) | ecosystem: Environmental > Terrestrial > Soil > Wetlands > Permafrost | place: Sweden...
CGAGGCGAAGCAGGACATCGCCGCCGCGTTGAAACTGCTATTCGATGTGGACGAGGATGTCGTTAAAAAGTTCCGCGAGTTCGTCGAATCGGGACGGGCGGTGGAGATCAAAGAAGCGGTTTTGCGTTCACTTAAGAACGGCGGGCGGATTTTTTTCACTGGTTGCGGCTCGACCGGGCGCTTGAGCATTTTGCTGGATTCCGTCTGGCGCGATTTCTGGCAGCAGCAGTCGGCTGGCAAATTATTTCCCGTAAGAGATTATGAAGCCCGCACGTTCAGCGTAATGGCGGGCGGCGATTACGCACTCGTCAAATCCGTCGAGGGCTTCGAGGATTTCAGCGCGTTCGGCAAAAAGCAGATCAACGACCTCGGCGTGTCGGCCAAGGACATCGTTTTCGCTATCACCGAGGGCGGCGAGACATCGTTTGTCATCGGCACGGCCTGGGCGGGTCTGGCGGCGGGCGCTAAGGTCTATTTCGTCTATAACAATCCCGACGCAATTCTTTGCGAGACGGTCGAGCGCAGCCGCGAAGTTATTGAAGATTCCCGCATTGAAAAAATCAACCTGACGACCGGCCCGATGGCCATCATGGGTTCGACACGGATGCAGGCGACCTCGATCCAATTGATCGTCCTGCTCACGGTGTTGGAAATGGTAGCGCGCGATTTGCTCGGCCTGGGTTCGGCCGAGGTTCCGAAACAATCCCTCAAAGGGCTCGTGGAACTGCTTGCGAGCTTGAAGTCGCCGGAACTGCTCGCACAACTGGCGAAGCTCGTCACGCTAGAAGAATCAATTTATCGCAGCGGCCACAAAAACAATTATTTTGCAAACCAGCTTGGCATTGACATCCTGACCGACACGACGGAACGTTCGCCGACGTATTGCACCCCGTCGTTCCGCAAATTCAATGACGCAACCGCCGCCGAGTCTTGGGCGTTTTTGTTTCTACCGCAAAACGAGACACCCGCCGCCTGGCAGCACCTTCTGAAACGCGAGCCGCATTGCGTGGAATGGGATGAAGGCGAAATTCGCGAGCTTGTCGGCGTGGAAAAACTGTCACGCACATTGGAAACGCTTCGTAAAATCAGCCGCGCAGAACTCATGCGCTTTCAGATCGGAGCGGGCGGCCAGCGATTCCGCCCTTTGGCGAAAGGTGACGGGGTGGTGGCCGTGGTTTCGCGCACGGAACTCCCGGCCCTGCTTAAGCCCCAGGGATTTTATCACGAACAGTTTGCGGCAGCACGGCCGGTCGGTGTGCGCACGGGCTTGATCCACATCGGAACGGGTTATTCCATTGGCCGGATTCGTGCCACCATCGCTGCCTGGAATCCCGATTGTGTTTCGGTTTATGTACCGCTCCCGGAAACTGATTTATTATTGGACGGCGTGAAACGCACCGGCCTCAAACTGCTGCTCAATGCGCTCTCGACCTGCACGATGGTGCGGCTCGGCAGGGTGATGGGCAACACGATGGTTTGGGTCGTGCCGAGCAATATGAAGCTGATTGACCGTGCGACACGCTATATCGTGCAGCTTACCGGTTTGACTTACGAGGCGGCGAATCAGTTGCTTTTTGAAGTCATCGAGTATGTCGAGCCGCGCATGAAATTCGATCAGGCCTATCCACCGGTGGTCGGCATGGCCGTGCTACGCACAAAATTCAACCTGACGAATGAACAGGCGGAAAAACGCTTGCTGGCGGAATAAATCCACCGCCAAATGCCATCAGGCTTGAAATTAAACTGGGTTTATCTAGGCTGTCTTCATGTTTTTAGCGACGTCGAACCAGGCGAAGGGATTGTTGCACTTGAGCTACATTGAACATGTGGACGCTGCCGAGCTCGACCGGGGATACGAGGATGTGGTGACCTTACTGAAGGCTTTCCCCGCCGGTTTTTCGATGCTCGTTGATTTGGGTCGTTTGGAATTGATGGACACGGATTGTGTGGCCGCACTCGGCAAGATCATGGAATTGCTCGACCAGCGTGGCTTGGAGCGGGTGGTGCGCGTGATTCCCGACCCTGCCAAAGACATCGGCTTCAACATCCTTGCCCGGTTCCATTATCATCACAATCCGCGCATCACGAATTGCAAAACCATGATTGAAGCGGCCAGGTTGTTGGAGCTTTGAGCCGCGAGCAAGTTTCCCTCAAACCAGATGACGCGCCTGACGCTTCGGCAAAGTGGCTTTGATTTTTGACGACGGCAAGAACGGTTCATCGATGGGCAGAAAATCTTTCATGAAACCCGGCTTGTCGTGACGGCCGCCGCGTTTGTAATCGCGCCACAAAGTTTCAGCGACAAGCTTCGGTTCTAGCCGGAGTTCGTCGGTAAGAAATTCAAAGAGCAGCTCCATGAGCCGCAACAACGCGATGCCGTCGGTGCGCTTCACGCGCGCGTGCAGCCAGTCGCTCCAGCGCAGGAAAGAATTAAATGGCGAAGGTGGTGCGGGCATCCCCGCGAGCCGGTCCTGGCCGCCGGCCACCTCGGCCCGCCGGGAGTTTTGCCCAACTGCGCTCCAGATCAACGGCGTACTTTCCAAGAAGTTGCCGCTGTTGCCAACCATATCCCAGTAACGCGCGAAGCGCCGCAGGCGTTGCGTCGTAGCGAAATTGAGCAGTTTGTTTTGCAGAATTTCGTAAGGCGGGGTTGCGCTATAAACCATCTGCCATTCGGTGTCGTGCCGGACAATCGGCGTGCCGCGCAACCGCTTCAGAATGCCGACCTGGATTTCCTGCGGGCCAAGCGCGACGAGCCGGTCAAATCCTGCACCGAAACTTTCCAATGTTTCACCCGGCAGTCCGACAATCAAATCGGCGTGGATGTGAACGTCGGTTTCCCGGCGTAGAAAATTAAAATTGTCCACGAGCCGGTCGTAATTCTGGCGGCGACTGATGAGCGTGCCGACTTCAGGATTGAACGTCTGGATACCGACCTCAAATTGCAGCGTGCCGGGCGGAAATTTGGCGATGACCTCGCGCAGTTCGGCGGGCAGTCGGTCGGGGATCATCTCAAAATGATAGAAGTGGCCGGGCTGATGGCGTGCGAGGAAAAATTCGAGGATGGCTTTGCTGGTGGCGATGTTGAGATTAAACGTGCGGTCCACGAACTTGAACTGCTTCACCCCCCGGTCGAGCAGCTGCTTCATCTGGTGAAGAAAAGCGGGCAGGGGGACCTGCCGCACGGGAATGTCGAGCGACGACAGGCAAAACTCGCAGGTGAACGGGCAGCCGCGCGACGCTTCAACGTAGATGATGCGGTGCGCGAGGTCGTCGTCGGTGTAGAGGTCGTAGGGCAGAACGATTTTGGAAAAATCCGGCACTTCGGCGGCAATGATTTTTTGAAGTTGGTGGGGCGTGCGTTCTCGCGAGCCGTCACCAAGCAGCACGCGGCACACCTCGGCGAACTTCAAATCGGCTTCGCCTGTGATGACGTGATCCGCGAGTTCGACGATCAACTGGCCTTCTGTTTCGTAGCTGACCTCCGGGCCGCCGAGGATGATTTTAATGTCAGGACGAAGGTGCTTTATGACAGCGACGACCTCGGTGGTCGGCGCGACGTTCCAGATATAGACACCAAACCCGATGATCTTCGGCTCGCGGGCGAGCAGCATCTCTGCGATGTCAATGGGCCGCTGGTTGATGTCGAATTCCACAAGTGCGGCGCTGGGTCGCAGTTCGCCAAGGTTGGCCAGCAGATAGCGCAGCCCGAACGCGGCATGGATGTATTTCGCGTTGAGAGTGGTTAAAACGATGTCGGCCACGTGGCGAGTTTAACAACGCTTCAATAAAAAACCAGCCGTCACTGTGTGGTGAAAGTTTTGAAGATGCCGGTGAACGCCCACGGCTCTTGGACAATTTCACTGTTGGTGTTGCTGGCACCGTGGCCGGGTTTGTTGCCGGCGTCGCGGTTGATGGACCAAAATGAGAGGCTGCAAACCCATTTCTGCGTGTCGGCCCAATCTTTCAATGTCTTCGCGTCGGCTTCGGTGAAAAATTCATCATTGGAACCATTTTTACCGAGGCAAGGACAGAGGCCGACTTGAATGGCTGCATCAATTTTCTGGAGTTGTTCGTAAGCCTTTGTGGCCGAGTCAATGCCAAGCTGGCCTTCAGATTTTCCTTTGCCGATAAATCTACTTCCGAAAAACATGACCATGAGGTTTGCAGAATGTACTTTGACGCCTTTCTTCACGGCATCGGCCAGGAGATTTTGGGCGTCGTCGGGAACTCCATCGGGATCAACCGGCAAAGTATAGGAGATAATCAGTCCGGGATTTTTCGCCTGAAGTTCGGCCAACACCGTGTTGCGCCGTTGATTGGCTTCGATGTTCGACAACGCTTTGCCCTCAATATCAAAATCCAGCCACGTGAATTCGTAATGGTCAATCACCGATTGATATTTCGCCTGAAGCACAACGGAGTTGGTTTCGACCAACGCCAGTTCCTTGCCGCCTTCGCCACCGAAAGAAACAATGACATCTCCGCCACGGTGGCGGATGGTGGTGACCTGGTTCGTGTAATAGTTTTCGGCCATCGGGATTTGGCCATACCACGCAGGATTGTTTGATGGGTCGGCGATAATGAAAGCGAGGGTAAAAAATTTCTGGCCGCTTACATCGTCACAATGGGTGAGCTGAAAATGATCTCCTGAACCGGCATACATGTACGGTGCAAAAACTTTGGCCGGCCATTCGGCGCGGGCAGCCAGACTCGCCGCCAGCAATGACGTGATCGTGATAAAAAGGGAAAACGATTTGCGCATAAAATTGCCTCGAAAAATTGTCCCGCGGAAAGTAATGACTCCGTCAGATGCGGGCAATCATTCGTTTCGCTGAACGGTAGTTTCAGCTTGTTGGGGCGAGCTTCCCTGCGAGCCGCGATTCACTTTCAACAGCGGCCCGCCAGTGGTCTCGCCCCACCATTCACAATAAACCGAACCGTAATCATGGGCGGTTTAATTTTCATTCGACCCGCCGGGCTTTCGCTGTTAGCCTGCCAGCCTTATGTCATCCGATGAAATTTTGCTGGAAGCGGAAGAAAAAATGATCAAGACCGAGCAGGTCATCGTGAACGAATTTGCCGGCGTTCGCACCGGCAAGGCGTCCTCCTCGCTCATTGAAAACATCCTCGTAGAAGTTTATGGCTCACAGATGCGCCTGCGCGAACTTGCCGGCATTTCTACGCCGGAACCGCGGATGCTGGTCGTGCAGCCGTGGGACATCACGGGCATTCAGGCGATTGAGAAGGCGATCCAGAAGGCGAATCTTGGCCTCTCGCCGGTCGTGCAGGGGAAAATCATCCGCGTTTCGTTCCCGGAATTAAGCACCGAACGTCGCCAGGAATTTGTAAAGATTACCCATCGCATGGCCGAGGAGGCACGTGTGGCCGTGCGCCATGTGCGCCGTGATGCGATGGAACTGCTGAAAAAAGCTGTCAAGGCCAGTGAGACCAGCGAGGAAGACCAGGAAAAGACCGAGAAAGAAATCCAGAAGCTGACCGACCAATACGTCGCCAAGATTGATGCGCACCTCGCGCACAAGGAAAAAGAGATTTTGACGGTGTGAATCAGCGCCCCACCGCATTCGTCGCGGGTGGTTCAAACCGCACGACCGTTTCATCCGGCTTGGCGTAACCGAGCTTTTCGCGTGTCAGGCGTTCGCCCGTTTTCGGATCGTGTTGCAAGGCGTCCACCTGCGCCTCAAGTTCCCGGGCGCGGGCCTCTTCTTTCTCAATCTGGTTTTGGTCGAGCAAAATCTGGCGGCGCATCCGCTCGTTTTCGTGGATGACCGGCAGATAACACATGCCGATGAGTAGTAGCGCGGCCAGTACGACGAGACCGACAACCACTTTCGTCAGCTTGCTCCAGATGCCGAGATCAACATTCACGCGGCGAGTAAAACACGCGCGCGGCGCCGGTGAAAGAGGATTTTCACTGGGCGTATTTTTTCCATTCAGTCAGCTTGCCATCCGCGCCAAAGGTCAACCGCAAATAATAAGTCGGGGAAAAACCTTGCGTGTAGCTTGGCGCAATCGCACCGCCCGGATAATAGCCATAAACCGGCGCGCCGACGGAGCTGTAAGCGTAGCCCTGACGCGTGATCCAGTTGGCGACGATAATGCCGTTGTCCAATTTGGCGACTTTGTCGGGCGGACCGAGTTCGATGACGGCCTGGTCGTAGGTGTAGTGGCCCACGCGTGTCGCCCAGTCAATTTTCGGGCCCGTGGCGCAGCCGGCAAACGCGAACGCGACAAGCAGAGCAAGCAGGATCGTTTTCATTAATTAAGTTTAACTTGGCTTTTGGCAAATGCAATAATTCGGATGGTGGTGGCGCGCTGCGCCACCGAGCGTGGCGTCTGGTGGCGAATGAATGAGGCAGGATATACTCCCTTAAATCATTCGTTCCGCCCTTCGCTCCGCTGACGGGCGTGGGTGTCGCAGTGCGCCACTAACTCATGCGGATTTGGTTGTCAGCGCGCCACCAAACGGTAAAACTCATGGGGTGGACATTTTACAAAATATTTTAGCGGCGCTCGTGCAACTGGATCACGCTGTCAAAACTATGCCAACGGCGAACGCAAAACCAAACCTGTTGCCGTTGTTCGCGCGCATTGACGAACTCACCCAGCAATTGCCGGGCAACGCCGACCCGACGCTGCTGCATTACTTGCACAAGAAAAGTTATGAAAAGGCGCGGCTTTGGTTGCAGGATCGCGATGCGGAGAATCAGGCAGGCAACTGCCGTCATGTGTGAATTGGTGCGGCGAGCGTCCCTGCGAGCCGAAAACAAATTCGATATTTGACGTTTCCAATTCGTAATTTCTTCTCATGCACGACGCCACGATAGCTGCCATTGCCACACCGTTGGGAGAAGGCGGACTAGCTGTTGTGCGCATTTCCGGCGCGGAAGCATTCGCGGTCGCGGATAAGGTTTTTCAACCAAACGGAAAAAGTTCGCTGAAACCTTCCGCTGCGCCGACGCATACTATTCATTATGGCAAAATTGTCCGGAGGGGCGAAACTGTGGATGAGGTACTGCTCTCCGTCCTGCGCGCGCCGCGCACATTCACGCGCGAAGACACTGTGGAAATTTCCTGTCACGGCGGTCTTTTACCCGCAAAGCTGGTGCTCGACACGGTTCTAGAAAATGGCGCGCGGTTGGCCGAAGCTGGCGAATTTACGCGCCGCGCTTTTCTCAATGGCCGGCTTGATCTCGCGCAAGCCGAGGCGGTCGCCGATTTGATTCATTCGCGCACGGAACTTGCGCTCGCCGCCGCCAATGAACAACTCGCCGGCAAACTTTCTCAGCGAATCAATCAATTGCGCGATGAGATGATGAAGACGCTCGCCCACGTCGAGGCGCACATAGATTTTCCCGACGAAGACATCGCACCTGAAACGCGCACGCAGCTCATCCAGCGACTGGAAAACGGCGTGTCGTTCATGGACGAACTGCTGCGCACGGCGAATGAAGGGCAGATTTTGCGGCGCGGCATCCGCGCGGCCATCGTGGGTCGTCCGAACGCAGGCAAATCCAGTCTGCTGAATCAACTGCTTGGACACGATCGCGCCATCGTCTCGCCAATTGCCGGCACAACGCGCGACACGATTGAAGAGACGGCGAACATCCGCGGATTGCCCGTTGTGTTCATTGACACTGCCGGCTTGCGCGAAGGGCGCGACGAGATTGAAGTCGAGGGCATCCGGCGCAGCCGTGAATCACTGGCCAAAGCGGAATTGATTTTGCATGTCCTCGATGCAAGTGAGCCACTCACGCCCGCTGATGAAAGTTATCTCGGCGAATTCGCCGTCAAGAAACGGATTCTCGTGCGCAATAAAACTGATTTGCCAATCAAATTGGAATTATCGAACGATTCGGTGCGTGGGGCGAGCGTCCTCGCGAGCCGAAACGAACGGCTCGTCAGTAGCCTCGCCCCACCGATTATTGACGTTTGCTGCTTGAGCGGGCAGGGAAGGGAGGCGTTGAAAGACGCGATCAAAAATCTGATCTGGGCGGGCAAGATCGAGGCCGGGATGTTGCAAGTGATGATTAACTCGCGCCATCAGGAGGCCTTGGGACGCGCCCGCACGGCTACCCTGACGACCGTTGAAGCCTTGCGTGCTGACGAATCGCTCGAACTGGTGGCGCTGGATTTGCGCATCGCCGTCAACGCCGTTGGCGAAATTGTCGGCAAAACGACCACGGATGATTTGCTGGACTCGATTTTCAGCCAGTTTTGCCTTGGGAAATAGTCACGCGAAAGACCCGAAAATAAATCAAGTTTGCGGCCTATTTACACGTTAGCAGACCAACCGTCTCCGAGGCGGGGCAATGACAGCAGAAACAAGAATGACGATTTTTCTTACAAATCAACGACTTACGCGTTTTGCCTCTTAAAGATGCGGCATTTTGACGACGTTTTAGTTTACGGCGGTTGAAGCAGCAAGCTTATAGCGCATATCACACCCGTAATGAAACATATCCCTATGAAAACAAACAGCACCTTAGGTGGAGTTCGTTGATCAATGACAAAAGCGATCAGCGCTTCCTTCACCCTTTCGGTGCCGTGCATGACTTTTGTAGCTAAATATAGGCAACTGGCAAGAAGGCCATTAAACCAAACGCGATCCCTACCCCTCGCCGGTCGTTTCCGGTCATCAAGTGTCCCCTGCGATAATAAAGCAGCATGGTAAAAAGGGCCGCCAGCCCAAAGACTTTGGCGATTCGATTGGTTTTCTTCGATTCCTTCAGCAGTTGAATCTTTTCCTTTTTACCAAACTTCGATGGTATCCAACGGGATTAGTGTTTGACTCGCCAATTGAAATTCAAATACGCAATTATCGCAGAGATCAGGGCACCGATCGGCCGCAACCGATTGACCGTATTTGCTCATCACTCATCATTGGCGTAGTGCCGCCTTAGAATTATTAGCCCGCAGCTTTTGTGGCTTATCTAGATCCATGTTTTCAAATTTTCGCTTCGTGAAATGATTTGTCTAGAAAAAATCACTTTCGAAATTTCACCAAACTTCCACCGGCCCTTTCGGCACGGGAATTTGTTCGCGTTGAGTTGAGGCTAGTTCGCGCATGAAGGACGCAACCATCGGCGGCTGTTGATATCGGGGAAGCAATTCGCCGTGCTCGTCAAGAAATTGCTGACGCCAGTGGATGTAATTTTCCAGGATCGCGTCAAACTGCGCCTTGGTGGCGACTTGCACAATCTGCTTGTTGAACTCGTGGCAGGGGCCAAACCGCTTGGCGTACCACGGTGCAACCTTGCGGAACATCCGGCAGCCTAGTTCCTCGCCAAAAACTTCAACCATCAAATTGAGATGCCGGCGCATGATACGGATGCGCTCGGCGAAGGTGGGTTCGGGGGGGAGCTCGCTGTCGGAATCCGAATTCTTCTCCCTCTCCCCGTTTAGCTGGGAGAGGGAGTTGGAATTTTTGAGATATTGCAGCGTACGCTTGAAAATCCAAGGGTCGTAAAATGCGCCGCGCCCGATGCTCACGCCGGCGCAACCGGTTTCATCAAACATCTTCTTCGCAGCCTGCGGCGTGATGATGTCGCCATTGCCGATGACGGGAATGGCTTTCACGGCGGCGACGACCTTGCGGATGCCAGTGAGGTTCACCGTGCCGCCGAAACCCTGTTCACGCGTGCGGCCATGGACAAAAATGGCGGCGACGCCGACGTCTTCCAGCGTCCGCGCCAGATCGGGCGCGGTGAGATTGTCGTCATCCCAGCCGAGCCGCATCTTGGCGGTGACGGGAATTTTCACGGCGTTGACCATGCCTTTGACGAGCGCGGCCGTCTTGTCGAGTTCGGTCATCATCGCGGAGCCGCCTCCAATCTTCACAACTTTTTTCACGGGGCAACCCATGTTAATGTCAATGGAATTAACGCTCAGTGATTCAAGGTAAATGGCCGCGTCGCGCATTTCTTCGGGCACTGAGCCGAAGAGCTGGACGGCGAGCGGCGAATCAGCGGGCGACGTTTCAATCAGTTTGAGCGCCTTGGGATTTTTTTCGAGAAGCGAGCGGGCATTGACGAGGTCGGTGGTGCACAGGCCGACGCCGCCGACTTCGCGCACAACGAGGCGGAAGGGCAGGTTGGTGTAACCCGCCAGCGGCGAAAGGAACAGATTCGATTTTAAGGTCAGCGGACCGAAACGCATCGCATTCAGGATAGCGAAATTCGTTGATTGCGGAAGTGGCAATGACATGTTATTTTGGCTGGCCAAAGTAAAAATCATGTCAGACGACACGCAAAACAAAAAGAGCGGCGACGGCCAGAAAAAGCCGCCGGGAAATTTTGATTTCCCGGTGAGCACCTGGCTCGTGTGGATTGTGATCATCGGCAGCATCATTGCGCTGGTGGCGGTGAATCAAAAATGGCATGCGCCGAGCAACCAGGTCATCACGAGCGACGAGTTTTCCCAGAAGTTTGACGCGGGGTTGATCGCGCACGCGACCATTGAATACACTCCGCAATCTTATCAAAACCTCACGTTCAATGACATCAGCGGCACCTACTTCAAGACGGACAAAGATGGGATCATCGCCAAAGAGAACGGCAAGTCAGTGGAAGTCCCTTTCACGGCCTTGCAGGTCCCGATCACTTCCGCCCTTTTGGATAAATATCTGGCATCGCATAAATTTACCACGGCACAGCAGAACACCGTCCTGTTAAACTTGCTGATCAATTTTGCTCCGTTTTTGTTGATTGGCGTCCTGTTCTGGTTTTTCTTCATCCGGCAGATCAAGGCGGCGGGCAAGGGCGCATTGAGCTTCGGCAAAAGCAAGGCGAAGATGCTCGCGAAGGATCGCAACAAGACGACGTTCAAGGATGTGGCGGGCATTGATGAGGCGATCGAGGAAGTTTACGAGCTGGTCGAATTTCTCAAAGATCCAAAAAAATTCCAGCGCCTCGGCGGTCGCATTCCCAAGGGTGTGCTGATGGTGGGTTCACCCGGCACCGGTAAAACGCTGCTGGCCAAGGCCATTGCGGGCGAAGCGGACGCGTCGTTCTTCAGCATCAGTGGCTCGGATTTTGTAGAGATGTTTGTCGGTGTCGGCGCGAGCCGTGTGCGCGATATGTTTGACCAGGCGCGCAAAAATGTGCCATGCCTCATTTTCATTGATGAAATTGACGCCGTGGGACGCAGCCGTGGTGTTGGCCTTGGCGGTGGCAACGATGAACGCGAGCAGACTCTCAACGCGTTGCTGGTTGAGATGGATGGTTTTGATACACAAGAAGGCATCATCATCATCGCAGCGACGAACCGCGCGGATGTGTTGGATCCGGCGTTATTGCGTCCGGGCCGTTTTGACCGCCGCATCACGGTGAACCTGCCGGACGTGCGCGGGCGCGAGGCGATCTTGAAAGTTCATGCGCGCAATGTGAAACTCGACCCGGCGGTTGATCTGTCCGTCACGGCGCGCGGCACGCCCGGTTATTCCGGCGCGGAACTGGCGAATCTGTTGAATGAAGCCGCATTGCTAGCAGCGCGGACGGGCAAAAAATTTGTCGGCCAGGTTGAACTGGAAGAAGCCCGCGACAAAGTGCGCTGGGGCCGTGAACGCCGCAGCCTGGCGATGACCGACGAGAACAAAAAACTCACCGCCTGGCACGAAGCCGGTCATGCGCTGGTCAATGTGCTGCTCGAACACACGCATCCGTTGCACAAGGTCACTATCATCCCGCGCGGCCCTTCACTCGGCTCGACCATGTCGCTGCCAAAGGAAGATATTTTGAATTACCGTAAAAAAGAATTGCTCGACACGATCACGATGACGATGGCCGGGCGCATCGCCGAGGAGATTACTTCCGGCGACATTTCAACCGGCGCGGGCGGCGACATTCAACAGGCGACCAACATGGCGCGTGCGATGGTCTGCCAATATGGTATGAGTGAAAAACTCGGCATGGTGCAATATGTCGAGGACGACGAATTTTTCCTGGGTCGCGACATGATGCGCCGCAAGACGTACAGTGAATCCACTGCGCAGGAAATTGACGCCGAAGTGCACGGCATCATCAACGGCTGTTACAACCGCGCGCGCGAGATTATTTATGCGAACCGCGACAAGCTGGAGATGATCGCGAACGCACTGTTAGAATACGAGACGCTGGATGGTGTGCAGGTGCATGACATCATCAAGCTGGGAAAATTCACGCCGCCACCACCGGCTCCTAAAGTTGATCCGCCCTCCGGCGCGCAAGCGGCCACGCCGCTGCCCGAAGTGCCGCCCAAGCCGACGCCGCCTAAATTGCCCGGACTCGGCACACCCGCACCGGCGGCCGCCTGAATCAATATCCCGATTTCGAACTTGCCGGGGACGAATTTGAAGGATCCGAAAGAATTACGCGGAACCCGAAAGAATTTTTAGCCTCGTCAGGTTTGGCATACCAACGAAATTCCGGCCGCGCATTGACCGGAAGGAACGTATCCCACGCGCCACCCTTTAGCACCCGATACGGTTGATCCTGCGGGTCGAGGCACCATTCCATCACGTTGCCGCGTGTGTCATACAGGCCAAGGCTGTTGGCTCCTAAGCTGCCCACCATTGCTGTTGAGGAGATATTTCCATTGTTCAATTTCATGACGGCATCTGGAATGGCAGCGTTGCCCATGAGCGCCAGCCATTGATCTTGTGTTGGCAGCGTGTAGCTGAAACCGTCCGGCAATCCGGTTTTTTCCTTGTCCGTCAGCTGCTGGCAGAAGGCCATCGCATCGTTCCAACTGACTGAGTCCACTGGCTTTTGCGGGTTTTTGAAGGCGCTCGGATTGCCGTGTACGGTTTGCTGATAGGCATCCTGGGTCGTTTCAAATTTTCCGGCCCACAAGCCGGGCGAGATTTTCACCAGCACCAGACCGACTGAGTTGGTGACGACAGAGTTGGTTGACATCAACTGCTTGAGCGTTGGAATATCATTGGTGGAAGCGGGGCTGTCCTGCGCGGCGGCGGGCAGGACAAACAAGGCAGCGGCCAGAAACAAGGAGGTTTGCCAGTTCATTTTCATCCCACAAACAAACCCCGTCGGGGCGAATTGTCAAGCGCGACGCGCAAACTTCGTCACGGACGTTTTTCGAGGTTGCACAAATCTTCGGCCAGAAACTGGGTCACATCCTTGAACCGCGCGATGTTTTCAGGGTTCACCGCCATGAGGGTCTGATGCGCCTCGAGGCTTGTACGCGTGATTTGTTCGTGCGTAGGGTGGATTGATTCCGGTGTGCAGGTTTTTACGTCATCGGGCAGCTTTAACGACCCGGATAAAGTTTTGAAAAGATGCAGCGCGCCGAGGTTCTCCAGCAGTTCAGTCACCCGCATGTTGCAGTTTAGCAATTCGATGCCGGGCGGGCAGGCGGTTCCGGCGGCGTTCAACTTCAGGCCGAACAGTGCCAGCGTTCCGAGAAACGTGCTGTCCATGAGCACGCACTCGGACAAATCAATGATGAAATGCCCGTAGCCTTTCTGCGTCAGCTCCAGCAGCAGCGTCTTGAAGTCCGGGCTGGAACTAAAGTTCGCCCGGCCGGCGATCTTTACGCAGGCGAAATTCTTCCCGACCAAAACCGACAATTTAACTGATGGCGTTGACATTTTTTAAAATTCCGGGCTTGCGTCAGGCGGCGGCCGCCTGCGTTGCGACAATCTGCACCAAGGCCTGCTGTAAAACAAGCGTCTCGTCAAGTCCGCTGGATACGAGCCGCTGGTTGCTGCGCAACAGCAAATCCATCGCGCGGACCAGTTCGTCTTGGGTGTATTTTTTGGCCTGCGGTAGGGCTTTGTAAAGCACATATGGGTTCAGTGCCAGCGGGTTGAACCGCTTGTCCGCCGGCAGTTTTTCCGCCGGCACGCGCTCCAGTTGCGCCTTGAAATGATTGTAATCGTTCGTTGGTTTGACCCAACCTTCGCGCAGCATTTCTTTGAGCAGCAGCAACGCCCGTACTTTTGAAATCAAACCGTAGAGCAGCCCGATTTCTGATTTTTGCGAATCAAATTTCACTTCCCACAATTCTTCGTCCAGCCGCTGCAACAGGCGCGGCAGGTCGCGGTCGCCCAGCGCATCGCCGAGGGCAAAAGCCCGCGCCGTCTTGTTGCGCGTGCAAATGGCGGCCACATCCGCGAACTCGATTTTTTTCCGGTCGCCCGTGAACACGCACAGCTTTTCAATCTCGCTTTCCAACTGGCGGGCATTCGGTCCGGTGAGGTTGACGAGTTCGGCCAAGGCCTCCCCGGAAATTTCCTTTTTACGTTCACGGACGGCTGTTTGAGCCGCAACTTCCGCCCGTTCCGCCCAGTCCTTGTCGTCCGCCGACCAAGCGGAAAAAGTCTCGACCGAACCGATTTTATCGAGCGTCTTGAAAAATGTCTTCCGTTTGTCAACCTTGCCCGCGCTGATGAGCAGCCTGACGTTCTGCCACGCGAATTGTTTCAATTCCTCCGCGAGTTCCACCAGGGTTTCGGTGATGGCCTGCGACGAGGCAGTTCGTTCATCTCCCAGAAAGTTGCAATCACGCAGCCAGACCACTTTGCCCGAACCAAAAAAGGGCAGCGTGTTCAACGCCTCACGGAGTTTGGCGATCGCCGTGAGGGCATCGGCGCCGTTGGAAACCGATGCCTCGATGATTTCGTGATCCACGCCGCCGAGTTCTTCGGACCATTGCAGGTAAAGTTGCTTGGCGCGCTGCTTCACGGCGAATTCATCGTCACCGCAGACGAGCGCGAGGGATGGGGCTTTGGCAGCGGGCATTTTGGTCGGAGAAAATTATTCGGAAGCTTCGCCGCCGGTTTCGTTGATCCGGTTCAACACTTCGCTCATATCCTCGACCAGTTCAAACAGCGGTGTGGTCACGAAGATCGGCTTCTTCTGCGCGGCGGCGATGGCGAGGCAGTCGCTGGGACGCGCGTCAATCTCCACAATCTTGCGGGCCACCTCGTTCTGCTGCTGCAGGATCAGCCGCGCAAAATAGGTGGAGTTCTTCAGGTCCGTGATGATCACCCGCTCGACCGTGATGTTAAAACCCTTGAAAACGCGCTGCATCAAATCGTGCGTGAGCGGGCGTTCTTTTGGCTCGTTACGGAGAAAATCGCCGATGACCCGGCCCATCTGCGGCTCGACATTGATGACGAAAACCTTTTCGTCATTGCCGACGAACAGCGCGCAGCCGCTATTGGCGGGCAGGATGCCGCGAATCTGAACCGGCACAACGTCACTTTTCATTTGCCTAATTTAAGGCGTAAAGACCGAAAAACAAGTCCGCTCTCGAATCAAATTTACCGTGGGGGCAGTTCCACGGCCTTGGAAATAAAAAAATTCTGGATGAAGGCCTTGTAATACGCGTCCTTGCGTGGTGCGGCCAGCAGCCCCTCATAGCGGAAACCCGGCACATTATTGAAGCATAGCGCGGGTGCATTGCGGAATTTGACGTAGAGCTGGCGTGCGCCGACCGCATAGCCGACCGCCTCGAACAAGTCGGCCTCCACCGGAACCATTTTCACTGATTGAGGTTGAACTGGCATGGAACTCTTTCCAAGGACGACGACTTATAGGCGCGCGCACGGTTCCCGTCCAGCATTTTTTAATGCGAAACGCCGCAGGCGCAGGCAACCGGAGAAACATTTTTAGGCGGGTCATAATTCAACCATGGGCCGAGCCAGCGCTCGGCTTCCTGCAATGTCATGCCTTTACGCAGATGATAGTCCAGCAACTGGTCACGCCCGAGCTTGCCGACAGCGAAATATTTTGAGTCCGGGTGCGCGAAATAAAGTCCGCTCACCGAACTGCCCGGCCACATCGCAAAGCTTTCCGTCAACTTGATGCCCGCGTTCTTTTCCACGTCGAGTAGTTGCCAGAGAATTCCCTTTTCCGTGTGATCGGGACAGGCTGGATAGCCCGCTGCTGGACGGATACCGCGATATTTTTCCTCGATCAAATCTTCGGGTTTCAATTCTTCAACTTTGCCAAATCCCCACTCTTCGCGGACGCGTTTGTGTAAAAATTCTGCGAACGCCTCCGCCAACCGGTCGGCCAGCGCTTCGGCCATGATCGCGTTGTAATCATCATTGTCCGCTTTGAATTTTTCGACAAGTTCCTTCAGGTTATGACCGCTTGTGACGGCAAAGCCCCCGATGAAATCCGGCGAACCCTTCGGCGCGATGAAATCTGCGAGACACCAATTCGGCGTGCCGTCACCTTTTTCAATTTGCTGGCGCAAGAAATGGAACGTCGTTAAAACTTTTGAGCGCGATTTGTCGATGTAAAGTTCCACGTCGTCACCAACTCGATTGGCGGGGAAGAAGCCATAAACCGCTTTGGGTTGAATCAATTGTTTGCTGACGATTTCACCGAGCAATTTCTGGGCGTCGGCAAAAAGTTTGCGCGCTTCCTCGCCATGCTTTTCGTGCTGGAGAATTTTCGGATAAACACCGCGCAATTCCCAGGTGTGAAAAAATGGTGACCAGTCAATGAACTTCACCAGTTCTGCAAGCGCAGGCTCAATCGTTTTGGTGCCGGTGAATTCCGGCTTCGCCAAGCCATCAAATTTTAATTTCGGCGTGTTGGAACGCGAAGCTTCGAGCGACAACAGCTTCGCCGTCTGGCTGCTGTGGGTCGCGCGGACGCGATCATATTCCTCGCGGATTTGCGCGGCGAATTTCGACTTGTGCTCCGTGCTGATCAAACTGCTCGCCACCGGCACGGCGCGGCTGGCGTCAAGAACGTGAACGACTGGCTGGCCAAAATTCGGCGCGATTTTCACCGCCGTGTGTGCCTTGCTCGTCGTCGCGCCGCCGATGAGCAGCGGCAGTGTCAGGCCCGTGCGGGCCATTTCGCGTGCGACATGGACCATCTCGTCCAGCGACGGCGTGATGAGGCCGCTTAAGCCGATGATGTCCACCTTCTCGTCAATCGCCGTCTGCAAGATTTTTTCACACGGCACCATGACGCCGAGGTCAATGATCTCGTAATTGTTGCAGCGCAACACGACACCGACGATGTTCTTGCCGATGTCGTGAACGTCGCCTTTGACGGTCGCCAAAAGAATTTTCCCCTGCGTCTTCTCGGCACCGGCTGATTTTTCTGCTTCCAGAAATGGTTGCAAATATGCGACGGCTTTTTTCATCACACGCGCGGATTTGACGACTTGCGGCAAAAACATTTTGCCTGAACCGAACAGATCACCGACGACGTTCATGCCGCTCATGAGCGGGCCTTCGATGACGAGCAGCGGCTTGACGTATTTCTGGCGCGCTTCCTCGGTGTCAGCGTCAATGAAATCCACGATGCCCTTCACGAGCGCGTGCGACAGGCGTTCCTCGACCGTGCCGCTGCGCCACGCGTCTTCGACGATGGCGACTTTGCCTTTCTGCTTCACCGACTCGGCGAATTTAATCAGCCGTTCCGTCGCGTCGTCGCGGCGATTCAGCAAAACATCTTCGACCAGTCCCAAAAGTTCTTTCGGCACTTCCTCATAAACTTCGAGCATTCCGGCGTTGACGATGCCCATGTCGAGTCCGGCCTTGATGGCGTGATATAAAAATGCCGAGTGCATCGCCTCGCGCACGGCGTTGTTGCCGCGAAACGAAAATGAAATGTTGCTGATGCCGCCGCTGACTTTTGCGTGCGGCAGATTCTCCTTGATCCACTGCGTCGCGCGGATGAAATCCACGGCGTAATTATTATGCTCCTCCATTCCGGTCGCAACCGTCAAAACGTTCGGATCAAAAATAATATCCTGCGGCGGGAAACCGACTTTCTCGACAAGTAAATCGTAGGCGCGTTTGCAGACGGAAATTTTTCGCTCGAACGTATCCGCCTGACCGAGTTCGTCAAACGCCATCACGACGACCGCTGCACCATAGCGATGGACAAGTTTCGCCTTCTTTAGAAATTTTTCTTCACCTTCCTTGAGCGAAATGGAATTTACGATGCCTTTGCCCTGAAGACATTTCAAACCGGTTTCGATCACTTCCCATTTTGAAGAATCCACCATCACCGGCACTTTGCAGATGTCTGGCTCAGACGCAATGAGATTGAGAATGCGGTGCATCGCGGCGACGCCGTCAATCATTCCTTCATCCATGCAAACGTCAATGACCTGCGCGCCGTTCTCGACCTGCTGGCGTGCGATGGCGAGCGCGGCCTCGTAATCGCCAGCCTTGATGAGCTGCGCGAATTTCGGAGAACCCGCGACGTTTGTGCGCTCGCCAATGTTCAGAAAATTTGTCTGCGGCCGGACGGTGAGCGCGTCCAATCCGCTCAAACGCAAATATGGTTCAATCGTCGGAACTTTGCGCGGCGGCAAATCCTTTACGGCGGCGGCAATCGCCTTGATGTGCGGCGGCGTGGTACCGCAACAACCACCGACGATATTCAGCCAGCCATTCTGCGCCCACTCGCGCAATTGTGGCGCAAGCGATTCCGGCGTTTCAGGAAACCCCGTCGGCAACAGGGGATTCGGCA
>Ga0182030_10010835_pt1 | contig 18470 bp, 19 predicted proteins | sample 812S3MmetaG_FD_121299 | JGI IMG/M metagenome (GOLD analysis project Ga0182030, IMG submission 121299) | Permafrost microbial communities from Stordalen Mire, Sweden - 812S3M metaG (Illumina Assembly) | ecosystem: Environmental > Terrestrial > Soil > Wetlands > Permafrost | place: Sweden...
AGCATGATGGCGCGTGCCGGCGGAGTGGTTGGTCGTCGTGGTCATTTCGGGGCTCGTTTCCCCGCCCTCTCAGTTCAATGATTCAGCAGCTCGATCTGCCTCACTCAACGTTGACATAGAGGGGCAAGATGACACTTGCCGACGAATCTAGCTTCCCCTGCAACGAATCCATCGCCATTGAAATCGAGGGGCAAGATCCCCGGCCTCTCGTCTACAGAGCATCGACACTTATCGACCTTGATCGGATGCTCAGCCGAGTCAACCGTTACCAACAAATTACCGAACGAGTATCGACGCTTCACGTTCGAATTGTCGATGCGCTCACTCGACAAACGTGACCTGAAACGCTCGCTGGCTGCTCCCCCGATCAAATCCGAAGTGCTCTCCGCATTTGGGGCATATTCTGTGGTGGACCCCGTCGACGGTAGCCAGGTCGCCATAACGTTTGACCGGATCCTGATCGACCGTTGCTCAACCGCTGCGCCCACGCGGTCAAGGGAGGCAACGACGTTCGTACGACACAAACGGTTCGCGTTCGTTGACTCATCTTTCGAGGCTCGCGCTACATTGCGCCCTTCACTAGGGCCAATGGTCCCGGAGACGGTGACCCGAGTACCTCGGCATCGGTCTAGGCGTCCTACGGATAGAACTGCTGCCAGTTGGCAACGGAAGGATGGCGTAGCCCGACCGGGCCTTGACCGAACACTCGCAGCAGGTTGTCCGTGAGCTTGGCCAGCGAGGTCGCCGGGCAGTCCACTTGGGCCGGCACGCAGGGGGCGAGCGAAGGGATCCACTCCGTGGTGCCGCTCTGGAACACCCCCGCTTCACTCGAAGCCATTGTGTAGTACGTGGTGTCTGCAAACGATTCCCCATGCAGTTCGACTTGTACAGGTGAGTGAGAAAGGATCTCCACGTTCGCCGGATTGGGCGCTGACGGCTGGTACGCCTGGAAATCGTTGGAGAGCACGCTGGGAATCGCCTGTCCTTGGGTGAGTCCGGTCCCTGCGAAAAGCCACGAGGGCGGATCGGAGTCAACCAAGGGCGCCGCCGTCGGGCTGTTGTCGAATCCGATGTAGTTGGCCCCCAGCAGCTCGCTGGGCGACCAGTTGGCCGGGGGTTGAATCCATTGGTTCTGGCTCACCTGAGCATCGTCCGTGCCGTAGAGCGGATCCTGTTGGGGATCCCGGTAGTTGACGATCTGACGGTCTGCTCCGAGCGGCGACGCCTCGAGACGAACTTTGCGAAGTATGGCACTGGCCCCGAAGAAGATCAGATTCACCCCACTTTGCGCGGCTGTCACCGCCGCGTCACGCATAGCGAGCGACCATTCCTCGTCGTGTCCGGCGGAGATGAGCACGGTGTGATGGCGCAGCGCGCCCCCGTCCGTAGCGAGGGTGATGTCCGTCCAGTACGTGACATCAAGACCGTCCTCCTCGGCAAGGCGAGTGAGTGGATACACCAGGGTCAGGTATGTGCCCGCGCCGTTTCCGTAGCCATAGGGTCGATCGAACGACACCACCCGAGCTCGAGTGGAACACGGATACACCTTGGGTGCACACGGGGTCGCTCCCTGGTAGAGGTCGTAGCCACCGAACGGGTTGAATACCTGCGTGGTGAGCACCGGATCCATGATCACGTAGGTGGCGCGACTGGCGGGAGCCCAGACGGTCAAAGGCACATAGCTCTGCTGTCCCTCGCTTCCCACCAGCTTGAGCAGGTATTCACCTTGGACCCACTGCTTGGTAACCAGGAGCGAGAGCGACGCCTTCCAGGCGCACTGCACCATGTTGATGCCCGGCGTCACCGGACAGGTGGCTTGCTGGCTTCCCGCAAGCTCCTTCGACCGCCATACCAGCCGCGCACCCCTTCCGTGGTAATAACCCATCCGGAAGGCCTCCACCTTGAAGGCGGGTGCCTCCGTAGACACATAGAGTGTCACTCGCTGGCCGACCTGCGCCTGGACCATATCGGTGTATCCCAAAATCCCGGTCGCCGTCTGGGCGCCGCTAATTTGCCAGCTCGTCGTCCCCGGCTTCTGATTCTCGGCGAGCACCCACCGTGCCTGGCGGCCGTTTGGGCCATTAAACGTCGCTGGCTTCGTGGGACCGCGAACCGGAGACGCGTTCACCTGTCCGACCATTGATGAGAGGCCGACGACGACAGCCACCACTGCGGTGAGGAATCGACCGCAGCCTCTTGAGGTAGGCATGCGCCGGGTGAACGGTCGCAGAAACAAAATGGCCGCCTTCATCTGACGTCGGGCGCTTAACCAACGCCGGCGGTGCTTGCCACCGACACGGTGATGAAGTCACGGGCATATGCAGGGCTGAAGAAGGTCGTAGCGTTTTGCACGCTGCTCGGCTGCAAGCTGCTCCCGTTCGACGGTGCAGCCAGCCCGTTAGGTGTCGGCGGGTTGTAGGTGGCGAAGACGGGCCAGTTGGGGTTGATATCGAGTTCCATGCCTCGAACAACCCCGGCTCGCACAAGGAGTTGGGCCAGTTGCAAGGGCGAGAGAGCCGGCCCCTCGATGTAGACGAGAGCGCCATTGGCCGTGACGCCGGCACCCGATCGCCACTGGCTCTCTATTCCCGGCACCGTCGAGGAGCAGGAGGTTGCACCACAGGTGCCCCCCCAGGACTGCCAGTCAGGGCTCGACGCCTGGGCGGTCGGTTGGCCGCCTGCAACGAGCGGAACGAGGTTTTGCCGCACGGCGACCACGTTGGGCGCCATAGACACGTCGCTTCCCCAGGCTCCGACCGTTGCCGACCCATTTGCGTAGATCACGAAGGATGCCGCCCCTGCGACCAGGGGGACAACGGTTCGCCCCTCTGTGAAGTAGCCGCCCTGGGCGGCGTTCATCTTGAACCCACCGTTGAAGGCGGCAACCAGCGTCTGGGCCTGGGCGGCTTGGATCGGAGCAGTGAACTCGTACGGACCGCCGCCTGGGCTCGCGGAGCCCGAGTACAGCCGTGCCGAGAGGAGGCGGGTGTCCATCCAGGCGATCCCGGCCGTTTGCGTGCCGCCGGGAGGTACCAATGCCGTCTCGTAGACGGCTGGAATACCGTTGACGGGGCGGCCCGCGGCAGCCCAGGCGCCTGCCCCGGCCGGCGTGGATGAGGTGAAGGGAATCAGCGACGCCGGAGCCGGCAGCGGCGCCGGTACGTCGGGATTCGAGGTAGTCGTCGCGGGCGTTGTGGTCGCAGTGGTGGTCGGCAGTCGCCTCGAGCTCGTGCCTGCTCGGCCCGAGGTCGAGGCGTGAAGCGCACGGTGGGTGAGTGTGCCGTTGCTGCACGCGGCGAGAATCAAAGCGACGCAAAACACGAGAACCATCGGCGGGACTCGTGACGCTCCCGGCTGTACACCAAGGCGTTTCATGCAATGCCATGTCGGGAGGTAGACGGCGACCTACTCCCTGCCAGCGGCGGACCTTCGAGCGCACCCCGAGGGTCACAACGCCGGCCGTGGTCATGGTGTCTACGAGGAGCCATCGTTGCCAGTTCGCTGTACCCACCGATGCTCTCGTACGCCAGTAGCGGTCATGAGGAACCAAGTGCGCCGAGTCAAGTAGATGTCCGAGCCGCTCAAAGTCATAGCGCCAAACCCTGAATGAACGTCGTCCGTGGGAGGAACAGGTACTTTGAACGCCCATTCGTGAGGGAGACGACTAGCGCAGTGCCGGTTCCGGACGGCCACGAAGAGCACTCCCATCGATCGAGCGGGCTGCTCACGCTGCCGTTTTCGGAGTTGTCGTGGTATTCGCGTCGCAAATCTGCCAGCACAGCCAGGCTTCGTAGACATCTGGCACCTCTAGCCGGTACGACCGCCAACGCCCTGCCACTCCGTTCGGCCAGGAGGCCGGACTCTCCAGGCGCCGGGGGTCGTACCGGATCGGTGTGTCGAGAGCCTTCGCCAACGCTTCCTTCGATGACCACACTGACGTCGCCCCACGATCGTCCATCACAGGGTCACGGTGGCGTTCCGTGATGGAAAGAATGGATGTCTTCTGCGCAGACCCCCACGCCGTGACGGGTTCGATGTCAACTCCGACAGGCTGCGGGTGCAGTGCGACCAGGGCCAGTGGAAAGGCGTACGAGCGGCTTGCATGACGCTGGGGAGGAGATACTGAGAGGGATCGAGCCGCCGCCCGAAGGTCGCTCTCTTCAGAGATCCATCCGGTCGCATCAAGCAAGTGCACCACCGGGGCACCCGGGATCGTGATATCCAGAACGCGAGCGTGAGGTCTCACATCGCGACAACTGGTGCACCATGCCAGCGTGAATGTGCCGGGATCTCTTCGCCCCGCAGCAACACAGATCGGCCACCTACGCACGACCCGTCCCCGAGTCGAGTATCGGGCAGCACGACCGAACTGGGACCCACGGTCGCGGCTGCACCGACGTCGGTCGGTCCGATGCTCATGATTCGATCCTGGAAGAGGTGGGTTTCGACGCAGGCGTTCCGATTGATGGCACAGCCGTCCCCGAGGCGCACCATGTCGAATTCTGTGATGGTCATGGTGTCGCACCAGGCGTTACGGCCCACTTTGCTGCCCATGAGCCTCAGATAGAGGCTCATGATCGGCGAGGCCAGGGCGATGTCGAGCAACCACACCCCGGCCAGAACCTCCTGGCAGGTGTTGACGATCTCGTCTCGCCAGACGAACCAGGACCACAACGGGTGGTCTCCGGCCCGGTAGCGCCCCATGAGACCCCACTTGGCGAGAGCGGTGAGGAGGACCGCGGCGATTCCTGCCATCAGGAGCACTGCAGGGGCAAGCACGAAGATCGCCCACGCACCCAAGTAGCGGCCTATGACGTCGAGGCCGTCGAACACCGAGATAGCGATCGCCATCGATGCCATCGTCGGTACCACGATCCGGACCACCTCGGCCAGCGCTCGAGCTCCGACGAGGCGTCTGCTCGGTGACACCGTGCGCCTAGCATCGTGCTCCTCTGGTATCCGGGGGAACTCCAGCGGTGGAGCACCGAACCACGAGGTGTGGGCGGGAACCGCTGCCGGCGCGGTGGACTGCACGCCCACCAGACTTCCCTTTCCCAGGCTCGTGCCCCCGTTGACGAGGGCACCGTTGCCCAAGAAGACCTCGTCATCGAGGTCCACTACAGAAAGGCGGAGCCATCCGTGTCGGGATTGACCGGTGTTGAACACGACGTCGTCCGCCACGAAGTCTGTCGCGCCCAACGAGACGAGCGGACTGAGCCCGACCGCAGTGGAGACCTCGCTGCGCCGACCGATCTTGAGCTTCATCAGCCGCAGCCACCACCGCGTACACAAGCTGGAGTACAGCGGGAAGAGCGCCGCGCGGGCTTCGGCGAAGAGCTGCCCGCTCAGCCAGACAGCCCAGGTCGTCGGTCCTAACCCATGCCATCCCGGTCGGATGAACCGACCGAGCCAGCGGACGAGCAGCGCCACCAAGAGTGCGTAGGTCAGGGTGAACGTGACAGAGAGCAGGGCCGCACCGGCGAGGAGCGCGGTGGCGGTGGGCATGGAGCCCCAGGGGGTTATGCCCAGTGCGTCGATGAGGAGCAGACCAGGGACAGCGGCGAGGAGGGGGAGCAGCGACACCGTCATGTGCCCGGCTCCAAAGGCCACGCGCCACAGTGTCATGTGACGTGGTGGGGCTGGAGCGTGTTCCGGCCAGTCCTCGCCCGCAGTGCCGACGAAACGAGCGGGTGAGCCGGCCCAGCGCTCTTTGGGCAAGACCTCGCCGTTGACGACGCTCCCGGGTTCAACTTCGGCATTCGCACCGACAGATGAGCCCGGCATCAGCAGAGCCCGAGTACCGATGCGGGCACCCACGCCGATGGCCACCCGGTCAACGACCAGATCTGCCCCGTCGATCCACCAACTCCCCACATCCGCGTCGGCTTCGAGGGTGGCCCCGTCACCGATGCTCGTCAACCCGGCGGGCGAGGGGATCACGCCGAGGTGTACTCCCTTACCAATCCGCGAACCCAGCAACCGGGCGACAGTGGCTGCCCAGGGGCTGCCGCCGTACTGATAGATGTGCAATGTCTGGGCCAGGCGATCTACGAACCAGACGCGTACGCCGGTCCAGGATCGGCGGGGGTATCGGCCCGGCTCGAGATGGCCCAACAGCAGACGACGTGCGCCAGCGACGAGGAGCACCCGCCCCACCGGGCTGATGAGGACGAGCCAGATAGCCAACAACCATGGCCAGCCCAGCTCGGGGAGGCCGGATTGGCCCGTCACGTCGTTGTAGGCGAAGACGGCCACGATCCACGTGGGAGCGGTCAGGGCGAGCAGTGTCACCACGCCCAGAAGCTGCGGCGTAAAGGGCACCCGGCGAGTCGGACTGGTAGTCACATCTGTCGGCGTGGCGACCGTGAGACTCTCCAGCCGGGCGGCCAAGTCGCCGAGGGAGCGATAGGTATAGGTGTCAGCCACCGCAACGGCCGGATAACGATGGCGGATGTCCGACGTCAGCTTGGCGGCAGCCGTCGACGTTCCCCCCAGGACGAAGAAATCATCGCCCGCACTGGTCGGCCGGATTCCCAGGTGCGCGGTCCAGCGCTCAGCCAGCCACCGCTCGGTTTCCGTGAGTCCCGTCTCGACCGAATCTTGCACGGGTGGCGGCCACGGCAGGGCACGCCGGTCCACCTTGCCCGAGGTGCTCGACGGTAGTTCGCGCAGCGCCACGAGGATCGGCTGGATACCACCGGGCAGTCGGCGGACGAGATGCTCTCGGATGGTCCCGGTGTCGACTTGGCTGACGACGTAGGCCACGAGCACCGGGCTACCCGACGGGGTTTCTTGTACGACAACGGCCGCGTGCCGGACACCCGGAACCGAGCTCAACTCGGTTTCGACCTCCTTGAGCTCGATCCTCCGACCACCGATCTTGACCTGGTCGTCACGACGACCGATGAACTCGAGCCCTCTCGGTCCCGGGCGAACGAAGTCTCCGGTGCGATAGGCGCGGGGCCAGCCGCGTGAGAACAGCGGGGCAAAGCCCTCGAAGTCCAGCGCCTCGTCGAGGTAGCGGCCGAGCCCGACCCCAGCGATGACCAGTTCGCCGGCGACGCCGTCAAGGACCTCGGATCCGTCGGCATCGAGCACGGCGACCTCCCACCCGTCGAGCGGGTATCCGATGGTCACGGGCACGCCGGGGAGGATCAGCGCGGCGGTGGCGACGACCGTGGTCTCAGTAGGGCCGTAGGTGTTCCACACCTCTCGACCCGCGGCCAGGCGCCATCCGAGCTCGTTGGAACAGGCCTCGCCACCGAGAACGACCAGACGGACCTCATCGAGCTGATCCAGGTCCCACATGGCGGCCAGCGTCGGCACGGTGGAGATGACGCTGATGCGCCGTGACGACAACCATGGACCGAGCTCGAGGCCGTTGCGGACGATGGAGCGCGGCGCCGGAACGAGCGTGGCACCGTTCCTCCATGCCAACCACATCTCCTCACAGCTGGCATCGAATCCGACCGAGAGCCCGGCGAAGACCCTGTCAATCGGCCGGACCTTGAAGAGCCTCGCTTCGGCATCGACGAAGGCTGCGGCCGCCCGGTGACTCACCGCCACTCCCTTGGGCCGACCAGACGAGCCCGACGTGAAGATCACCCAGGCGTCATCGCCCACGTTCACCGCTCGGTGCGCCTCCGAAGCGGGACTCCGCACGTCCAGGTCCAACCCGGCGCCGAGTACGGCGGACACATGGGACTCTTCGAAGACCTGCTCGGCGCGCGCCTCGGGGTCGTCGGCGTCGACAGGGACATAGGCGGCGCCGGCGTAGAGCACCCCGAGGATCGCGATGTAGAGCTCGGCCGTCCCGCTCGGGATCCGTATCCCCACCTTGTCCCCAGGTCCGATTCCGCGCTGCGTCAGTCTGGCTGCGATCCCAGAGGCCCGAGCGGCCAGCCCCCGGTAGGTGAGGGTTTGATCCGCTGTCTCCAGTGCCGGCCGTCGAGGGTGCTCCACCACGGTGGCCCGGAAGACGTCCAGAAGCGTGCGCGCTGGTGGCGGAGCCGGGTCGGGGCCAGTTCTGATGGAACTTGGCTGTTCAAGTCGCAACATGTGCATTTCCTTCCGAGTTCCCCACCATCTGTGCCCTCCCGAACCTGAGTTTCAGCTGGATGCAACATGAGATTTACCTGAGGGTACCAAACGCCCAGCTTGCTCTGGGGGTCAGGCCACCCCTAGAAGGAAAGAACCATCTGGAGGATGACGGCGGGGAAGCGCAGCATCATCCTTAGGTCGGACTCAGGGCGCCGATTCACGGGGCGCTCGCATCTCGGCCGTTGAATCTCGCGGCGACGATCGAAGAGGTGAACCCGACTCTGGCACAAGACGCGGTTCGTCGTCACGGCGCTGCCTGCCCTCGGCATTGCACGCCTCCACGACGTCACTAGCGGTTGCCAATTTGCGCTCATAGCGGAACCGTAAGCCCACATGATGACGCCGGCATGACGTAAGCCAAAAGATCGGAGCGTTATCCGGACTGGTCATCGAAAGTCCACACCCCCCGTGATCCTCTATTCGACTTGAGGACAACCAACTCCTGGAATTGGAACGAGCGCCTCCGTCTACGTGCTGAATTCGACGTGCTGTTCTTGATCGGCACTCGGCCGTTATTCACAGCGAGTACCCGGGCAGGATTGGGTCGGCCGCCAGAAAGGGGGTAGATCATCCGGTGTTGAAGCGACTCGTCGCTAACGACAAGGCAACCGATGAGGAGGAGCAATGTGCGCATCAACACAACTCGTGACGCAGCGAAGCGGTGGGACGTGGTACTCATGAAACCATGGTCACAAGAGCAATCGTTGCCTAACGATCCGAAGGTCTCACTTCAATCCGTGGACGTCCTAGAGGATACGCAATCGACGCGCCAACACCTGGAGGGCCTCAATGGAAGGCGGGAGCGACAATCCACCCCAAGGCAGGCATCACTGAAGCCCTGGGACAATTGGGCTTCGCGACTTGCCGTGTCCGATGAACATCAACTCGAAGGGGAGACGTTCCACACCGTCATAGGCACCTTGAAGGGCATCTACACATGGGAGTGCGACCATGTCCCCTCCGAAGAATATGTCCACACGGCTATGAATCTTCGAGTACAAGCCGATTGTCGACAACTGCGTCGACACCCTCGCCGCACAGAACTTGCCGGCTGGCATGGCAGTTGGACATCAGAGGGTATCGGCATCTTCGCAGCGGATATCTGGGGAGTGTCCCGGGTCGGTTCCTCCAGGCGGCTGGGAGGAGCAAGTGTAGTTGTGCGGACTCCTCTCGACCAGGGATCGCGCACTTGGGATCGAATGGCATGTTGAGTGCCACAGTTCGCCGTCATTGAGGACAGTCGACCCGTGGGAGAACATCGCCCGACTTTCCCTGGCACCTGCCGCGAGACTCGGCTTCGGTGATACGGACCAGCAGATTGTTGCTGATCTCGGCGAAGCGGGACTGCTCATCCAGTGGGCTTGATCCGGTTTGACGGACAGGTTGCTTGAGCAGGGCCGGCATGTTCGGACTGATGCCCGCACGAGCGGCCAAGCATTCGACAATAACCTCGATGGTCTCCACGGGCACAGTCGCACCCTCGAGCGGCAGGAGCCGGAGCGCCGTGCCGCCACTCACGGCCATAGCTGGCTCCGGCCCGGCGGCTGGCCAGTCTCCGGGCCGTAACCCATGGACCCGCAACAAGGCCAGCGTGATGGGGTCGATACCGAATCCGAAGCAGCACGAATGGGCCACATCGCCGGCGGCCGTCTCGATCCCGAATGGCTTTCTACCCTCGCGCCATGACGATCACCTCGTGGCTCATCCGAGGTGACGTGAAAGAGCGCGGACCGCCATAGATACCCGAGTGTGAAACCCATCTGAGCAATCTTGACTCTCGTACCACCCTGCCAACTATGGTCTTCATGTCTGACTACACAAGTAGCAACGGGTACTGCGAAGACGAACTTGGTTATGGGTGCTGATGTGACACCGACATTCGTGGACGGAATCTGACGGCGCCATGAGGCGCTTGGGACTCTTCGCCGTCTTCCTCGTCTCACTAGTCGCGGCCGGGTTCGCCGGGGCTCTCTTCAGCGGGCACCTCAATCAAAACAGCGACACGCATACCGTCGTGACCACTAGGTCACCTTCCCTCTCGACCACGACGACCACGCTCCCGCACGCGAGCGTGAAGGTTCTCGTTGCGAACGGGACACAGCAGAATGGTGCGGCCGCCCACTTGACCCAAGTACTCCAGGCTCAGGGCTGGTCGATGTCCACGCCCATCAATACGACCTCTCAGGTCTCGGCCACCACCGTTTATTTCGCGCCCACCAAGCAACCAGAAGCAGCCTTCATCGCGTCCGAGCTCGGAGTCAGCCCTTCTGCCGTGCAGCCGCTAACGGTGACCGCGCCCGTGGCTGGAGTCACTGGGATCGATGTAGTCGTGGTCATCGGTCCGGACCTCGCCAGTCGAACGCCGACGGTCACGCCTGCGACATGACGCTCGGGCCATGCCGCGATGCAATGCGTTGCACACAGCGAAGGCCAGGTGTAGGCCCCAAGAGTTTCTCTCGCTAGCGGAGTCCGCCCAGTCGTGCGACGATTGAAGCGCTCGCGTGTCGATGGATGATAATACGTCGCGCATTTTGCACATTGCAACGATGCAAAGCACTCCATTCTCCGCTCGAACCCCACCGCGGCCGTGGCAGTGCCGAACGGTTGTCTTGCGACTCCGAAGAGCGACCTGTTCGACGTTGTCTGCTCGACATGCGCTCTTACGAAATTCTTATCAATAGGCCCTATCTCGTCATGTCGTTGTCAGGATCACTCAGTACGTTGGGGTTATGTCTCGCGGTGGAGCGTGTCATGGATCGGAGTTCGTGTGACGGTTATCTCCCCCGCAGTTATCGTCGATTCTGAACAGTCTGCTCCCCCACCCCGGACGACCACGATCCAGTTGGTGACCGCCGGCCTCCTGATCGTCCTCCCTCTGGCTGCCGTTGCCTTCGCCGGGGTTATTTTCTGGAACCACGGTGTCGGGTGGCTAGACCTGGGGATGGCTGTGTTCATGTACGTCTTTACCGGGCTCGGGCTCAGTGTTGGATTTCATCGCCTCTTCAGCCACCGGAGCTTTGTGCCCGCCCGCTGGTTGAAAGTCACGCTGGCGATCGCGGGCACCATGGGAATTGAGGGCTCGGCGATCAGTTGGGTCTCACAGCACCGCCGACATCACGCCTTCACCGATCGACCCGGAGATCCCCATTCGCCGCTACCCGCGGGTCCTGGTCTGGCCAACTACCTACGGGGTCTGTGGCATGCCCACGCGGGCTGGCTGTTCGTGCACAATGAGGTCAATGCGGATCGCTGGAGCAAAGACCTTCACGATGACCCCGACATTAACTTCGTCAATCGCACCGTCGTCTTGTGGACCTCGCTCTCGTTCCTAATCCCCACCGCCATCGGCTGGTTGGTGACCGGCACACTCTACGGCGCAATGCTGGCCGGACTGTGGGCCGGTGTGGTGCGGGTGGCGGTGCTGCATCACGTCACCTGGAGCACGAATTCGTTGTGCCACACGTTTGGTACACAGCCTTATGGCAACAAGGACCGCAGTACCAACTTCTCTCCACTGGCACTACTCAGCTTCGGGGAGGCTTGGTACAATGCACACCACGCCTTCCCGCGCTCGGCTCGACATGGAATCGATTCTGGACAGGTCGATATCTCCGCCGAAGTCATAAGGATTTTCGAACGCATGGGTTGGGCCACTAACGTGCAGCGGCCAAGGCTCTCGGCGATGGCCCGACGCCGTGCCCTCATGTCGTCCGATCAGGCATGCACTAGTGGCTTGTAGCGGACGCTGTGTGGTTGGTCGGTGTCGAGACCGAGACCCTTGTTGGGATCGACCTCATTGTCGTTGAAGTTCCCCCGCCGACCAAGGGACCTCCGAATCGCCGTCGAACGCCAAACCATGGGTGGCGCTCCGGTCGAGGGCATACTGGTCGTGGCTGAATACCGCCACTGAACCCGGGAAGCCGAGCCCCGTAGATTCCCCGGCGCGCTCACCGGTCGGCCCCACCAGTTTTGTTGAGATACGCGATCGATTCCGCCTCCGGAGCAACGACAATTGCACCCTAAGGTGGATGCGCCACTCACGTCCACACCGTACGTTGGAATACGGTGGACAGATGGTAGGAGGCTAGGTGTACCACCCAATTTCTCTATTGCCGACTCGGTCGTGGGTACAAGTCATCCGGCCCCCCCTGCCTTCAAGGATTGGCAGCTGATCGCCTGCGTGCCTGCCGCATGAGAACAATCGGCACTTCCCGGCATCCAGACTGTTGGAAGGGAAACCACTGTTGGGCAGCACCGATCTAGACCTTTTCACACCATGGACCATTTTCTCGAATCATGGGGTTATCTGGCAGTCTTGGGACTCGGCTTGGTCCTGGCCAGTGGACACGTCCAGGGTGAAGGCCATCTGCTCAATCTGGTATTGGTAATTGTGGCGGCAACAGCCGCAGACCTCATCGGTTCGTTCGCCGGCTATTTGATCGGCACATATGGCGGTCGGCCCCACGTAGATCGCCTCGGCAAGTTCGTGTTACTCGCTCACAGGGATCTCGACCGCGCAGTAGTATGGTTCGCCCGCCGAGGCGAACCATTTGTCCTCTTCGGTCGACATATACCACTTCTCCGGTTGTTCGTCTCGCTAGGTGCCGGCCTGCGCGAGATGGCCCTCGACAAGTTCACGTTGTTCACGCTCATTGGAGTCGCCATCTGGTGCAGCGCCCTCACCAGTCTGGGTTACAGTCTCGAAAGCAGCTACAACCACGTGCTCAGGGCCTTTAGCGACGACGGATATGTGGCAGGAGCCCTCTTTGTCCTCGCCGTGCTCGGATTGTTCCTTCATCGGTTACGGCTTGTTCGGACTCAGGAGGGCAGATGACCCTGACAACGTGGTCGTTGACCGCATGGAGACTCTGGATACAAGAACTTCCGCGCCATGAACCGGGTGTCATCGGTTCCCTATCTTTCTACTTCCGTCGCGGCTTATCCGTCACTCGCGTCGTCAGCGCCGTAATTTTCGTCGGGAGCGTCGTAGGCGCGATCATGCCTGCTGTGGCCGGGTCGGTTTCTGCTTCCGCCACGACAACCCCCACCGTCCCAGTCTGGGAGACCGCGTGGACGTCTCCAACGGACTTCGACGCCGGCGTGGCCGACAACGCCACGGCTCGGGATATCGCTCAAGTGGCGATAGGGGGAACCTCGATCGAGCTCACACTCTCCAACCTCTGGAGCAACACGCCGACGACATTCGGGTCCGTGACCGTGGGGATCCAACAGAGCGGCGTAGCTATCGTGCCCGGATCCATCGTGCCGGTCACGTTCGGTAATAGCCGTTCGGTAACCATCGCGGCCAATGCAAGCGTCACGAGCGACCCAGTTGACATGGCCGTCTACGCCGGCGAGTCGCTTTCGGTCAGCCTGTCAGAGATCGGTCCGGCGACGGTCAGTGTCCATTTCTGCTGTGCCGGTCGTATCGACTCGTATGCAACGAGCAACGGCGTCGGTGACCTGACGAACAACCCGACCGCCGCCGGGTTCAATCTCACCCTAGGCAGCACAAACATGCGCTGGCTGTCCGCCATTGCAGTATCGGGGTCGCCGGCCCACGGCACAGTGGTAGCGTTTGGTGACTCCATCACCGAAGGGTTCGGGTATCAGAACAACGGCTTTGGTTGGCCGAGCGCGCTGCAGGCCCGTATTGCCCAGCTCGCCCCCACCCAACAGGTCTCGGTCGTGAACGAGGGCATCAGCGGAAACACCTTGACTGCCTTTCCGCCTGGCACTTCCTATGCGGACACATCGGGAGGGCTGCCCGGAGTCGCCCGGTTAGTCCCGGACGCACTCTCACTCCCTGGCGTCAAAGATGTGATCATCTTCCTTGGGACTAACGACATCTGGTTCGGAGCCGGGGGAGAGTCCGGGCATCCCATTCCGCCGTACGGAACCGCCACCGCCATCGAGTCGGGAATGGAGGACGTGATCGCCGCGACGCACGCCCGAAGGGTCAAGATCTTCGGTGTCACGCTGCTGCCGCGTGCCACTTCCAATGGGTTCGAGGATGAGAAACCCGAGGCATGGACCGCGGCCGAGCAGGCCACTTTGAGTGCCGTAGACGCGTGGATGCTCACGCCCGGCTCGGGCTTTGACGGGGTGATCGACCTGGCCGCCGTCATGGGCGATGTCTACGACGGAGCTTGCCAGCCCACCATGCCCTACCCGCCCTACTACACCGGAGACAATCTCCACCCCAATATCGCCGGAGAGACCGTGATGGCCGACGCGATTTCCACCACCTTGTTCGGCATCCCCCAGGCCCCTCTGGCTCCCCAGTTAGTGGCGGTCACTCCGACCCCGGGGTGTCCGGGAGCGGTCCAAGCCGAAAAGGTCCTGGCCCTTGCCCGCCAACCGGCAACCACGTCAAATACAGACACGACTCCCCGCGCCACACATTTGAACCGCCGGACCGCGTCACATCGGAGTACCGGAGGCCACCTTGCAGCCGAGTTCCTCATCGCGCCGGGTGCGTTGCTTCTGTTGTCCATCGCCGCTCTTGTGGTGACGTGGAGGCGAGGTGCTCACCGCCGGTCGGGGTACCGCGACCGCAGCCCACGAACTCGGACCCGACACCCCATTCATCCCATACATCCGACCGGCGAAGAGACCGGCGGAGACTTCAGTCGCTGATCGCGATCGACCCGTCGTTGACGGCTCCAGCGACGTCAGTGGGGACGTCGGCGCCCAGCGGGAGTCGGTACCGAAGAAAGGGTTCCCCGCTCCGGCTCGTCATTGCGCCATCAGCCAGCCAACCCAGACGCTCGTAGAAGTTCCGAGCAGCCAAGTCCGGAGGGGTCACCAGCACCAGCTCGTCCACACCAGCGAACCGCGCCATCTCCACCGCGGCATCGATCAACGCGCGGCCAATCCCCAATCCTTGACGATCGGGCTGCACCAACACGTGGGTGACCTCTCCGACCGCGGGACCAGACACCGTGCCCGATGACGACGGTGCTGGTCGCCGCAGCCGAACGACAACCAGCCGTGCTATTCCACGGGCGTACCGGCGACCCCGGGTTGCGATCAGATCCTTGGCCAGCGGCGGATGAACTATTGCATAAGCCGTCAAACGAGCTCCGATCTGCATCCCGCGTCGGCGTATCATGGCGCGGACGTGGGTCGCCGGATCGGTGGCGCCCAGTAGCGCGCCCAAGAGGTCTCCGCGCTCGTCGACCGCCGCGACGGCAATCGACCCCGGCGCCTCGATCCACGCCTGGTAGTAGGTGCGCATGAAGGCCAGCCCGTAGCGCGACAGGAACTCCATATCGAGCACGCGGCGGTGAAGTAGGGCGGCAGCGGTGAGGTCCGCCTTGATAAGCGGCCGGACCCGCACGGCACTGCTCATCGAGGATTGACCATGCGATCGACGCCGTTGCGGGGAAAGTTAACAGATGCGATGCCAGACCCTACCCAAGAGACGAGGTCCGATAGTCGCGCCACCCGAGCGACACTTCGCTGCCAGGTACCGCCGATACACTGCGCCCGTGTCGTCACGGATGCAACGCCGACGCGGGAATGTACGTCGACGCCGGGTGGTGTTGGGCGCGGTCGTAGCCTTGGTGGCCCTCGGTGTGGCGCTGGCGGCGCTTGGCGGTGGTGCCCCGACTGCCACCCGACTATCACCGCCGACCACCACCGGATCCGCCGCGACGACCGTCACGCCCGCGTCGCAGCCACCGAGCCCTCCTTTCGGGGTAGGGACTGACTCTTTCACTCTCACTGAGCCTGGCGCACCGGGTAGCACGGTCCGCACCCTTCCCACCACGGTGCGCTACCCGGCGATTGGGACGCCGGGCACGCCCGACCAGGCGGGGGTCGCGCCCCTGCGCTCCGGCGGTCCGTATCCCCTCTTGGTCTTCTCCGAGGGATACGACATCAGCCCCGAAGTGTATGCCCTCCTCCTCGACGCCTGGGCCGCGGCCGGGTACGTGGTGGCCGATCCGGTCTATCCATTCACGTCGCCTACTTCTCCCGGAGGGCTGCTTCGGACCGACATCGTTCACCACCCGGCCGATCTGAGCTACGTGATCACCTCTTTGCTCGACGACAGTGCCGCCCACGGAGGTACCCTGTCGGGTCTGATCAATCCCGCTGAAGTCGGGGTGATCGGCCACTCCGACGGTGGAGATGTCAGCCTGGCTGCGGCCAGCAACACGTGCTGTCGAGACAACCGGATCAAGGCCGCAGTCATACTCTCTGGTGCCGAGCTGACTTGGTTCCCTGGGACCTATTACTCGACACCGGCCGTACCCCTGCTCGTCGTTCAAGGAACCAACGACCCTACCTTCAACCCGCCCTCGTGCAGCATCCAGCTCTACAACCAAGCCCCCCAGCCTAAGTACTACCTGTCGATGATCGGACAGACCCATGTGAGCGCGTACCTCCTCGCCGGCCCGCCACTCGACGTGGTGGCAAAGGTGACGATCGACTTCCTCGATAGGTACCTTCAGCATTCGGCGCCGAAACTGGGTGCGATGACCAGGGATGGGACCGTGCCTGGCCTGGCCACCCTGACCAACACCTCGTCGATGGGACCAGCAGCTGGAAGCTGCCCCGGGGCCCCAGCAGGCTGAACACAGTGCGCCGACGATCAGGCACTCAGCTTGATCCCCTTCACGATGGCAGCCTCGGCCACTACGTCGACGCTCTCCACGTTGGCGAAGCCCGCTACTTCGAACAGTCGGATCCACGCCTCAGGTGTGATCGGGCGCTCGTGGACGCGGAACAAGAAACGTCCGGCATTCTTGAGGATCCTCCAGTACCCCGGGATGCCCTTCTTGGCCATGATGCGGAGCTTGGCCACGATGACCTGGCGATCCCGCGCCGTCGACCCACGTCCGAGCATCATGTCGGCGACCACCAATTGTCCCCCAGGTCGGAGCCACCTGAACGCTGCTCTGACGACCTTCTCTTTGTCAGCGTCGAGCAAATGGTGAAGCGCATAGTTCGTGATTACCAGCTCGACGCTCGCGGCCGGCAATATCAGATGCTCGATCGGTACGACCAGGCCGCGGACAGTTTCAATTCCCTCGCGCCGCGCCTGCGACTCCATGCGCTTGATCATGGCTTCGCTCACGTCGACCCCTAAGACATCGGTGCCCTGCTTGGCCAACATCAGGGCCAGACGCCCGCTGCCGCAGCCCAGGTCGACACAGGCCATGCCGGGTCGGACATCGGCTATCTCCATCGCCTTGGCGGCAACCTTGGCCATGCCCCAGTCGTTGTGCTTGTCCCAGGTGTCAGCCCGCCCACTCCACTTGCGACGCTGCGTCCGGATCGAGATATTCGTAGCCAGCCTGTTGCGCCACGAAGGACGCGTCGGTCCATAAGGGGGAACGGACTCTCCATCACCGGCTCGGTCCAATATGGCCTGTCCCCCAGTTCGCACTACGCCGTCATGCCCGACCTGCCGGCCGATCGCTCAATGCCATGACGGCCGAAGTCTTTGACGCGCTGCCCGGCAGTGGAACCCCCTGAATCGGATGTCTGCGTCCGTATAACGACGTCGAGACCATTGACTGCACTCCTGGTTGCCCGAGTCGAGGAAAGCGGCAATCCCTCGGGGATTCCAAGCCTGGTCACCGGGGCGCGTTCAATGTCGACATTTTCTGCATTGTGACTGATGTACCTGACGATTACATGAAGGGCCGAGCATGGACCGCGTGAGAGCCCGGACTCGCTTCAAAGGGCTTCAGCCATATCCGGATGGCTCACACAACGACACACGCTGTCAGAAGATCTACAGCACTGGAGACCATGCGATTCAGTGCGATATCGAATTTGCACCGATGGGGGGGCTCCGGGTCGACCGAAGAGGCCCAGCAGCGTGCCGAGCCCGAAGTCCCTCTCGAGGGCGACAGGCGCCTTACCCCACGGCCCAAGTGTAGGCGGGACGGCCCACTCCGTCATGATTTCGTCAGGTTACCGGTTTAACTTCAAGAAGATGGTTACCGGATGCCGACCATATTCCCGCCAGCCTCATTGGCCGCCAGCCCCATGAGGTTGCTGGTGGCCGAAGACGATTCATCCCTCCGGTCCGTGCTGGAGCGGGGACTGAAAGAGAACGGCTATGTCGTCGACGCAGTGGCCGACGGCGTTGCAGCCATTGCGTATCTTCGGGCATACCAGTACGACGTGGCGATCCTCGACTGGCGCATGCCCAAAGCAGACGGAATCGAAGTGCTGGTGGTCATTCGCGAAGAACGCATTCGCACTCCCATTCTCATGCTCACCGCCAGGGACGCGCCAACTGACCGCGTCATGGGACTCAATCGCGGTGCAGACGACTATCTGGTGAAGCCATTCGACTTCAATGAGTTACTGGCTCGCCTTGGTGCCCTACAGCGCAGACCGCCCCTGAC
>Ga0182030_10010838_pt1 | contig 18466 bp, 20 predicted proteins | sample 812S3MmetaG_FD_121299 | JGI IMG/M metagenome (GOLD analysis project Ga0182030, IMG submission 121299) | Permafrost microbial communities from Stordalen Mire, Sweden - 812S3M metaG (Illumina Assembly) | ecosystem: Environmental > Terrestrial > Soil > Wetlands > Permafrost | place: Sweden...
CAGGTGGGCTGGATGGGCGCCACATCGACCATCATGGCGGACCTGCCTGCATGCGAGGACGGCCCCTATCGATACGGCCGTGCACTGGGTCGCGACCGCCTCGATACGCTTCTGCTCGGTCGCGCCCGCGCCCTCGGCGTATCGGTATTACAACCCGCCAAAGTGCGGCAGGTTCGCGGCTCCGCCGGTCATTTCCAATGCGAGATCAGCACCGGGCAAGGACAGCCGTCACGCACGCTGGATACTTTGATTGTCGTCGATGCACGGGGCTCCTGGGAGCCCGGAGCCGGCTCCATTCGACCAACGCCTTGCGCTTCTGATCTGTTCGGGTTCAAGGCGAATTTCGTGGAGACGTCCCTCGCGGCCGGCGTCTTGCCGGTGTTATCTCTAAACGGCGCCTATGGTGGCATCGTGACTGCGGACCGCGGGCTCACGACACTGGCTTGCTGCATCCGCCGCGATGCACTGCAACGCTGCCGTCAGAATGCTCCGCTGACGACGGCAGGAGCGGCCGTCGATGCCTTCCTGCGCAGATCCTGCGGAGGAATCCGGGATGTACTGCGCCATGCGCGCCTCGACGGTCCCTGGCTCGCCGTGGGGCCTTTGCGGCCCGGCATTCGAGTCTGCTCTGAGCCGGGCCGGTTCAGAGTGGGAAACGCTGCGGGGGAGGCGCATCCGCTCATCGGCGAAGGAATTAGCATGGCTCTGCAATCCGCGTTGCTGTTGGCGCATGAACTGACGCGGCAGCCACCGGTAATGATTGACGCGAATCGCGCCGACGCGCTGCAACGAGCCTACGTCGCGCGATGGAGGCAGGCCTTCGAGTCACGTATGAGGCTCGCCGCCGCTTTTGCGCAGGTCGCAATGCATCCATTGCTTGCCCGGCCAGCAGAATCCATGCTGCGGTGCTGGCCGTCCTTGCTCACCCGCGCCGCTCGCTACGCCGGCAAAGCGCGCCGCGCCGTCACTCCCATCATGTCCACCGAGGAAGCCCTATGAACACGCTTGAGACACTGCAGGACATTCTGGTGAAGGAATTCCGCCTTGCTCCCGGCCAATTGACGCCTGCCGCCGAGCTCAGCACGCTGGGAATAGACTCCCTCGACCTGCTCGAATTGATGTTCAAGATCGAGGACCGCTACGACATCTCCATCAAGAATGACACGCCGACCAACCTGATGACCATCAACGATGTCGTAGCCTATATCGACGGCCTGCTCGCGCGACGGCCGGGTTCCGCGGCCGCGCCCGGATCTGCGCAGCCCCCGATCGTGAGCTCCAAGGCATGATGCCCCATCGTGTCGCCATTACGGGACTCGGTGTGATCGCTCCGCTCGGTAATTCAGCGGACGACCTGTTCGAGAATCTGGCGGCGGGACGCTCTGGCATCAAACGGCTCCAATCGCCGTTTGCAGCGCGGCTCCTGTCTCCGATCGGAGCTGCGGTCGACTTCGACGGCAACGCGCATTTTCCGCCAGCTCGTTTGCGGCTGTTGGACCGCGTGAGTCAACTTGCGCTCGTCGCGACTGCGCGGGCGGTCGCCGACGCCGGGCTCGATTTCGCGAACGAGCACGGTGAGCGCTGTGGCGTCTGCGTTGGAACAGGCATGGGCGGTGCCGCGACGACCGACGAAGGCTATCACACCATCTATGCTCAACAATCGGATCGAGTCAATCCGTACAGTGTCATCGCGGCAATGTCGAATGCCTCCGCGTCGTGGATCGGGATCGAATACCGGATATCCGGACCCAATCTGACCTACTCAACCGCCTGCTCGTCCTCGGCGGTCGCGATTGGCGAGGCCGGCCGCCGGATTCAATCAGGCGATGCGGACGTGATGCTTGCGGGCGGCGCAGAGGCGCCCCTCACCTTCGGCGTGTTGCGTGCCTGGGAAGCCATGCGAATCCTCGCGACCGAGGACACCCAGGATGCCTCCGCATCCTGCCGCCCATTTGCCAGGACGCGAACCGGCCTCGTGCTCGGCGAAGGCGCTGCATTCGTGGTCCTGGAAGAACACAGCCGCGCGGTCGCGCGCGGCGCCCGGATTCACGCCGAACTAATCGGATACGGGCTCACGAGTGATGTCGCACACATCACGCGGCCCACCGTAAATGGCCAAGCCAGTGCGATGCGGGCCGCGCTGGACTCCGCGGGCCTCAACCCCGGCGCGATTGACTATGTAAATGCTCACGGCACAGGCACCCAGCAGAACGACATCATCGAAACGTCCGCGCTGAAGGCCGTCTTCGGCGGGCATGCCTACGCGATGCCGGTGAGTTCTACGAAATCGATGCACGGCCACCTACTGGGCGCGGCAGGCGCGCTTGAATTCATCATTGCCGTCAAGAGCATGGCGTGCGGAATTGTGCCGCCGACCATGCACCTCGACTCGCCGGAACCCGCCTGCGACCTCGACTATGTCGCCAATGAAGCCCGCTCCGGCGTGGTGATGCGAAACGTGATGTCCAGTTCGTTCGCGTTCGGCGGCGCAAACGCCGTACTGATCGCCTCCCGTGAAGCGTCCCGGTAAACGCTCATCGCACCCTTCAACGCGCCTCAGGCCGCTGGAATCCCAGCCAACGCGGGGATTCGTTGATTTCCTAAAGTGAGCCGCCCCTTCTACCGCGATAGCCATACAGCAGGAAGGCAATCACAAGGGCGACAACGATCAATCCGATCGGACCAATCCCCCAGCCCATACCCATGCCCCAATACAAACCACCGCCGCCGCCGAATAGCAGCAACAGCACAATCAATAGAATCAGCAGGTCCATGTTCCTCTCCTTGCAATCTTCGGTCACGGTATTGGAGCACGAGAATATGCACCGGGTCTGTACGCTGGCGCACCCGCGGGCTGTCGCAACTTCAGCGGGGGAAACCTGGTGCTCGCGGATGCGCGGCGACATGCTCTACGCGGTGCGTTTGCGCACAGACGCCCCATGACCCGCAGATCACGCTTAGCCCAATTCCGAGAGATCTTTCGGAAGTGGTGGTTAATTTGCCCATTACATTCGCCCATCGACAGGAGACAGCATGAAATCCAGGACTTCTGGTGAAGAATTTTCAGGTATCGGAGAGGTCATGCCGCTTGGCGGAGGCTTTCTTCATAAAACCATTGCTGTCTATCCCACGTTCGCCGATGTGACGGATGCCCTCTTTTTATTGAAGAATGAGGGGTTTACGGATGACCAAATCAGTTTGCTCGGACGAGAGCAGCCGCATTGGCAGGACATGATCGGACATGAATGGGAGCAGCGTAAGACCGCAAAAGGCGCCTTGGAGGGCGCAGCAATGGGTGCGATCCCCGGACTGGTATTGGTCACCGGCATCGCGTTGACGGGCGGCGTTGGGCTACTGGTGGCCGGGCCGATGGTTGCCGCCATGTCCGCACTTGGGCTGGGGTCGCTGGCCGGCAGTATGATGGGCGCCGTAACTGGCGATCGCGATATTGCCGGACGAACGCCCGATGTTGAAGGCGAAGTGGCTGATGCCATCAGCCATGGACGTTGGGTGATCGTCGTTCATAGCTATACCGAGATCGAAGCCGCCCATGCATTGGCATTGCTCCCCAATAGACGCATCGTTCGGGAAAATGCACCCCGAACCCCGGAACCTTCTGCTCAGGATGCCGAGCGAGTCGATATGGAAAAACTCGGCAAGGTCGTTGAAGAGGCTCTCGAGCCCATCGCGAAAATATCCACACTTCCGACCCTGGAAGTGATGCGCAATTTCGAAGGAATCGACGATGTGGAGCTCAAGCACGCTGCCCGCGAGGCGTTCAAGCAAATTTTCGCGGCAACGGACCTCGATAGGGATCAAATTACCGAAATCCTCAACGCACATCCAGATGCCAGTGTGAACGACATCGTTCGCCGGCTGCGTGAACAAAGCAAAATCAAGAGGGCCACGTGGTAAGGAACGGCCCATCCGGCACGCTATCGCTTCCCGACCTGCACGACGCGTAAACGTCGGCGGTGTCAGCGCATAAGGGACCGCAGAAACGAACGCGGGTGTCTCATCAACTCGACTCCGTGCCGTATGACATCGAGACGCGCCGGACCGGGGTCGCTCGGTTGTCTCACGGCATCAGTCAGTCGAGCTTTCCGCACCTGCATCCAGCTTCCCCAGTCCTCGCTCATTGAGCCACTGACCAATTCATTGGCCCGCTGCGCCGTGTTTACCAACGAGAGAAACAAGCCGTGGCAATATGCTTCGTTCCCTCTTGCTTGCCAGTCACTGGCCGACTGATACACCTCAGCCAGCCGCGATCGGTCGTCCATTGCCGCAAGATATTGAATGTAGGGCAGCGGGAGTCCGCGGGCAATCTCGAAGGCCATTTGCCCGTAGCCGCGCGGATTAAAGTCGATCAGCAAGAACTTCCCTTCGCGCTCGATGAATTCAATATCAAATATGCCGTAATAGTTCAGGTCGCGGAACAATTCCGCAACCCGTGCGACGAGCCCTGAATCCACGTCCGCGGCCTCAAAGCAGACGCCGACCCCCATGTTTCGAGGTCGCTGGACCAGCTTGGTGGATGCCCGTATCAACGGGGGTCTTCCCGTCAAATCCGTGAAACCGGCCAGGGTGTAAATGCGGTGCGTATGGCTGCTGTGATACGCCTGTAGCATCGGCCAAACCACATCGGCATCGTGTGCCGCGATCTTGCTGCCATAGTGATTGTCACGCATGAAGCTTGAGTAAGAATCGACCACGCTGCCGCCTCTGGGAACTACGCTGCCCTTCGTCTTGCTGTCGAGTTGAATCTGCGACTTGGGCTTGACCATGACGTCTACGCGAATCGTCGTCGCGAGCTCTCGCACTTCAGCGTCTCCGCGGGGATACCATGTTTCCGGATAATCGATCCCGACACGCGCGCAGGCCTCGTAGAGCCGCTGTTTGTTGAGTATCCGATAGAGGGTGTCGAAATGCGGTTGATATAGGCGAAAGTACCGCGACAACTCGTGTTGATGCTGGGCGAACAGAAAAACCTGCTCGTCATTTGCCGGGAACAGCACGCGACCCGTGTAGTTCGTCCTTCGCCTGCCTCGACCGCCCCCGCGGCCGCGCTCTATCAGCCACCCAATGAAATCGCTGGCGCGATGAACGGGCGGCGAGCGCTCGAAATGACGAACGTACCGGGAGGCGCGCGCCATCGCCATGGGAGAATCGTCCGCGAGTGCGACGTCGATGCCACGGAGGCCGAGACAGCGTGCCGCGGCCAGCGTACCGTTGTAATCACCCAAAAACAGCAGCGCGCCCTCGTTGGAGGTACTTGGATCGTACTCAGGCAGGGCCGGCGGCTCAGCTACGCCGGCGCTAGCTTGCGGAAGGCTGGGTAATGTTTCAAAGCTCATAGTGTCACCCGGCCTCTTCCTCCTCCGCGTCATCTTCCGGTTGACTCAAAACCTTCTGGTAGTCGCCTTGAAATTCCTCGGGTGCCTCGGTTTGGTCGTCGGCCTCCCGACTAGACGCCTCATTTTCACCCGGATGCTCATCGTTGGAGTCATCGTCATTATCTTGGACGCTCGTGGTTGGGATGTTAAATCCTTCTAAATGCGCGATTATCATGTGAATTCCATGGGCTCGTGCGGGTCAACCCGGGACGGCCTTGAGAGCCGGGCGTGCTGCAACGACGCGCAGCATGCTGGACAAATCCTCCGCGTGTTCCTCTTCCTTCGCCAAGATCGACTCGAGCAGCCGCTTGGTTGTCGGATCGTCATGACCCAGGTAGCCAATCATTTCCTTGTAGGATTCGATTGCCACCCTCTCGGCGACGAGGTTTTCCCGAATCATTTCGTCCAAAGTACTGCATTCGACGTATTCCGCGTGGCTTCGCTCGGCGAGGCCATGCGGATCAAAGTTCGGCATGCCGTCCAATTGGACGATTCTTTGCGCCAGCAGGTCGGCATGTTCCTGCTCCTCTTGCGCGTGCTCGAGGAACTCCCGCTTGACGGCCTCTGCCTGCACTCCTTCCGCCATATAGAAGTGCCGCCGGTAGCGAAGTGTGCACACCAGCTCGGTTGCCAGGGCTTCGTTTAAAAGGCGCAGAACCGTTTCACGGTCCGCCGCGTAGCTCGAGGTAATGGCCCCCTTCTCCACGTGTTCACGAGCCCGCTGGCGCAACGTTGCTATGTCGCTCATGCCTGGTGTCTTACTCTTGCCTTCGTGCTTCATTTGACGTCCTTTGCGGTTGCAATTCCGATGATTCGTCGTGATGTGGTGGTCACCAATTTGGGCCGCCCCATTGGAGCGCTCGCGTGCTGGGTTCAATATTCATAGTGACCTTAGTGTCCAGGGGCCCGCGAAATTGCGAGGCCGCGGATCGAGCGAGGGAAAGAGGTTAATCACCTAACGATGCGACGTCCGTACGTTTCCGCACGTACGTGAAATTGATATCGACAGGATTTGGAGTGCGGCCACTTGGCGGCGAGTGCGATCGAAGTCCCAGGTCTACTGCAATGTGAATACCCATGACGTGATAGAGTTGCAGGAGATCACTGCCCCACGCACCCGCGTGGCGCAAGCGGCTCTAATGTTATTTTTGAACGCGATCTCCCACACTGTATCCAATAGGGCACCCCTGCCGCAACGCATCGCCCGAGAAGCGCTAAAGTTATGGCGAGACTCGTAGTCGTCTCCAATCGTGTCGCCGTTCCGGACCAGAGCGTGCCGGCTGGTGGGCTGGCGACGGGCGTATTGGCGGCTCTAAGCGGGCCGGAGAGAGGGCTATGGTTCGGCTGGAGCGGAAAAACCCAAGAATCGCCCTCTCTCGAACCCACCGAGCAGGAGAAGGACGGCATCCGATTCGCCACGATCGATCTGCCCGCCGCAAACTTTGACGCCTACTACGATGGTTTTTGCAATGGATCGCTCTGGCCGTTGCATCATTATTTTCCAGGCACTTTTCGCTACGATGCCGCAGAGTTTGAAGCGTACATGACGGTGAATCGCTATTTCGCCGATGCCCTCGTGAAGTTTGTGAAGGAAGGAGACGTCGTATGGATCCACGACTATCAGCTCATTCCACTAGGCGCACTGCTGCGGGAGAGAGGCGTGAAGGGGCGAATCGGATTTTTTCTCCACATTCCCTATCCGAATATCGCTGTTCTGCGCCTATTGCCCACCTATGCCGAACTCGTTCGTGACATGTGCCAATACGATCTGGTCGGATTTCAGACGAGCGAGGACCTGGACGGGTTCAATTCTGCAGTGAAAGCAGTGTTTCGCAGCGAAGTCCTATTCGAGATTGACAGTATAAAACTCGGTGACCGGTCAATCGGCGTCGGGGTGTTTCCAATCGGAATTGACGTCGATGCAGTCGCGCACCAGGCCGAGGAAGCCGCCAAGAATGATGAGCAGGTCAAACGGCTCGTGCAAAGTATGCTCGGCCGAAAGCTGCTGCTTGGTGTCGATCGCCTGGATTACAGCAAAGGGCTGGTGGAGCGTTTCGCCTCGTATCAGGCACTATTGAAATCCAGTCCGGCTCTGCAAGGTAAAATTACCTTCGTGCAAATCTCGCCGCTGAGCAGGATCAACGTAACGGCCTACAGCGACATTCGTGATGCGCTGGAGCGTGCTGCGGGGCACATCAACGGACAGTTTGCCGATGCGGATTGGACACCCATACGCTACCTGAACAAGGATTTTGCGCATCAGACGCTCAGCGGATTTCTAAGAACTGCCAATGTGGGTGTTGTCACCCCCGTGCGAGACGGCATGAATCTTGTGGCCAAGGAATTTGTCGCTGCACAGGACGCCGAAGATCCCGGCGTATTGGTGCTATCTAGCGTGGCTGGAGCGGCCCAAGAACTGACCGGCGCGCTGTTGGTCAACCCGTACGACAACGCTGCCGTTGCGCTCGCCTTGCAGCAGGCGCTCGCCATGCCGCTTGCAGAGCGGCGCTCGCGGCAGGAAAGTATGTTGAATGCGCTGCGCGCCAACACGATATCCGACTGGCACGAATCGTTCATTTCACGACTAACAGCCTAAGTTCGATCGAAAGTACCGCCGTGAGATCCGGATTAGCGCCTGGCGAACAAAACGCCGGCGACCAGTCCTGCGGCTGCGGCGATACCCACAGCTCGCCACGGCTGGTCGCGAACATAACCATCCCCTAATTTAATGACACCCTTCGCCCGGCGCGGCACGCGGTCCGTGCCGTTGGTAAAGGTCCTTCTGGCCGTCGAGAACCGATGTTCCACGCTCGCTCTGAGGCGAGCAATCTCGGGATCATCGAGGTGGGCGACTCGACCCAAGAGAACCTGCATGTCCTCGATGCATTTGCGAGCCTCTTGGCTGACTGATCCGTTGAGTTCGATTGATGCCTTGCCCCTATCGGTCATGCGCGGCTTGCCATCGGCACGAACGCCTTGGTCATCATCATTGACTATTGATTCCATTGCTGTCTACTCCACTGGATTAAATGGGGCCCAATCGCATCTCGCGCGCCACCAGTTGCGCGCCTGCGGTGCCGGCCCGAACCGGATACAAGCAGCCCACATTGACCCGCCCCCGCGCCGCCGTCGGTACGCTGTCGCACACGGAAGGAACTCTGTCCACCGGGGATCAGGCTCCAACACCCTCGCGCAGCAGCTTGCGTGTGATGGCGTACAGACCGGGTGTCGAACCGCTGCGACGATGAGGTTTATCTGGAGCTGCATACTCGCGGCGCGCCAATAGGAGCGAACCGTTGTCATTTGCTGCTTGGATCGGACTTGGTCTGATTGCCGGCTTTGTCGGTAGTCGGATCATCAACAGAACGGGCGAAGGGAATTGCCTCGACATTCTACTGGGCGTCATCGGTTCCGTACTGGCAGGATGGCTGTTCAAGATCTATGGAATTTCCGGCGCGGCCGGATTCCACGTAAGTAGCCTGATCGTGCCGGTCCTAGGCGCCGTCGGCCTTCTTGTCATCCACCATATATTCTTCCGGCGGGTCGGAACTGGAGAGTAACGCGGCTACGCCGGCACGGCCAAGCCGAGTCCCCTCTCAATGCTGACCGCGGCAGTATGACCCGAATCTACGCATAGGAAGATGTCACGAGACGTCGTTCGCCCGGCCGGATGCCCAGTAGCCCCTTGAGTTCATCACCCGAGATCACCTCGCGCTCCAGCAGCCGTTGCGCCAAGGCATCCAGTTGCGTCCGGTTTGCCTTAAGCAGCTGTTGGCAGGTTGCTTGGGCCCGCTCCAGCATGAGGCGAGCCTCCCGCAGAACAGCAGCCTGAATGTCAGGCCCGAGCAGTTCCTTGGGTACACCGGCCACGCTCAACAAGCCAAACGCGTCCGAGAAGCCGAGCGAACCCACCATGTTGATGGCGAGTTCCGAGGCGCGTTTGAGATCATCTGAAGCACCGGTGGAGACGCTGTCGAACACCAGTAACTCCGCTTCGCGTCCTGCCAGCATCATCGCCAATCGGCCCGTGAGCTCGGATTGCTTGTAGAGCGGATCCTCGGTGTCGCGGGTGATGTAAGTGACACCCAGGGCCCGGCCCCGCGGCTCGATCGTCACCCGCTCGACGATGCCCGCCTTGAGCCAGTGCCCAACCAATGCGTGACCTGACTCGTGGTACGCGAGCCGGTCTCTCAGGTCTTGCGTAAATAGGTCCTTGGCCGAAGAAACTTCACCGCCCAGCTGATAGGTCTCGATCGCGCGCAGGAAGTGCTCGGTGGTCACCACCGGCGCCCGGGCCTCGGCGGCCGTGGAGGCAGCCTTGTTTACAGTGTTGGCGATATCGGCTGGCGACATGCCGGCCGTCATCCGTGCCAACACACCCGAGTCAGCGCATCCATCATGCGCCACCCTTCCGATGTACAAGTCGAACAGTTTCTGGCGCTCCGGCAAGGTGGGCAGCGAAAGACGTACCAGCATGTCGAATCGGCCGGGCCGGCGCATGGCCTCATCGATGTTGTCCTCATGATTTGTGGCCGCCACCACCACCACGTTGTCGAGTGCCGCGAACCCGTCCATCTCCACCAGCACGCGGTTGATGATCCGATTCAGCTCCGATTCGGCGCCACCCATATCCCCGCCCCGGCTGCGTTTGCCTATGCCATCAACCTCATCGATGAACAACACGCACGGCGCGCTCCTGCGCGCGAGCTTGAACAGCGCTTTGACCTTGTTCACGCCGGCGCCGTAGAGCGTCGCGGTAAAGTACGAGCCGTCTACCGAGATGAAGTTGGCTTTGCTTTCCCCCGCCAGCGCCTTGGCGAGCAGCGTTTTGCCGGTGCCGGGAGGGCCGACCAGCAATACGCCTCGTGGCGCTACCGCGCCCAGGTTCGCATAATGCACCGGGTCCTGCATGAACGCTTTGACTCGATTCAGAGCAGCCTTTGCCTCCTCTTGGCCGATCGCGTGCGAAAATTGGGTATTGGGACGGATAGCAAGCCGGGAAGCCGCACCGCCCAAACCGGCTTGCAGCCTAACGCTCACGAAGAAGGCGCCCACCAGGGCGCCCAGCAGCAGCACGGGCGACAGCAGATTCGTTAGGAGATCCAGTAAGCGGCGGCTTGCGGTTCGAGGGTCGACGTCGACACGCACGAGAGCGAAGCCGGCCTGAGCGCTCTTGTCACCAAGCGAATCCAGCGCCGTCCCCGCGCAGCCCAGCGTCGTGCATCCCGGCACAATGGTGCTGCTCTTTTCGCCGTTTTTCAGCGTGTAGAGCACGAGGCCGGGCTCGGCGCGATCCAAGCCGACGGCCGACAAATTGCCGTCATTCAGCGCCTTGCGAAACTCCGCAACACTCTTTTCGTGCGCCAGCCAGCCGTCTGGTGCATTCTCGAACTGCAAGACCTCCGGGCTTTTGCGGGCATTACTTTCCCGTGAAGCCTTATCCGATAGCCAAATGACACCCAGGAGCAGAAAAACCACCACGAGGAGCGCAATCGACAGCCTATAGTTGCAGCGCACACGCTGCAGAAGTTTCTTGAGCATCCGCCCTGTATACGCCAAGAACGATGTCAAATTTCGACGCTATTTCACATATTCATGAAGGCGACGATTCGAGCCGGTGAATCGGCTTTTTAGCCGAACTCTTGTGCGGGTCGTCAGTTAAGAGGCCTTGTCGAGTGGTTTATAGGAAAACTTCTGCCCGGCCACGGTGGCGGTGTACATGAGGCCGCCCTTTACGATCACGAAGACTGCCACGCCCTTCTGATAGCCGAGGTCTGCGGTCCTTGCGTCCTTCTCACCGCCGCTCGCGCCTGCATCCACACCGGTGGTTCCCGCACTTGCCTCAGCGCCTGCCGTGACGACAACCGCGCTCACGCCCGCCTTGAATTCGAAGGAACCCGATTCAAATTCATCGAGCGCGCGCTTATCCTCAAAGAAAATCATCTGGCTAAACGCCTTGGCGCCGGCTTGAAAGCCGCCGCTCACCTGAATCATTTCCGATTCGCCGACAGGCCGGTCGTGCACGTAAACACGGCCCGTGCCCAGGGCTGCGCCCACGATGAAACCCGCCTCACCGACTGTTGGGAACACCGCGTATGCATAGCTCCGGCGAAAGAACTGGTTGCCTTTGCCGGCATGTTTAAACAGCGCGATCGTGTCGGCATATTTATCGGTCGGAGGATTATCGGCGTGAGCCATGCCTGCCAGACATAAGAGGAAAGCTCCCACGACGGTCATTCGAGAGCCATATGTCGATGTTGTCATTGAAACAATCCCCCATGATTCAAAGTACAGAGCCCCTATCAATATATTGGCTCATTCTCCCCCCGCCAATGGCGCGCAAGGATGTTCTCGTTGTCAGAAACCGAGCCTTTATAGCCCGGCCGTTCTCCTACATGCGATCCGATTGGCCCTGCAAGCGGGCGCCGGCGCGAGGGCGCCGCACCGCGGATACGGCATTGAAGCCGGACCGGGACATCGAGAGAAATGTAGTACCCCATCGATGTGTCATGGCCCACTCGCTCGCCTCGAGCGCGAACTTCAGATTCTAAGGCAACGAGCGAAGCACGTCGGTGCGCTACCACACCAATGCGCTCGTGCGCGGCGCGCTTGAATACTTTGACCGGCGCTACCAGATCTCCCGCGTTGAGCCTACACTGACGACGTAGCATTTTTTCACAGGAGCCTACGCCATGCGCAACGACAATACGCCAAGCAACGACAAATCAAGAAGCGCAACCGCAGCGGAACAAAGGCTGCGCGGCAACGCGATGACAGGATCGGAGCGGGAAGCGGCCGCAGACCACGCCGAATACGAGAAAACGCGCAATCCGGATACGGAATTACACCTCGATGGTGAAGGTGATGCCTTGTACAGTGATGGCCTCGACATCAAAGAGGACGCTGACACTTTGTCCGGGACTCGGGGCACATCGCCGGGAATAATAAAGCCCTAAGGAGCGTAGTATCCGGTTGGTGTGGGGGAGAGTGTCGAACCGGATGGCCTGAAAGAACTCACGGGAGACGATCCAACCATGGTGAAAATGCTTATGCCGCACTTGCGGCAGTGTCTGTCACGCGGACTGTCCGTTGTGTGCCTCTGTACCTCCGCCGTGTTGCCAGCAGCCGCGCGACCGTTCGAGGTCCCCACGATCACCAGTCCCGCCACTTCGGACCATCGAGTTGGCAAGGTGGTTTGGCTCGATTTAGAGACCACTCATCTGGATTCAGCCAAGAAATTCTACGCTGGCTTATTCGGCTGGGAATTTCGCGACTATCACGCAGATGGGATGGATTACGCTGTGGCCATGCAGGGCGGCCATCCAGTCGCTGGTATCGTGCAGCGGCGAATCCGCAAGGGTGAGGAGCGGCCGTCGGCGTGGCTCCCCTTCATCGCCGTGCGCGACGTCGACGCCACCGTGAGTACCGCGCTGCAACACCATGCGCAAATCGACTCCGAGCCGGAAAACCTCCCGCTGCGCGGCCGCCAAGCCTTGCTGACGGATCCTGAGGGGGTGCGTTTCGGGATGCTGGCGTCCTCGAGCGGTGATCCGCCGGACACCGCGGCGACGCCGGGAACGTGGCTGTGGACGGCGCTGGTCGCACGCGATTCCGGGGATGAGGCGGTCTTCTATCAGCAGGTGTTCGGTTACGCCGTGTTGGGCACCCCGGCGAACGCCGGTTTTGAACGGGTACGGCTCTCCTCCGACGGTCAGGCGCGAATCAGTGTCCGCGCGATGCCGGCGGATGCGGTATCGCTGCATCCGTATTGGATCCAATTCGTGCGTGTCGCTAACGCGACCGATACGGTGACGCGAGCGCTCAAGCTCGGCGGCCGAGTTACCCTCAACGTGCAGCGCAATGGTCGCGGTGACAAATCGGCGGTACTCGCCGACCCCACGGGTGCGCGGTTCGGCATCACGGAATTGCCCGAACCGGGTGTCGCCACCAAGGTGCCATGAGAACCGTCCTGGCGCGATGTTAGGGAACGTAGCGCGTCGCAGCTGTCGCCGGTTGCATCAACCCGACTGCATTCGACCGTCACCGCATACCAGTGGGACTCCTGCTTTCGAGGGAAGCGGCCCTCATCAGTCGAGTGGGCGTGGCCTGCTATCGAGCGCGAAGCGTCGAGACCATTGATCCCGTTGCGTCCGGTGTGGCTGTATTGCCCCAACTGGTTCGCACGCAGTTCTTCGCGAGATCGGCGACTTGCTGATCGCTCATGTGTCCGGCGAACGCCGGCATCGGCACGCGTCGATATTGCGTCGGAATACCCAGGAGAATGACCTTAAGATCACCTGCCGGATCAGGCGCGAGCACCGCTCCGTTGCCACCAGTGGTGGAAAAACGCCAGGAATTCCCCGGCCATTCAACTGATCTCAACCCATGCAGTGATCGATGCAGAGGTTCGCGCCCCGTGCACGTGCGAGTTCAGTAAGACCGGTCCCGTGATGAATCTGCTGCTGAGCCTGGACCGGCTGAAGACCAACGAAATAATCAGTACGCAAGAACTGATCGCCGACATGTTGGGCGTCCGTCGTGAAGGCGTAGCCGATGCTGCCCTTAAACTACAGCGCGCCGGCCTGATCCGTTAATTGCGCCGCCACATCGTGGTGCTGGACCGCAAGGCGCTGGAGAGGCGCCCCTGTGAGTGCTACTCTGTAGTCAAGAATGAGTGTGAGCGCTTGTTCGCACGGCAGACCCGGGTGGCGAGCAATACTCGCCGGAACTAACACGTGGTTGGCGTTAAACCGACTGCAGAGTTGGCGAAATGTCCGCCCACCGTCGCACGGTTTCCCCGAACCGACGCTGCCCGGGTAGGCGTATTCACCCTACACGCCGGAACCGCTCGAAAATAGTAAGGGCAGCCGTAATAATCGAGATACCGAATCTCGTGCTGTCGCGACGCCGGCTTCTGAGTGTCAATACTGGGACTGTTCTTGATTGGCTCTCTTGAGACTGAGACAGCGGATGCACGGGCCATCTGGTCGGAACGTTCTATGCAAAATGGCGCGGTGAGCGACTTGCGACCGGCAGCCCAGACTCTGGTATAAGCCACGACATTGCAGACGACCGCTTCCAATGCGCTTCTGGTCCCATGCTCTAGGAGATCTTGGATTTCATGAAGTCCAGTTGCTCGTGCGTAATATCGCCGCGCGCATATCTTTCATTCAGAATATCTAACGCATTCTTTCCGCCGGGCTCACCGAATATTCGATGTGCACGGTAGGAATAGCCCCAATTGCCGATGCTCGAAACGAGCAGGAAAATAATTCCAAACCAAAAAAACCAGCCCCAACCGAAATACCAATCATTCCAATACGGGTGCTACATTTAAGTCTCCTGAGTTGAAGGATAATCAGAATCACCACGCGTACGGTCAGCGTCGGCGCATGGCCACTCATGCTGGGAAATCCTATTCGAATCAAAGTCGCCGGTCTGTGCGGTAGCCCTCTATGAGCGGCGCGCGTGTGAGGCATCTTGAAGCCAGCCTCCCCCAAACCCCGCTCGCTGCAGGCCGCTGACAATGTAGGAGGACCGGCGCGTCAATCGCCACAGCAATTCGCTGCGATAATTTTCGATCATAAGCACGATCGGTCCCTGATTGATTCCGTAGTGCCACGGCGACACCCAGCCGCCCGGGCTGCCGAACGTCGCCGCATACGTGGCGTTTAACGTCGCCTTGAACCCGTAGGGATTGTTGGCCTTCAGATGGAGCTCACGAACGAAATATTCGATCGACGGTAGCACGATGCCGGGAGCAAACGGCAGCGAGGCCACGGCCGCCCAGGGTGCTATGGTTCCACCATTGGGCCCAAACGGCACGCCACGTGCGATGTAATTGAAGAACTGCCGCTCAACCCCCTCTATCTTGACGGTATCTGGCCCGGGGCCATCGCTTGCCGTGATCCCCCAGCAACGGGGGCCGCACCCATTGAACTTCAGGGGATTGTCGATCGCATATTGCCGTTGTACATGGGTGGCGCGACGGGTGTTCTCGAAATAGTCGGTGCCTTTGTCGCGCATGAAATTTTCCTGAATTCCGCGAAAGTCGAGCACCACGCGGCGAATCCATCTCCAGCAAGCGGATATGTTGGTGAACCCAGCGCAAGCATGTACAACAGCAACCCCTCGTCATAGCCTTCCCAACGGTTTGGGAGGAAGCCGTCCTCGGGATTCCAACCGTGCGTCGGCGTCGCCCCCCCGTTTTGCGCCCAGCGCTAATTGGTGCGTCGATAAAGCGATTCGGCAATGGTGCCAATCTCCTGCTCATCAGTGGTGCGAGCGTCGAAATACGCAACTGCCGTCAACATATCGGCGAGCAAAAAGGGCACTGTCGATCGTCGACAACTCGCACTGCTAGGCGCATAGCCCGGTTTGCATGTCGAGAAAGTGGTAATAAAACCCCTGATACCCGGTGGCGTCGGATTCAGGACCTCGCGGACTATTCGACAAGAACCGCAGCGATGCCCGACCCGATGACACGGTTCACTTTGCTCGGCTTTTCTAGTCGGGCTTGACTAGCCGCTGGTCGAGATCGACCTCTTTCCCGGGGCGCACCGTGCAATTCTGGGGGCTTATTTTCAATTTCACACTTTTGAGAGTCGATTGTGCACTAATGGATGCGGGCTCCTAAGGGACGACCTTCTCCTTTGACTTCTTTTCAGATCGCTCCAATTCCTGCACCGCCAGCACGTCCTGGCGCCCGAGCTCCTCGTATAGTGCATGGACTCTCTCGACCAGCTTCGGCGTCAAATCGGCCGGTGCACTGGATCTGAGGTCGGGCGCTCCGGCCCCTTTGGCGCCCGGTTCCGCTTCTGCTTTAGCTTCAGGCGCAGGCGCGGCCTTGCCCTCCGGCTTTGCCACCGCCTTAGCTCTCGCGGCGATTCCCTTTGCTTTCGCCACCGCTGCCGCCTTGGGCGAATCAAAAATGCGGTATGCGAGCAATTTCACCCGATCATTCACGAGAAACCACGCCAGCGCATATCCCCATACCAACAGGGCATAACCCCAGCCGATCGGAGTCATGAATAGCCCGTAGACCGCGATTAACGTGGCGACAGCTTGCGTGCCGAAAACGGCCATCAACAGAATTCCCGCCGGACGTATGGACCAGAACGGCCCGCGTGTGCGAGTAAGAAATATCGTCCGGTGCCCGGCCACTGAAAGCTTCAGGTACATGAGGATTTGGACGCGCGCGTGATCGAGATGAAGTACCTGCAAAGCCAGGTGGAATAATCTGAACGCGGCGACGACGCTTCGGATTCGGTGAGTCCGTCCGGGGAGGATTGGAGCCGCTTCTCCACCTCTGCGAGCGGCAGCGTCTTCAAATCATTCTTCGCTTTCGGTTTGTCCTTGGCGTCCGGTTTCCCCTTTTCGTCAGGTGTGGACGGCCCGTTGGCTTCGGGGGCCTGCGGCGAATGCGGTGGGGCTACGGATTTCATGAAGGTGCCTCTTGGGCCGATGAATAGATGGGACTCGTAGAGTCATTGAGAGCCTAATCCGGGCTGCCGGATGAAGGCGTCGACAGTGGCTTGCGCCTCCTTGAGGATCTGGCGGCAAACCAGCCTCTCGCGGCACTGACTTTGATACCGCCGATGGGCGCATCGTCCCCGGGAGCGTGGTCGATGCTGCTGTCGATCCCTTCTCCGGCAAGCTCCGACTCCCTGACGTCATGCGAGGTCAGCGCACCCAGCCGCAGCCGCGCAAGAACTGCTCCAATTCTTCATGCTCGACGCGCGCTAGAGCCGTGGGATTTATGCCGCCGGAGAAGGAGAATTTCTCGAACAGCGCTTTTAGTCCCGCCTCATCTTAGGTCTCGTTCGGGCATACATCACTTCAGGTTCCTTTCAGGTACACGTTGCCCGCGACGTAGAAATTGTCCAAGTCATACTTCTTGAACACTCGGCTCAAATGGACAGAGTATTGGTTGTCATGAGTCAGGATTCCTGCTTTCAAGCGCCTGCCCCTTCGCCAAGCGACGTCGGTGGCGCGTGCTCTGCTCGCCTTCGCGATTCAAAATCGCAACGGTCACCTAGTGCGGCGCAATCGAGATCGCGGATTTCCGCGCCATCGCACCGCCTACCTCTGTTTCAGCACGACGCCCCTAATATCGGGATTCTGCTCCCGCCCGTTTCGCCTCGCGAGGCCAGTAACCCGTACGGCCATAATGACTGTGGATGTCCGCCTCTTGCTCGCGATTGAGCGGTGTCGCGGAATCATACGGTGGCGAGCGCTTGATCGCCTCCCGTGTCAAGCCGACCGAAACCGTGGACCCCATCCAATCGAAGTTATCGATCCACTGCGGAGCGATGAGCACCTTGTGACCCATCCACCAATTGCTGGTATTCACGATGAGATACCGGATCGCCCAGGACTTCTCCTCGACGAGGAAGCCTTCTACATGGCCAATGTCGCCGTCGCTCGCGTGCACGTAATAGCGCATGACCGCATTGCCGCTGCGCAGATGCGGATCGTCGTGTTGATGCTGCGCACCGGGTGCCGTTTCCCGACCGGCGGTACCGTCGGTGAGCGATCCCTTGCGCTGCAATCCCGCCTGCAGCACGTCGGGGTAAAGGCCCGCGCCCCAAAGTCCGCCGCCGCCCCAGTAATTCCCATACCCGTAATACCCAAGATATCCCATCTCTTGCTGGCGAGAAACCGGCTTATCCGTGTCGATGTCGGGACTGTTTGCGATCTGCTGGCGCGTAATGGAAACGGGCAGGATCTTTTCCGACCAATTCGGCTGACCGATCGCAATGGGCGAAATGAGTACTTTGCGCCCTGCCCGCAGTTCACCGGCATCGACGATGAGATAGCGAATGACCCACGCCTCATCATCGAAGTAAAAGTCTTTCACCCGTCCGATGACGCCGTCCGCCGCACCAATCGTGTAGTCCTCCATAGCCTTCATGCTGCGTAACATACGTTCCTCTCTGTGTAAGAATATTCGGTTCCTCAGCAAAATCTGTGGGCGAACTGCGGCTCGGGCAGAGCGCCAAGTTTATGATAGAGCATGATTTTGATCGCTCCGTAAGTTCGAAAGCCGTAGGACTTTCTGAGACTCGCTTTCA
>Ga0182030_10010839_pt1 | contig 18465 bp, 13 predicted proteins | sample 812S3MmetaG_FD_121299 | JGI IMG/M metagenome (GOLD analysis project Ga0182030, IMG submission 121299) | Permafrost microbial communities from Stordalen Mire, Sweden - 812S3M metaG (Illumina Assembly) | ecosystem: Environmental > Terrestrial > Soil > Wetlands > Permafrost | place: Sweden...
CCCAAAACGGTGAGAGTTTTCATGAACGGCGCCGTTGGACGAGGGTACCCGCCATCATATCACGCTGACTGCCGGGTTCGATGCGAACCTTAGTACGTCGATCAACCAACTCTAGCGCGCGCATCTCTTGTGCGCCGGGGGTACGTCATGGCCCTGTGGGCCACCACGGGCGCCGGTGGCTTCGGGTTTCTCGCCGTTCATCCGGGCGTTCTCAACGGAGGTCGTCATTGCTCCGCTGGCAACCAACAGCCTCGGTGGCGCCGTCCATGTGCCGCGTCTGCGCAGCCGTTGCAATATCCAACACTCTCAGTTTTGGGGTTTGCTTTCGACCTCTAATCCTCTACCTCTTTTTGAGGGGTGCCGGGGAGGATTGCTTCAGGGGTCTTTTTATTAGAGGTTAGTCTCGCTTTGGTGGGAGTTGCCTCCCCGGCTTACTTCCAATAATAGTAGATTCCGATTTTGGAATCAACAGAAATCTGTATTTTTTTATTGGGATTTTACCTGGACCCCCACAATATCCTCTAAAACATTGATTGTAGAGCACATATCCTGATCGGCATGGCCTGCGGTCATGGCCATCTGAAAAAGCTGGTGTGTCAGAGACGTCAAAGGTAGCGGTACGCCCAGTTCTTTTCCGGAGTCCAGCATCAGCCCCACGTCCTTATGCATCCATTTGGTGGAGAAGTTGGGCGTGAAGTCCCGGCGGAAAACGAACGGGGCCTTGTAGGCGATCAAACCGGACTTGGCGGCGCTGTTGTCCAGGATGTCCAGCATCAGGCGGGGATCCACGCCGCCCTTGGTGGCCAGCACCATGCCCTCGTTAAAAGCCATCAAAATGTTGGAAAGAATCAGGTTCTGCGACAGCTTGGCCTGTAGCCCCATGCCCGCGCCGCCGCAGTAATAGAGGCGCTTCCCCATGGGCTCGAAAAACGGCTTGGTTTTTTCGAAAACCGCCTCGTCGCCGCCCACCATGAAGGTCAGAGTGCCGCCGTTGGCCCCCACCGTGGAACCGGTACAGGGCGCGTCGAGAAAATCCGCGCCCTTCGCCTTAAGCGCTTGTCCGATCCGTCGGCTCTCGCTGGGGCTGATGGTGCTGGCATCGGCTACCACCGTTCCAGGACGCACGCCGTGGATGATGCCCTCGGGTCCCAGGATGACTTCCTTCGCCATGGCGGTGTCGCCTACGCACAGAAAGATGCAGTCGGCGTTCTCCGCCACCTGGCGAGGTGTACCGCAGAAGCTGCCCTTTTCGTCGGTGGCCAGTTTGCGCGCCTTGTCGGAGGTGTTGGACCAAAGCGCCACCTCGTGGCCCGCCCGCAGGAGGTTTCGGGCCATCGGGTAGCCCATGATTCCCAACCCCAAAAAGCCTAGTTTTGCCATAGAGATTGCATTGTACCGCTACGCGAAGAAGGCTCGCCACGTGGTGGCCACCAGGGCGTGCGTGACCATGCTGGCGCGGATGCTGCCGGCCTGGTTGCGCGCCAGCCCGCAAAACCAGCCCAGCACTCCTGCCACGATGGCCCATTTCCAATTGGGAAACCCGCCCATCCACAAGTGCAGCAGCCCGAAGATGGCTGAGGCGATGAGCAGCGCGCCCGAGCGGCTCAAGGTCCAGTCCTCGATCCATTGCTGCAGCACGCCGCGCACCAGAAACTCCTCGGAGAGCGATAAAACACAGAACATTCCGACGAAGGTCCCGGCGATGTACCACACCGGCTTCGGCGCGGCGAAACGGGTGGCGTGGAGCAGCAGCGCCAGCGGCAGTCCAATGAGCACGAAGTAGCAAAAATGCAGCAGGCCGATACGCCACTCATTCGTGCTGGGCACGAATCCGTAGCCGGTTTCGGGGACGTGGCGTTGCAACATCAGGGCCATGACCGCGATCGAGATCAGAGAAAGATGCGGGATGACGATGACGTTTTTGAGGTCTTTGAAGTTGGCATGAACCGGCGTATACACGGGGTTGAAGTAGTGTCCCAGAAGGACCGCCGCCACCAGCGCCAGGAATGCCACGTCGGTGATGCGCGATGGCGGCAACACCGCGTACCACAGGCCCAGCGCCAGTGCGACCGCCACCATGCGCGCCAGCCCGCTCCATTCGAACTGGACGGCGCCGCAGCAGCAAGCCAGATACGGAAGCACGGCGGCCGCCAGGGCGAAGGCCGGCACACCCATGCCGCTGACGTGCTCGCGCACCGAAGGGAAGGCCGGAACCAGATAGAATGGATAGGCGATGAGGAAGGCGGCCACCGCCGGCAAAGCCGCCCAGTCCGGGATGCCTCTCGATCGAGCGTACAACATGCCCGCCAGACCCAGCACGCCCCAACCGATCAGCAGCGCCGCCCGGAAGCTGCCGAGCGATTTGACCATAGGCCTCATTCTAGCATCCATGTTCGCCGTGGCATGGCTGCCCGCGCAGACCGCCGATCAGCCGCCGCCCAACCTGGCAAGACTGGTGGCCCACCGCGAAACCGAGACCGTGGCCGAGCGCAACGAGTACATGTATCGCCAGACGGTCACCATTCAGGAACTGGACGGCCGCGGCGTGGCGCACGGGGAATACAAAGAGGTCCGCGACATTATCTTTTCGCCGGCGCATGAGCGCACCGAGGAACTGATCGGCAAGCCTAGCAACGGGTTGCAATCGCTGAAGTTGACCGACGAGGATTTTCGCGACATCCGCGAGATTCAGCCTCTCACCCTGACCGAAGAACAGCTCTGGAATTACGACACCAGGTCACGTGGCGACGAGACGATGGACGACGTGGATTGCTGGGTGCTGCAGGTGAAGCCCCGCCAGATTCTGGAGGGCCAGCGCTACTTCGACGGCATGATCTGGGTGGATAAGCAGGGATACAACATCGTGCGGATGCAGGGCCAGGCCGTGCCGCAGATCCGCGGCATGCGGGAGGAGAACCTGTTCCCGCGCTTCACCACCATCCGCCAACCGGTCGATGGCAAGCACTGGTTTGCGACCCTCACGTATGCCGACGACACGCTGGAATTCCGCAGCGGGCCGTTGCGCGAGCGCCTGAGCATCGTCTACAGCAAGTACCAACGCTTCAGCGCGACGTCCACATTCACCGTGAAGTAGAGGCAGGGACCGGGTTGCCGGGTTGCCCTATAGGCGGCAACTGCCAAGCTGCAAAACCGAAACGAGCGCCGAATCCGCCGGCGCTCGCACAGCCGCGGGCACGCCAAAAACACCGGCGAGTTTCTCTTGTAATCTTCGCCCGCGGTCTTTCCGGTGCGCCTGCCGCAACCACAACCTGCCACAAAGGGATCGCCATCTTCCTAAGGCCGCCACTCGATCGGCCATAATGTGCCGCATCGCCAGCAGTCGTGAACACTTGCCGAAAAGGCCTTCGTCCCAGTCGCTGATCTGCGGAGCGGTTGGCAGTTCCTGCGAGCGAACGGTAAACGTCTGGAGCGGCAGGCATTTTCGATTATCGTGCCGGGCTACCCCAGGTAATTAAAGAGACTGGTGTGCGGCATTTGGCCTTGCATCTCCATGGCCGCCTGCAACTGGGTATTGCCTTCGGTCAGTTCGGTCGCCGCACTAGTGATATCGGCGTCCTGTATGTTGCTGATTTCGGTTTGCAACTGGACGTCATACTTGCTGGCGTAAGCGCTGGCGTTTTGAATTTGGTCCTCCACGTTGCCGTAGAAAGCCTGCATGGTATTGAGGTGGACGGAAGCCGCCTGGAGCAGGGTGATGGAGTTGCCGATACCCGCCGTGTCGTTGTTTTGGAGGGCGGTTTGCAAGGTGGTCAGCGCATTGAAGACATTATCGGTGGAGGGCCCGCCGCTGGTGGGATCCTGGTCATCGTAAATCTGCTGCGCGGTCAGGGAGGCGGCGAACGTCCCGCCTGCCGGGTCTTCGATCTGGCGGGTGGAGGCGGAAGCCGGTCCCGCGACCACCGGATTGGTTTGCGTGGGGTCCCACGTGTATTGCGGGCTGCTGTCCTGGTCTCCGCTGAAAATGAACCGGCCCTGTATGTTGGTCTGGCTGGTGGACACCATCTGTTGCAGAATCGACTGGACCTGTAGGGCAAGACTGGCGCGGCTGGTGGCGTCCGAAGTACCGGTAGCCCCCTGGGTGGCGAGGGTGGTGGCGCTGTCCATCAGTTGGATCGAGGCACTGAGGGCGTCGTCGGCGGCGTTGGCGTCGGTTTGCGCCAGCGTCAGGTTGGACTGGATCTGCGAGTTGTGCAACTGGTTGGCCCGCAACTGGAGTAGCGCGCCGATTTCGTCGGGCGCATCCGAAGCTACCGTGATTTTCAAACCGGAGGAGACCTGGTTATTGGCCTGCGAGATCTTGTCCTGGATGAGATTCATATTGGTGAGGAACTGGGCATTTTGCGGATCGAGGTTGGTGACCATGGATGTCCTTTACGTGCTGGGCACGATGTTGATGGTGTCCAGCGTGAGTTGGTCCAGGGTGTTAATCAGCTTGGAGTTGGCTTCATAGGCCCGCTGGAACTGAATCAGGATGGTAGCTTCGTCGTCGAGTGAGACTCCCGAGATCTGTTGCCGCACGTTCTGCGCCTGCGCCACCGCCGATTGCTGGGTTTGCAGTTGGTTGTTGGCATTGTCCAGCAGGCTGCCGACATTGGAAGCCATGCCGGCATAGTATTGGGTGTAGCTGAGCCCGTCGATTTCGTCCGAGGCAGCGGTGGGGTCGGCCAGCCCCGACAACGCCAGGGCGACGCCGTTGGAAACTTCCGGCGGACCGGGGCTGATGGCGGCCAACTGATCCGGGGCGATCGCCGGGCTGACCTGCAGACTCTGCGCCACATTGGTCGCGTTGGTGGTGTCGTAGGTGAACAACGGTACGCCGGCCACGGGAGGCGGTCCGTCGCTCTGATAGCCATTGGTCAGCAGACTGTTGACATTACTGGCGAACGATTCCGCCAGCGTATTCAGACTGCCGGCCTGGCTTCCGTCGCCCAGATATCCGGGCAGGACGTTGTTGGCCAGGTTCAACAACGACCCGAGTTGGCCCGATGTCGTGCGCGACGTGATATCGGCGCCATCGGCCGCCAAGACGCTCAAATGGGGCGGCCCGTTCGGATTGGACGCCGTTGGGCCGGGGGCCACCGGGTCCGCGCTAAGCGCGTAGGAGCGATCTTCGATGACCAGTGGCGTCTCCCCGTTGAGCAGCACCGTGTAGGTGCCGTCGGACTGCTGGGTAACGCTGATATCGCCGTCATTCGACAGTTGTTCGAGCGTCGAGTGGATCTGCGCATCCAGGCCGGCGTCATTGCGGTCGCCATTCATGATCTGCTGGTTGCATCCCGCCAGTTGCGCGGTCATCTGGTTGACATCGGCGACCGTCTGCTGCAGTTGCTGCGAGGTATCCTGCGAAACCGTGGCGAGCCCGGAGGCCGTCTGCTGGAACGTGCTGGCCACGGCCGTGGCCTGCTGGATGACGTTTTGTTGGGCCACCGCGCTGGTGGGCGTCTGGCCCCACGCCGAGAAGGCCTGAAACAGGTTATTGAGGGCGCTCGCAATCCCCGAGGCGCCCGTGACGTCGAACTGCTGCTGGATGGCGGTCAGACTGTTTACGTCCTGCTGCGCTTCGCCCAGCAGCGTAGTCTGCTGCTGCACCGCCTGCTCGGCGTACTCATCCCGGGAACTCACTACCTGGCCGGCGACCACGCCGCCGGAAAACCCTTGCGAGGGGTCGAACCTCAGGGCGTCCAATTGTTGGGTCTGATTGGCGTAGCCGGGAGTGGAGGCATTGGAGACGTTGTTCTGCACCACGTCGAGCACCTGGCTGTAGGCGTCCAGTGCGCCAGCGGCGGTCATCATCGAGGAGATCAGGTTCGACATGGCTCCCTACCCAAGTCCTTACCCACGTCCCTACCCACGGCAACACAATCGGCCGATGCGAGCTACCGGCGCAGGATCTCCGCTCGCCGTGTACCCACCGGCCATGGTTCCCAGTATCCGCTCCCACCCGCGGTAGAAACTGGCCAGGCTTTCGAGCAACCGGCGGGCGCGCTGAACCTCCGTCCGTAGCGCCGAAGCCATTGTCCGGGCGCCCGAGTTGGCAGGGAGTTCCCGCCGTTCGGTTTGAAAACTCGCCAATTCGGAAACCGCTCGTTCGAGCGCCTCCTGACAACCGTTCCACGTTTGGGGATTTGCGGCGACCAGCAGGTCGCATGCCCGCTTTACTTCCGACCGGGCTGTCAAAAGCCGTCCCGCGGCAGGCATTACTTCGCTCCGCCGCTGAGAGCCTCGGCCACCATGCCCTGGCTGATGGCCAGAGAACTCGGCTGATACGTACCGGATTGGAACTGCGCCGTCAACTGCTGCACCTTGCTGGCGCGATCCGTACCGTAAGCAGCCAGCGCGCGTGACAAGCCGGCCAATCCGCTGGATAGTTCAACCCGGTCGCCCGATGCGCTTCCCGGCTGCGATGAAGTCGTAGTCGTGCCGCGATCCGCCTTTTGTGTTTCCTGGGAACGCCCCGATTCGGCCGCCGCGGCCCCCGTCAGATCTCGATCATAGACTCTCATACCAAGCCCGCCATCCTTTGTCTGCACATCATATCGGCAGATGCCGCCGGCATCTTTAGCGTTCTCGCACCACAAACTGTAAGCTTCCATCCTAAAGTTTGGCTTCGTTCCGCCGATGGTTGCACTGTGACAGCCATCGAAGACAAGCGCCTGCTGTGGATCTCCAACGAACCCTTCCCGGTTACGGAGTGGCCCTTACTATCAATAAGTTACAGGGTTGTGTCCCACTCCTGCCGCGAGGCTCTGCGAGAGCTGCCGGGCGATTCCTGGGCGGCCATCGTACTGGACCTTCCGGCAACCGGTTGGCGCCCGGCGGAACTATTAGAAAGGGTACTAAAGACGGCGCCGGGGGTACCGGTCCTGCTCCACCACCCCACGGCTTCCCTCTCCGAAGCCGTTTTCCTGGCTCGCCTGGGGGCGTACCAGTTTCTGCCCGCTGACGCCGAAGCCGCGGCGCTCCTCGATCAGGTCCGCCAGGAGCGCCGCACTAACGGTCTGATCCGGCTCGCAGAGCGCGCCGGCGGCGAAGAATGGCAGGGGCTGCTGATCGGGGAAAGCCACGAAATGCGCCAGGTCCGCCACATTATCCGGGTGGTCAGCGGACGGCGTTCCACCGTGCTGGTGAGCGGCGAAACCGGCACCGGCAAGGAACTGGCGGCTCGCTCCTTGCACCTGGCGGGTCCCCGTTGCCGCGCCCCCTGGGTCGCGATCAACTGTAACGCCCTGCCCGAGAACCTCCTGGAGGCGGAGTTGTTCGGCCACGTGAAAGGCGCTTTTACGGGGGCCATTCAGAATCGCGTAGGGCGCTTCGAGGAAGCCCAGGGCGGCACCCTGTTTTTGGACGAAATCGGCGATCTGGCCATGGGGCTGCAGGCCAAGCTATTGCGCGTCGTGCAGGAACGGGAGATGCAGAGGCTGGGCAGCTCGGAAACGGTTCGCCTGAACGTCCGCCTGATAGCCGCCACCAACTGCGATCTGGCCGAACGCGTCGCGCAGGGCCGCTTCCGGGAGGATCTCTACTACCGGCTGAACGTGGTTCCGATTCAGATGCCGCCGCTGCGCCAAAGACGTCCGGATATCCCCGGTCTGGCGGCGCATTTCGTGCGAAAAATTTGCCGCCAGGAAGATCTCCCCTGCAAATCGTTGTCCCCCGAGGCAGTCGAACGGCTGGCGCAATACTCCTGGCCGGGAAATGTCCGCCAACTGGAGAATGCTGTGGAGATGGCGGTGGTGCTCTGCGGCGAAAGGGACCGGCTCGATGCCGGCGATTTTCCCCTCCCCGCCGCCGCCCGCAATCCCACCGCCAGCGCGGGCGCCGGTCCTGTCGTAGCCCTGCCCGACCAAGGCATGGATTACGAGCAGACCATGGCGGTGATCGAGCGCAGCATCCTGCACCAGGCGCTGCAAAAAACCGGCGGCAACAAGAAAGCCGCCGCCGATATGCTGCATCTCAAACGCACCACGTTGTCGGCCAAAGTGCGCAGCCTGGAACCGAGCGCGGCCTGCAATTGAGAGCCAACTCGCCTCCGGCGGATGGGAGTTCTTCGATCAACCCCCGGCGATCGCTCCCACCAGCAGGAGCGGTTCGGTCCCGTTCGCCACCGCGTCCGGCAGCGGTGTGTCCGGCGGGTCGTGCGACAGGTCCTGTTCGCAAGCGAAGAACCGCACGAACGGCCGCCGCTGCAACGTAACGTGATCGCGGATGGTGCCGCACAGCATGGGATACCGCGCCTCGATCGCGTCGAGGACCGTCCGGACCGTCGGAGGGCCGTCCACTTCGACCTGCACTTCGCCCTCGACACGCGCCAGCAGCCGCAAATGTGCGGGCAGGACTACGCGAATCATGGCAGCGTCTGTACCTCCACCGACAGCACCGCCGGCAAATCCCGCACGATGGGCGCCCAACTATCTCCCGCATCGGCCGACGCGTATACCTGCCCGCCAGTGGTGCCGAAATACACCCCGCAGGAATCCAGCGAGTCCACCGCCATGGCGTCGCGCAGGACGTTCACGTAGCAGTCGCTCTGCGGCAGACCCCTGGTGAGCGGCTCCCACTCGTTGCCGCCGGTGCGGCTGCGGAATACGCGCAGCTTCCCCTCGGGCGGATAGTGCTCGTGATCGCTTTTGATGGGGACCACGTAAATGGTTTCGGGCTCATGCGCGTGGACGTCGATGACGAAGCCGAAATCGGTCGGCAGGTTGCCGCTGACTTCGCTCCAGGAATCGCCCGCGTTGTCGCTGCGCATGACGTCCCAATGTTTCTGCATGAACAGCACCGACGGGCGCGAGCGATGCATGGCGATGCGATGCACGCAGTGACCCACTTCGGCGGCCGGATCGGGAATGTACTCCGAGCGGAGCCCCTGGTTGATCGGCCGCCAGGTGGCGGCGCCGTCGTCGGTGCGAAACGCCCCGGCGGCGGAAATCGCGATGAACATGCGCGCCGGGTTGCCCGGGTCGATCAGAATGGTGTGCAGGCACATTCCGCCGGCGCCCGGTTGCCATTGCGGTCCCGAGCCGTGGGCGCGCAGTCCCGGCAGTTCCTGCCAGGATTGCCCGCCATCGGCGCTGTGGAACAGCGAAGCGTCTTCCACCCCGGCATAAACCGCGTCCGGGTCGCTCAACGACGGCTCCAGGTGCCACACCCGCTTGAACTCCCAGGGGTGCGGCGTGCCGTCGTACGACTGGTGCGTGCCGGGCGTGCCCTCGTACACAAACTTATTGCCCACCGGCTCCCAGGTCTTGCCGCCGTCGTTCGAGCGCTGCAACAACTGCCCGAACCAGCCGCTGGTTTGCGACGCGTACAGCCGGTTGGGGTCGGCCGGCGACCCCTTCACGTGGTAAATCTCCCAGCCGCCGAAGTGGGGGCCACTGACATCCCACTTGTCGCGCTTCCCGTCCGCGGTCAATACGAACGCACCCTTCTTCGTGCCTACCAGAACTCGTACCTGACTCATTTCGGCTCCTCGCAGTTAATCATCCACGGAATCCCAAACCGATCTGCCAGCATACCGAATCGGGCGGCCCAAAAGGTAGTCTGAAGCGGCATGCGGACCGTGCCGCCCTCCGCCAGCGCCTGGAAGATGCGTTCGGCTTCCTGCGGGTCGTCGAGCCCGATGCTCACCGAATAGCCCTTGGATGCTTCGTGGTAGTGTCCCGGGGGCGCGTCGGAGCCCATCAGCACGTTGGTGCCTACCGTCAGGCGGGCATGCATGATCTTATCGCGCCACTCCGGCGGCGTGTGTTGCTCCGCGGGCGTGCCCGCATGGGGAATCATCGCTTCGATTTTGCCGCCGAGAAGCTGTTCGTAGAATTGGAACGCCGCTTCGCATTGGCCGTTGAAATACAGATAAGCATTCAGTTGCATCGCTCTCCTCCTCTAAGCTGGCGATGGCCTTGCCATTCGCAAGGCCCACCCTCCATCGTTAAGTCGATTGGCGGACTCCCAAATCGACATCGCGGCAAAAATTACCCATGGGCCCGGCGGGAATCGCTCTACTGAAGATACCTGATAGCGTGCCACGCCGACGGGACTGTCCGCAAGCCGTCCGGGAGGATGGCCCAGACCCGCCACTTGCCGCTTCCCATTCCAGCGGCCTCGAACTCTATTTCGGGCGTCGTCGAACTGGCGCCCAAGCTAGGGGCCCCCTCGGCGGCGAATTCCACCTGGTACCCCATCGCGCCGGGAACGGGCTGCACGGTCACCAGCGTTTTCCGCGGAAAGAGGTCGATCACCGCTCCGTCCGCCGGCGTGAGGGGAACCGGGGCGGCGACGGCCGGGTCCACGCGCAAGCCGGCGGCCATGGGGACTTCCTCCGGCGCCGGGCTGGGTGGACCCACCAGCCTGGCCACAATTCCGGGGCGAATGCGCCAGATCCCTCTTCCGTAAGTCGCCGCCGTGAGCGTGCCGTCGTGGTGGTGGTAGACCAGGTCGGATACAACCACGCTCGGCAGGTTCCCGCTGATGTTCAACCACCCTCCCTCTATCCCGGCCCAGACGCCCGCATCGCCTGCGACGAAAAGCTGGTGAGGCGGGTGGCTTTGGTAGGCCGCCGCGTAGAAAACCACGTTGGGCAGTTCGCCGCCGTCAATATCCTCCCACGTGTCGCCGGTATCGGGGGAACGGAAGACGTGGCGATAGGGCCGATCCGCTCCCGTCGTAAGGTCCACGCCCGAACTCTTCACTCCGCTGGAGGCGACCGTCACGACGACGGTGGACGGGAACTCCGGATGGACCGCGATGGAGGTGATGGCGCGCGCCGGAATGTCCACGGCCGACAGGGTCTGCGACCATGTGACGCCGCCATCCCGGCTGCGGAAGATGCCGCCGCCGGTGGTGCCCACGAACATCAGCCGGGGTCTCGCGCGGGCACTTGCGATGGCCGAAATCGGCGTTCCGTCAAACGAGCCGGATACCGGCTTCCAGCTCTGCCCGTTGTTATCGGTGCGCCATAACCGGTCCGAACCGGCCCAAACGGTTTTGACGCCGCTGTCGGTGGAGGGCTCGATGGCCAGGACCGTGAAAGCGCGCTGGCTGCTCTCTTCGGCGGAAATCTGGCGTGGTTTGACCAGCTTCCAATTCGCATAGTCCCACGGCTTGCCGCTCGGGTGATGGTAAACCTGGAATCCGGCCGCGCAGGCGAAGACGTTGCCGGCATCGGCCGGGTCGAAGACCACCCAGGCGCCGTCGCCGGGGATCGCCGGCACGAAATCGCCGTCTTTGCTCCCTGGCACGCCGGCAATCAGAGTGCCGTTGTCTTGCGTGCCTCCGCCAAACACCTTGCCGTTGGAGGGCGCCACGTCCAGATCGTAAAACATGGCCGTCACCATCCCGCGGGAACGTTCCGACCAGTTGCGGCCGCCATCGCGGGTAACGGCAACGCCGCCATCGTTTCCCGAAACGATGACGTCGTCCTCCGGCCACAGCAAAGCGTGATGGTCTGCGTGTACGTAATCCTTCATGCCGCGCGTGGCGCTGGTAATCCTGCGCCAGTTGCGTCCCGCATCGCCGGTGCGGTAGAGGTGCATGCCGCCCCAAATCACGCATTCCGGCTTGCGCGGATGAACAACGATGGCGTTGTTGTACGACATCTGGCGTTCGCTGGGGTAGCGCCCGCCCAGGATTTCCCGCCAGGAGTTGCCCCCGTTGGTGCTGCGAAAGAGGCCCAGCACGTAGTTGGCGCGGTCCGCGGCGAGGGCGTAGATCACATCCGGGTCGGAAGGCGCGAAGGCCAGACTGATTCGCCGGAATTGGTCGCCGGGAGGAAGTCCTTTGGTCAGGTGATCCCAGTGTTTTCCGAAATCCCGGCTGCGCCAGATTCCGTTGAGCGAACCGTCCGGCTCAATCGCCGCGAAAATCGTGCGGCCGTCGCGCGGGTGGAACAGCACCGAGTGGCAATTGTAGCTGCGCTCTCCCCAGAATACGCAAGGAGCCAGTCCGGGCCCTTGATCCCTGGCATCCCACAGATACAGTCCGGCGGGAAGGCTGTCGTCCAGAAACACGCTGCCGATGGCGAACCCGTCATTCTGGAAAGCCATGCAGCCGATGCGGCGCGGGAACGTCCGGACATCCTGATCGATGGAATCCGGCACGCCCACCGCCGGCCCGAAGAACGGCTGCCAGGTAAGGCCCTCGTCCTCCGAGTGGTACACTCCGCTACCGGGGTAAGAATCCCCGAACATGTTGGCTTCCCCGGTGGCGGCGAACAGGCTCGCCTGGCCCGAAAAGTTGGTCTTGAGTGGGCCGCTGAAGCTGAAACAAGTTAAGGCGCCGATGTTCTGGTTGGCAAAGCGGCTCCAGGTCGGGTTCCATGATTCTCCCGCGTCGTTGGTCACCCAGACTCCTCCGGCGGCAGCCCCGGCAAACCACTTATTGGGATCGCCGGGATAAATCACCAGCGAAGTTACGCGGCCCGCGACGTTGCAGGGGCCGGCGCATTCCCAACGATGCTGGGAACTGATGTCCGCCCGCAGTTTGCTGGCCCAGAACTTCTCCAACTCCACTGGAGAAGCGTCGCGCATGGGGAACGACGAGCGGTTGGAAAACCAGGAGGTGCGCTCCTTTTGCGGGGCGCGGGAGTGGATGGCGGGAGGTTTATTGCTGCGCATGTTTAGTGCGTCAGTTCAAGAGTTCGCTACCGTATTCCGCCTGCCCACTCCCTGACGGCCGTGGCCCGGAACGAAGCTGCAATCTGACCCGCGACCGTGAGGAGCGGTGACGGCAGGTCTGCAAGAATACGCTACTGTATTTGCGAAATCCTGTACTTAGGTACCTGCTAGCTGGCGAAGATGGTGCCCGTCGGCGGCGCCTGTTTCTTCTTGGTTTTCACAACCTTCTTCGGCGCGGCCTTCTTCGGCGCCGCCTTCTTGACGGCCTTCTTCACCGCCTTCGCCGGCGCAGCCTTTTTCACCGCCTTCTTCACGGCCTTCTTCGGCGCCGCCTTCTTTACAGCCTTCGGTGCGGCCTTCTTTACAGCCTTCTTTGCAGCTTTCTTCATTGCCATGTGCGATTCTCCCCTACTATTGGTATTTAGCCCGTGCGGGCTACCAGATCATATTAAACCTTTTGCAATACCAATTGTCATTCCGAACGCGGCGCGCATCGAGTTCCGCGCGCCGTTGGGCGATGTCGCTCGCCGCCAGCAAGGCCAGCGCTTCGCCGAAACCGGAATAATTGCGCAAGGCGGCTACCGTTTTCCCCAACCGGTGCGGGTTGAAATGAACGAAGGCCAGGCGCAGCCGGTTAAAGAGGAACTCGGGCCATCCCACCTTATACGGAGATTGCTTGCGGAACTTATGCGCCACTACCGTATCGGGCGTAATCAGGAGCTCGTAGCCCAGCAGCCAGAAGCGCACCGAGCCTTCGTTATCGATGTTCCCGCGTTGCAGTTGGCTATCGTCCCAGCCGCCCGTGGCCGCGATCACATCGCGCCGGGTGGCGAAACAACAGCCGGGAATAATCGGCGCCGCGGCCGGGCCGCGGGGTTTCCGCCGCAGCCAGCGCACTTCCAGCCTGGGGTCCGTGAATTTCAGGCCATACCCGATCCGTCCGCCGCGATAGCCTACGATCCCCGGCGCCACGCCTCCCACCTTGGGGTTCTCCAACGCTTCCACCATAGGACGCCACCAGTCGCGCTCCAGCCGCAGGTGCGCATCGGCGTACACGATCACATCGCCGCGGGCCTGGCCCGCTCCGAAGTTGCGGGCGCGCGCCACGCCGAAGTCCTGCACGCGATGAAGGCGGATCCGGCCGCGGCGTTTGGTCACACGGCTGGCGGAGCCGTCGGAAGATCCGTCGTCGATCACCACGATCTCGCCTCCGGCGGGCAGCGTATCGTCAAAGTTCTCGACCGTCCGCCGCAATTCCTCCCCCTCGTTGCGGCTGATGACCACCACGCTGATTTTACTTGCCATTTTCCTCCAGCCAGACATTGCCCTTCAGCTCGCCGAGGGAAAACACCAGCGCGCCTTCGCCGACGGACAGCCCCGTGAGGTAGCCCCGGCTTCCCACGTGCTTGAGGGAGAATCGCGCGGAGTGAAAATGAAGCACCGGGAAAGCATCGCCCGAAGGCTTCTTGGTCACGGGATTCAGCGGACGAGCCCAGATGCAGCGGAATCCATCGCGATCCGAGATGAAGTACAGGAAGCGCCCATCGGGAGACCATGCCGGATCGCGCTCCAGTTTGGAGCCGTCGGTGACGGCGATCCATTCGGCTGGCGGAACGGGAACCGCGGGCCCGCTGGGGACGATCCAAATCCGGGCGGTATTGGTGGCATTGTGGAGCGCATGAAACGCAACCCATTTCCCGTCCGGCGAGAATCGCGATCCGGAGAGGATCAGGTCCGGGCTGGGCCGCAGCGCCAGCTTCACGGTAGCGCGCCGTGCGGAGTCGTACAGCAGCACGTCTTCGTTATTCACGGGCTCGTAGAGGATCTCGCGCCCGTCGGTGGAAGCGCCCATAAGCGAGCCGCAGCGATCGCAGAGTTTCTCTGCCGTGCCTCCGGCCGAGGGAATCGAAAAAAGATCGTAGCCGTCGTCGCTGTAGAGAATCCTGGAGCCGTCACCCGAAAGCCTGGCAGTGGGCACGCTCGCCGGGGCGGAGAGAACCGTCCGCGCGGCGCCGGAGGCGGTGTCACGGAGGCGCAAAGACCAATTGTCCGGCCGGTGGCTCACATAGGCGATTTCGCGGGCGTCCCAGCTTATCGAAGGCGTCAACTCCTCGGTCGCCTCGCCGGTCAACCTCTGCATGGCGCCGCGCGGCGCGCCGGTCGCGCGGTCCAGCGACTGCTGCCAGACGTCGAAGTTGAGTTCCTCGGCCGCGAAGATCAAACGCCGGCCATCGGCCGACCAACCGGCGTGGCGGTGCAGCCCGGGCCCCAGGGTCAAACGCTGCGCCACGCCGGTTCCCAGCAAGGGAATTTCCCAGAGGTTCGCGGCGCCGCCCAGGAAGGCGCTGAAGAGAATCCGGTCGCCTGCGTCTTCGCGCCAGTCCAGAGCGACGGGGAACACTCGCGGAAACTGCGTCTGGGTCAGCTTCTGCGCATCCAAACGGGCATACGCCCCGGTCCGCCGCGGACTGCCGCCGTCGATGGGGAGAATCCACCAATCGAGCTCGGCCCGAGCGGGAGCGTTGCCGTCCTTGCGTCCCAGCACCACCAGCCGGTCGGAGCGCGGAGACCAGACGGGGTTGGTCGCGGTGGCCATTTCCGGATGGATCGCCCGCGGGACACCGCCGCCGGAATTGACAATGAATACGGCCGCCGAGCCGGGATTGGAAACGGCATCGCCGCCCACGGAATAGGCCACCCAGCGGCCGTCCGGCGAAAAGCGCGGGTTGCGGCCGAGCGGCGCCAGGAGGTTCGCAGCGCCGCCCAGGGCCGGCGCCAGGTAGATTCCGCCGCCGTCTTTCTCGGAGCGGAACGCGATCATCGTGCCATCCGGGGAAAAGGCGGGATCGCTTTCGTCCGCCGGGTCGCTGGTGAGGCGAATCGGTTCCCGGCCCCCGATTTGCTGCACCCAAATGTCCAGGTTGTCTTGCTTGGCGCGGTCGGATGCGAAGGCGATGAGTTTGCCGTCCGGCGAGATCGCGGGGTAGCCGGTCAACCCGCTGTCCGCCGTGACCATGCGCAACACCGCGTTGTTGGCTAGCCGGGATGAGCCCGTGCCAGGCAAGACGCGCAGAATCGCGTACGCCAGCAACGCCCCGGCCGCGCACGCGGCAGCCACCACCGGCCATGCGAAGCGGCGCGCGCGGGGGGCGCTGGCGGTCTGGGGGCCGGGCTCTAAGACGACGGTTGCTTCGTTGTCCTTGGCCGCGTCCTCCAGCAATTGCTTGACGTCGGCTATGTCCTGCCAGCGATCCTCCGGGTTCTTCCGCAGGCACTTGAAGAGGATGCGCGAGACGGCGCGCGGCAGGTTTGGGGAGACGGGCGGGGTGGGATCGGTGTGCAGGATGGCGGCCAGCGTGCCGACGGTCGAATCCTGCCGGAAGGCCCGCCGGCCGGTCAACATTTCATACAACACGCTGCCGAAGCTGAAGATATCCGAGCGGGAATCGACCGGCTTGCCCTGGGCTTGCTCGGGCGACATGTAGGAGATGGTCCCCAGCACGGTTCCTTCTTCGGTGGGCGGGCCGGCGGCGCGCGTACTGTCGTCGTCGGTCAGCGTCTCGGAGCCGGTGAGTTTCGCCAGGCCGAAATCGAGAATCTTGACCGGACCGCTGTCCGGGACCATCACGTTCGAGGGCTTGATATCGCGATGGACGATGCCTGCCGCGTGCGCCTTGCGCAGACCTTCGGCCACCTCGACGGCAATGCGTAGCGCGTCCTCCGGCCGCATGCCCTCGGGCGGGATCAGCGCGCCGAGGGTCTTGCCCGCGATGTACTCCATCACCAGGCATTCCATGCCTTCGAACTCAAAGAAGTCGTAGATGGTAACGATATTGGGATGGTTCAACGCGGACGCCGATTTGGCTTCCTGGACAAAGCGCTGTTTGCGGCTCGCCACCGCGACCAGATCTTCCCGCAGAACCTTGATCGCCACCAGGCGGTTAAGGCGCGTGTCCCGCGCTTTGTACACCTCGCCCATCCCGCCCGAACCGAGCAGATCGAGAACCTGATAGTTTCCTAGGGTGCGGCCGGTCACGAGTCTAAGCCTTCGGATCAGTGTAGCAGGCGCGCGAACTCCCGGTCCGATTGCCGGCCGCAAATCCGATTCCGATCCGTGTGCATCCGTGTCATCCGTGGCCTTTTTCCATAAGTTACGGGGCAAGACTCTCGCCAATGGAACACCAAGTCCGCAACGGATGCCCACGGGTTTTCGAACCAAAAACCTTACGGCATCGCTGGCCGCAAGCGAGTGTCTCCGCGGACTGGAAGCGGCGCCCAGTCCGAAGGCGAAATAAGCGGGCTACCGCTGATTGGCTTTCAGAATCTTCTTGCGCAGGCGGATCGACACCGGCGTCACTTCCACCAGTTCGTCCTCGCGGATGAATTCGATGGCCTGTTCCAGATTGAGGATGCGCGGCGGCACCAGCCGGATGGCTTCATCGGCGGTGGAGGCGCGCATGTTGGTGAGCTTCTTTTCCTTGACGATATTCACGTCGAGGTCGGCGTCGCGGGCATTCTCCCCCACGATCATGCCTTCGTACACTTCCACCCCGGGCGCCACGAAGATCTCGCCGCGCTCCTGAAGGTTCCACGTGGCGTAGCCGGTAGTCCTGCCGGCGCGGTCGGCGACCAGCGAGCCGGTGGGGCGCGTGGGAATTTCGCCTTGCCAATCGATGTAGCCGTGAAAGAGCGAATTCATGATGGCGGTGCCGCGCGAGTCGGTGAGGATTTCGCCGCGCAGGCCGATCAGCCCGCGCGAGGGAATGTGGAACTCGAGGCGCACGCGTCCCGAGCCGTGGTTCACCATTTTGCACATCTTGCCTTTGCGCGAGCCCAGCTTTTCGATCACCACCCCGAGGAAGGCCTCCGGGCAATCGATAATCAGCAGTTCCACCGGCTCCTTCACCTTGCCGTCTTCCGTCTTGGTGATGATCTCCGGTTTGCCCACTGCCAGTTCGTAACCCTCGCGGCGCATCATTTCGATGAGGATGGCGAGCTGCAATTCGCCGCGGCCCATCACCTTGAAGGTGTCGTGGACCAGTTCCTCCACCTTGATGGATACGTTGGTGAGCAGTTCCTTGTCGAGCCGGTCGCGCAGATTGCGCGACGTCACCCACTGGCCTTCGCGCCCGGCGAAGGGCGACGTGTTGATGGTGAAAGCCATGGCGATGGTGGGCTCGTCGATGTGGATGGGCGGAAGCGGCTGCGGCGTTTCGGCGTGGGTCACGGTCTCGCCGATGAAGATGCCCTCCACCCCGGCGATGGCCAGGATGTCGCCCGGCCGGCCGATGGTCTCGTCCACGCGCTTCAGCCCTTCGAAGGAATAGAGCTTGGTGATTTTGGTGGTGTGGAAGGTGCCGTCGCGCTTGGCGATGGACACCGGGTCGCCATATTTCAAGGTTCCCTGGAAGACGCGCCCAATGCCCAGGCGGCCCAGGTAGTCGCTGTAATCCAAGTTGGCGATGAGCATCTGCAGGATGGCTTCGGGATCGCCCGCCGGCGCGGGAATGTACTCCAGGATGGCGTCGAAGAGCGGGCGCAGGTCGGTGGACGGGTCGTCCATGGTTTTCTTGGCCACGCCGGTCTTGGCGACGGTGTAGAGCACCGGAAAATCGAGCTGGTCTTCGGTGGCGTCGAGATCGATGAACAAGTCGTAAATCTCGTCGAGCACTTCCGGCACGCGCGCGTCGGGGCGGTCGATCTTATTGATCACCACGATGGGCGGCAGGTGCGCTTCCAGGGCCTTGGAAAGCACGTAGCGCGTCTGCGGCAGCGGACCTTCGCTGGCGTCCACGAGCAACATGACGCCGTCGACGATCTTGAGGGCGCGTTC
>Ga0182030_10010840_pt1 | contig 18464 bp, 10 predicted proteins | sample 812S3MmetaG_FD_121299 | JGI IMG/M metagenome (GOLD analysis project Ga0182030, IMG submission 121299) | Permafrost microbial communities from Stordalen Mire, Sweden - 812S3M metaG (Illumina Assembly) | ecosystem: Environmental > Terrestrial > Soil > Wetlands > Permafrost | place: Sweden...
CTAAGAGCTGCCCTAATCAAAATTCCCAGCCAGCGCAATGTCTCGATCATGGGTTGGGGTGTGGAGGGAACCGGCTGAATAATCAATACCTTTCAAGCTGATGGAGTTTTGGCGAACCACAGGCTCGTGCAGAAGTGCGGCTGAGGAAATACAATGGGCCGTCTCCATTGAACTACACGCGTTCGTAGATCGGTGGCTTTCATGCCATGCTCCCTGGTTACAGTGTATATCCCAGCCCATACCTCCAGGCAGCGTGGAAATTCAATTTCTGGCTTCGAAACTCCCCGCGCGGATCCGGAATTCCAGCTTCGTGCAGAGATTGGACGAGCAGGCTACTCGGGCCGCACCGCCGTTCACAGCAGCGCGGCCCGGACAAAGGAAAGGGATCAGACCGGCGAACAGATGATCTCCCGCTCAACGAACGGCACCAGGCGGGCCGGTCCGTGCCAACCATCCACATCGATGTTATCGAGGTTGGAGCGCCAAGTCCCCACCGCGCGGGCGTTGCCCTCGGTATTGGCCACCCGAACCTTAAATTGGTTTTCCCCAGGATGGAGTTGGTCTGTCACGTCGAAGGCGAACGGACCCCACGGCCGCTTCCCGACGGACTTACCGTTCACCCAGGCTTCGGCGCAAACTCCGACGACACCGCAATCCAGCAGCACACGCTCCGCCAGGAGCAACGCCGGCACGTCCACGGTCTTCTCATATACCATTGTTCCGGAGAAGTGTTCCAGCCCCGGCGCCTTCCACGTTCCAAGCGGAAGTACCGCCGGGGCCGTGGAAAATGCCATGGGACGGTCAAGCACTTCTCGCGCGCTGACCCGTAAGGTCACCGTGCGCGCGCCGCGGGGGAGGGTGATTTCCGCGCCCGCGGGAACCTGTTGATCGCCTACGAACACGAGGTAGGATTCACGCAGTGGGGGGACCCGGAGCGAGCGCGCAACCGGTGGAATGGCGAAGCTCAGCCAGCGATGGCCTGGCGGCGCCGTCTGGGGATCAACGACAACTCGCGAGTTCGACACGAGACCTTCGATGGCGGCCCCATTTGCCTGGTCAATGCGGCAATTGAATTGGGGCGCCTTTTCATCATCCGGACTGTTGTGAAGGAATTTGATCAGGATGCTATTCCATCCGCTCTTGAGGGTAATGGGAATGCGCGTGGCAAACCCATCGATGGGGTCAAAGTAGAGGGGGCGCACGAAGCGCGAATAAATCTTCTGTTGATTCACGAAAACGGCAGTGGGGTGATTTTCTCCCAGCAGCATCACCGCCTCGCAGCCTTGCGGGTGGTAAACGTTGGTTTGCAAGTAAACCGTTCCCTGCACCACCGCCGCGCGCACCACGCGGCCATAGTCAACGATGTAGCTGTCCGGGCTGTAGGGGCCTCCGGCCACCTCGATAGTTCCATCCCATGAGGACGCCTGGGACACAATGGAATCGTCGGCCGAGCTGAATTCCACCCAGTGGAGTTGCTGGCCGTCTTTGCCGATGAACTCCTTGGAATAATCGGCGCGCTCCTCGCTTTCCGGCGCGTACGCTTCCTCCAGGCCATGGTCATCGGGGTTCGGGAACAGGCCAATCGCATTCCACTTCTGGATCGAACGCATCTGCGGAGAAAGCCAAAGGGGATTCCAATCTACTCCAGTTCCGGCGTTGGCGTACCAGCGCTCCTTCAGGCCCCGGCCCGTAGGATCTTCGCGCACCTGGGCATAAGGCGCGTCGATAGAGGGTGCTTCCACGGTGACGTTCCACCCGCTGGAAATTTCGAGCGCGGGACCACTCTTGGCATGATACTCGCCCCGGTAGCGAGTCTGCCCCTTTTGCAATTCGACATACCCCGTCTTATCGCCGGGCACGCCGCGCCCGCGCACCACCACTTGTTTCTCTTCGGCGCGCAACACATCAAACTCCTCCAGGTTGGTCGCCGCGAGAGCCAGCGGCTGGTCCGCACCCGTGGGATCAAACACCACGTACGCGGCATCCCAAGGGCCTAAGGCCAGGCGTACCAGAGTTTTTTCACCCTGCGTTTCATAGAAAAGCGATGAGCGCTTTCCCGTTGGCGCTTCCCATTTTTCCGGTCGGCCCTTCGCCTTGAAGCGCAGAACGTGCGTGCGAGGCTCAGGTGTATCATTGACCACCCAGTAGAGATCAACGCCGGCGTTCCGCTTGTGCATAGCGATCAGGTGATCGGCCGGCCCATCCACCAGTTCGATTTCGGGATCCACCGCCTCGCGAATAATCTCCACCAGGTCGGTGACGGAGCCAGCCACCCAATAGGAGCGGCCGCCGCTTGGGTTCTTGCGCATTACGTAAGGTTCAAGGGAGGAATGCAGATCGAACACTTCCTCCCAGATCGCTTTCAACTCCGGGTCGTTGCGTCCGGTTTCCGCCGAGGTAAAGGGCAGGCGGCGCAGCGCGATAACGGTTCCACCGGCCTGGTAAAAGTCCCGCACTCGCGCGGCCGTGCTTCGGCGCGTGGTCGACATGGGGGGGAGAATCAAAACCTGAAATTCCATACTGTTGATGCGCAGGCGTCCGCCGCCGACTTCGCTTTTTGCCAGGTAGTCATCATCAGCGACCATAAAGTCGTAACGCGCTTCGGTAAGACGCATTTTAAGGTCAGCGTATTGCTCGCTGGTCTCCACCGCGCCGGGACTCCAGTTGGAGTTCCGGAGAACGTCGAAGAAGGGATCCTCATTGAAGGCCGGGGCCGCTTGTCCCCAAATGGAAACTTGCGGATACAGCAAAACAATGTCGGCCAGGCGCTGGCTTTCACAGTTGACGAAGCTGATGCGCCGCATCTGGTCAGCGTAGGCGCGAAACCAGGGCAGGAACGGCTGCCCGCGGAACCAGTCGGGCGGATAGTTGGTGCGCGCCAAGTCATAATTAAAGGCGTGCGGGATAAACTCCCCGATATCCCATGCGCCCAGGCAGTTGGAAACCCGGCGCATCCTTTCCGGGCTCAGGTAGGAATCGCTGCCCTGCACGCCCTGATTCTCGCAAACCACGTGTTTTCCCTCGAAGGCGGCAACGGAAGCGACCTCCCTCAGCCAGACTGACTCGCGCGCCCATTCCATCAGGGTGTCGCATCCGGGATGGGTCAGGGAGCGCTGGATGCGATAGAAATCGCCTTGCCGGTCCGGCCCCCAGAAGAGCGACTCTTCCCAAATATGGCCGGAATGGTAGATGTTGTGCTGGTTGCACCAGTCGGTGACCTGCTTCCAAAAGCTGTCGCAGTACAGGTCGCTGACCGTGTCCATCAAATCGCAGCGGACTTTCTCCGTCGTGGGGCCAATGTCGTAAATGAGGCCGGGAAGGTGAGGAAGGAGATCGTAACCCGCCTTGCGCCGGAAGGTTTCAAAAAGGAGCGGCGTCCAAGGTAACTTGCCTCCGTAAGAGCCTTCATGATCGGCAAAGGTGGCGGGCATGGCGTTGCCAAAATACTGGCTGTAACGCTTGTAGAACTCCTCGTAATAGATCTTAATAAATGTGGCAATCGCTTCCCGGTTCATCAGGTCCACCCTACCCATCTGGACCACCGCCGGTACCAGGTGGTAGACGGTGATGAGCCATTCTCCTTCCGGCACATCCCAATAGACTTCCTTTGCGCCCTTCTCCCCAGCCACCGTTTGCAGCGTATTGCCATCCAAGCGGCCCTGCCCCAGGCGCTTTGCCGCTACCACCCCGACGGTTTTCCCGGGAAGTGTCGAACTCCATCGGCATGGCCCCTGGACAATGCTTTCCGTTGATCGCATGCGTTGCGAATGGAACTCGGGATGGGCCTCGAGCACGTGGCTCTTGTTGATGCCCGGCATCCAATAATCGCGCGCCTCGCCGCTGGGCCACTCAAACTCGTCGACCATGCAGAGAGAAAATCCGGCTTCCTTGGCGGCTTGCAAGGCCCCGCCCAGCGCCTGCCACCACTCTTCCGACAAATAACGGGTTTGAAGACCGTCGCGGTTATGGGCATAGGCGCCGTAAACGCCATTCTCAACCATCTGGCGAATCTGGCGTCCCAACTCCTCGCCGGTTAGGGCGCCATTCCAAAACCAAAAGGGCCGAATGCTGTATTTCCGGTCCGGATCGAGAAACTTCGCGTAAAGCGGCGCCAACCTGCCGGAGACTTCGGCCGGCGGAGCCATGAGCATGGAATCATCTTTCAGCGCCAAGCTGCCCAAACCAACCCCTGTGACCTCCAGAAAATCCCGCCGCGTCATCTTGATCATGAATACCCCCTTGGATTATGAATGCCGAATCAAACTCGTCGAGCCCGCGATTTAACGGGCTGATGAAAAAGTCTTTGGAGGTCTGCCAGGGAATCGCGCGAGAAGGTCCCTCCCTCGATCGAGAATTCCATGAACAGGCGCCAGCGAGCTTTCCGGCCTATGTGCCGTTCTTCCGGACCGCATTGATAAAGGCCTCCACGTTCTCCATCGGCGTTCCCGCCTGAATGATGTGGGCGGGTGCTGCCATGTAACCGCCGCCTCGGCCGAGGACGGTGATTTTCGCTTTGACGTCAGCCTCGATCTCCAAGGGAGTTCCGAAGGGTAGAAGACTTTGTTGGTCGATGGCTCCCCAGAACGAAACCTTATCTCCAAACTTGTCCTTCAATTCCTCCGGCGAGTGCCCCGGAACATTGGGCTGGACCGGGTTAAAGACCTCCAGGCCAACCTCAATCCACTCATCAAGGATGGAAGCGACGGCGCCATCCGAATGCTGCATGATCATCACGTTGGGGTTAACCATTTTGAGTTGGGCATAGACGTGGCGGTACCGCTCTTTGAAGTATCGGCGCCACATGGGTGGGGAGATCAGTAATCCGTTCTGGCTTCCGAAATCATCTCCCGCCCAGATACCGTCCACGCCCATGGAAACCAGCCTTTTACCTACGGCCAGGGCAAAGTTCATGGTCTTGTCGATTAGGGCTTCCACGTAAGGTTCACCCATTGCCATATCGAGCAACAACTTTTCCAGGCCGACCAGTTGTGCCATCATGTCGAACATCGTAAGTTCCATGTCACCGACAATAAAATGGCTTTGCCTGTACTTCTCGATAAATCTGGCGGCATCGTCGTAACGACCTTCGGCGAGGGGGTCTGGAAACACGAAATCATTCACCTGCTCCGCGCCCTTGACGCCGGCCAGAGGATGCTCGACGACCTCTATGTAGATCGGTCCCTCACGCATTCTCATCCCGAATTCATTGATGATGCACCCGCTGTCGTCAACGGGATGAGTGTAACCCCGCGGCAGGCTGGCGCCCACGACAACGCAATCGCTCCCCATCGCCACGCGGAGATCGTTCCCGGATATTCGATAGGTGACGTCCTCATAATAGGAAGTCGTGAAGTAAGCCGGAACCCCGTATTTTTCGGCGAACTTTTTCAATAGCGAGCGGGACAGGTCAAATTGCATAGGCACGCGGTCCGGCAACCCTTGCCTCTTCAAAGCTATTGACACCCGCTCCTTGGAATTCATTCTGCCCTCTCACTGCGTCCCTCAAAAGGGCGCAGATAATTTAGGTTAAGGTCCACACCGAAGCCCGGCTGCACTCCGCGGAGAGTTGCCAGAAGTTTCACCAGTAAGCCCCCCCAACGTTCCTCTTTCCCGCGAAAGTGAACATGCGCCACGACCGTCGGCGCGTCATCCACTTCTAATATCACCCGCCCTCCCGGAAGTAGTTGAATCGTTCAGCATCCTGGGGTCATGTTGTTTCTCACGCGCGATTAGGATAAGACCTCCCTCTGACGGGCGGGCGGGTTGAACTATCGTAAGGATGCCATCGCGTCCAAAAGCTCAAATAAAAGGCAGCTCCCTTTCCCACCCGACACCGTGAATCACAGGACGGTTTTCAAGCGCTCCAAGAAATACCGGTAGTTTTCATACGGCGTATCGGGCGTGGCGGAGTGGTCAAGCATGGGAAGGTAGCCACCGTCGTCAATGAGGGGCTTCACGCGCTCCAGTTCTCGGTCGATGGCCGCGCGCCCCACGGTCAAGGGCCGCTTGTCGATGCCGCCCCACATGCGCAGGTCGCGCCCGTATTTCTTCCGCACGGCCAGCACATCCATGTCCGCTTGAACCTCGAAGGGGTAGAGGATATCGATCCCAGAGTCCATCCAGACCGGGATGAGCGGGTCGATGTTCCCGTCACTGTCCAGCCCGAACAGGCGCACGCCGTGGCTGCGGCCGAAATCCACAACCTTCCGGTAGCGCGGCAGCATGAACTCCCGGGCCAGTCGCGGGGAAAGCAGGGGGGCCGTGTGGTAGGCCATGTCCTCCCAGAATCCAAAAACGTCGATGTCTGTCTCTTCCAGGATTTGCGACAGCATTTGGATCAGGAAATTCGCGTCGGCTTCCAGCATCTCCTCGACAAAGGCGGGGTCGTCATAGAAGAGCGTACAGAGGCTCTCCACGCCCACTAGGTTCCGCTGCGGGCCGAAGAATCCACCCCATCGGTCGGCGATAATCACAAAGGGAAAGTCGCGGTGGCGCAAGGCGCGCAGCCGCTCGCGCCAGTCCGGTCCGATGCGCTGCGTGAGGTCTGGCTGCATCCTTTCGCGCCAATACTTGCGAAAGTCTTCGCGTGTTTCCACCGGATAGCGGATGAATTGCGGCATGGAACTCAACGGGTTGTTCTTGAATTCCCGCATCACGATACCTTGCGGGTCCACGAAGGTCACGTGTTCTTCATCTTCCTCCAGCACCTCGCGCGCGAAAGGCGGTTGGGGCCAGAACCAGGAGAATTCCACCAACCACTTGTCGCACCCAAAGTCGGTCTGGCCCGGGATGTACCCGCCTTCCCCGGCCCACCGTTCAGCGGTCTCCGGCCAGGTGGGCCACATAAATTCATAAAAGGAGGCACGGTCAACTTCCCTGCACTCCATCATTCTGCGAAAGCGTTCCTGATCATTCATAACCTCACCTCACAGAAGGGTAGATCCCACGTATGAGTGCGACCAACCGGATTTTTTCACGGGTTTTTGAGCTTGGGAGTTCCCCCCCCACGACGCTACGGGGTGCGAACCGCTGGTGAAACCTCTCCTGGCACAACGGCCCGGTGCATGGAGGGTGCTTTCATTCCGGGAACTGGCGAGCACGATCTGGCACTTGAATGGAAAGTCAGCCTCCGGCCTGTTTTCATTGGATGGTGAAAGGGATGGCGTAGGCTCGACGGCAATTCCGTGGTGAATAGGATTGTTTGTTTTACTCAGCCGGGTGGCTTTTTCCGCCTCACTTTTGGCTTCCACGGTTCGGCCAAGGCGCCTTAAGACGCCGGCCAATTGGGCTGGGAAGGCCGCCTCTTGGGGAAATCGGTGCTCGCCCTCCTGTAATGTCCGGAGCGCGTCTTCAGGCTTGCCTGCTTCGATCTGTGCGGTGGCCAATTCATTGTAAGCGAGAATGTAATTAGGATCACGTATTACGGCCTGTTCCAGGAAGGGAAGAGCTTCGGCGTTTCGTGCCAGCCTGCGAAGGGTTGTGCCAAGGTAAAGGTAGGCAGGGGCGTAAGTGGGATTGGTGGCAATTTCCGTCCGGAAATCTCCCTCGGCAGCAGCATACCTGGCACGATTGAAGTCTATGAACCCTAGCTGGTAATGCACAATGGGCAAATTTGGGGCGAGTTTCACCACCTGCTCATATTCGCCTTCAGCGTTCGAATCATCATTCTTGGACAGATAGGCGTCGCCATAAAGCATGTGCAACCAAGGCGAGTCTGGGAAACCCTCATAAAACGTCCGAAAGTCCCTCAAACCAGCCTCCTTATCCCCCAGAGCATGGTCTTGCTCGATAAGTACATAGAGCACATAGGGGTCGTTAAACCCCAACGCAAACGCCCTCAAGAGGGCCTCCTGCGCTTCTTTGTGTTCGCGCAAGGCGCGATGCGCCATCCCAAGGTAAAACTCATTCTTTCCGGTGGGTTTGGAGTTTTTCAACACGGCCAGTGCCTGCTCGGGATGGCCGACCAATAAAAGGGATACACCCTCATATAACGTCAGATCTGGGTTTTCGGGCGCTACTCGCAACCCTCGGCGGGCCCACGTCAACGCCGCCTCCGCATCCTGGTGCTCCAGCAATAGAGCCGAGAGTGCCGCATAGATGGAACCCTCTTGGGAACACACCCCTGCGGCGCTTTCGTAGGCTTTCTTCCGTTCCTCGTAAGATTGCTTTGTATCCTCGGCTTGCCGCAAGAATTGCTGTACAGCCGTCTGCTCGCGGCAGTTCTTCTGATCGCCCGCCCTCGCTTCCTCTCTTGCGGGCGCAACGATCACTAAAACAAGCGCCAATGCGCAGAATAATCCGACGTGAGATAAGTTGCAGGCCCCACATCGCGCGCCACAACCCCTTGCCGCACTCCCTTGGCGAGAGGACTTTCTAGATACGAAATTCGTAGTAGGGAACAATCTTGATCTTTCCGAGACGTGATTTGAATGAATAGCGTTCCACATGCCGCAACTCAAGCTCATTCGATCCTGCTCGCAGTGCGCCCGCGAGATCGAACCTGAACGGGTAAGCAAATCGCAGGCCCAGATCCTTTCCGTTCAGCCTTGCCTCTATGACCTGGGTCATGCCCTCAATCCCCAGCCCGGCGGATCGAAGCGAGTTCTGGGGCCATTCGAACTGGCATTTGTAAAGGACTCCGCCTGATTCCGCGGGGCGGCTGGACCATCCATCCTGTAGAGCCATGCTTTCCAGAGGTTCTGAAGGGGTCGCTAGGGGTATGTCGGGGGTATGATCATTGCCCACCGCGGAGTACTGGACTGTCCCCGGTGCGTACTTCTTGACCGATATTTCTCCTCCCTTGTCCCGCGACACTTCGTCCGCATCGCAGGTTCGCAGGTGGCTCTGCGGCTGGGCGGACGGGTTGACGACGACAAACACGGATTCATACCGGGCCAACTCAATTCGAACCGAAATACGATCTTCATCCTGATCATAACAGGGGGCTTGGACAATGCTACCGGAAACCGGGTCCCAGAGTTCCGGAACTCCCTTGGCCCCCCGCAGGTGCACCGTGCTACGGACGGCCTCCCCTTCGTTGTTGAAGAAGTAAACGTCGCGCCCAGCGAGCCGCCGATGATAATATTGCAACAGTGGCAGATTCGGATCAATCCAAACATCGTGGGCCTTCAAGGAATAGAGAAAATTTGTCACATCCTTATATTGAACCAGGTGCGTGTGGCCCCGGCCGCTGGCCCGCTCGCCCCACAGGCGGCCGACGAGGTCCTTGACCTCATCGTCATGCCGCCCATCGGCAGAGCGTATCGGCAATTTTGTCACAAGCTGAACTTTCTCTGACGTCGCGTCGGTATCAAACCGCAGCCCCGGCCCCAGGATGACCACCGTTCCGCCAGCCTCGTAGAATTCCAGCAGGCGACGCAGGACTTCCACCGGAATCGCATCGACGTTGGGGAGAAACACAAATTCATAATCTTCGCGGCCAAGGTGGATGCGCCTCCCCTCGATTCGGCATCGCCGAGGGTCGGCGAAGACGCCGTAGGACACATTGTCATAATCAAAGTGCGCTTGACTCAGTGCCTTATCCGATTTCCACAACTCTTCGGCTTCTCCCACCCAAGCCGATTCAGCCGTATCCAGAACGATGCCCTTGGCGACGTGTCGTCCCCCGCGAATCATCATGGTTTCGCGGTTGGCGGCGATCTGATAGAGGCGAAAATAGGGCGCCAGGGGATTCTTTCCGTGCAACCAGAACTCCGGCGCATCTTCCCACACGGGCGGGTTCTGCGTGTCGAGGCCACAAGGAACGATGCGGCTCAAGCCGCGGCACGTGGTCCAATCCATCATGGCCTTCATCTCGGTCAGTCCGGTGCGCCAACCCGTGGCGGCGAAATGCTCGACCATGGCCTCATCCTGCGGCGTCTCCTGGTAGTGGCTGATGGAACTGGCCATTTTGGCTTGTCGCCAGTAGACGTCATCCTCCGGGGTGTACCATTGGTCGAAGATGTGGTCAAATCCCCCCATGCTATAGGCTTCCAGGGTACGGAAATTGCTTCCAGTGCCTCCCCCCAGCTGAAAGGGAAGATCTTCCCGCACATGGCCGTTGATCTGAATCCCGTGCGCCTGGGAGTACCGCGTTTGGCTGCCAATGAACAGGCGCGCATACTCGGAACTGACAAAATCCATGTAGTCATGGCGGACGTGGCTGGTCTCAGGGCCTCTCGCCACCCACAGCAAGGGAAGGAACGACCGAAGAGAATAACCATACCTTTTTTGGAAACGATCGAGTAAGTCCGGGGTATACGGGAACCCCCCGCCGAGCTCGCCCACCATTTGTCCGCTCGAGTAGAACCCCGGCTCATCAATGTAGAACCCTTTCCAGGTGCGGCCAACCTCATCATAGCCGATGGCGCGACATGTGCCGTCCAGGACAAGCTGAACATAGAGATCGGTGGCCGCTTCGCTGAGCGGATCGATATAGCCTCGAACCTCGCCGCGCACCAGGTCGGGATAAGCCTTGGGGGTGTCGATTCCCGGCTGCCAGGCTGCATGGATGAAAATCTCCCATTCCCCTTCCGGCGCATCCCACCGGAGTTGGCCGTTCGCGACGTGATCGGTCAAATCGACCCAGCGGTTCTCAGGTCCAGCCGCCACCACGCCCACCAGCCGTTGCTTTGCGGGCAGCAGGGCATCGACGGCAAGTGATATCGGACCCGGACTCTTATGACTTTCGCTGTGCGGCAGGGTGATTTCCCACCGAGCGAATTCCTTATCACTGGCAACAACTTTCCCCGCTGCATACCCGCAAGGGTAGTCCTTGTCGTCCTGCTCCCAGACCGTCAAACCCAGCTTGCGTGCGGCCTCAACAATGGCCCTCCACTGTTTCCAATTGGTCTCCTCCAAGAATCCTTTGAAATCGTAGGGGTGAAGCGTGACGCCCTCAAACCCAAATTTGTGAATGACCTGCATAAAACTGAGCAACTCATCGTCAGTTTCTGTTCCGTGAACCATCCAGAAGGGGCAGGAAGTCCGCGTTGGATTAGGTCCCGAAAAGGCATCGGCGCGCGAAACCCAATCCGGTTCCTCCGCCGGGCTCGCGGTTAATTCGTTCGAAAACGAAGTGGTCCCACGCGGCCCGGTTGCGGCTACGCTGAACCCATATTGAATTCCATTCTTAAGACCCTGCACGGAGTAGTCAGCGACAGTGACTCCTTTAATGATTTCAGGCATTCCCTGGGAGCTACGATACTGAACCCAATATGATGAAGCATCCATTACCGGGCTAAAAGAAAGCACCACCCTCTCGTGTTCCGGGCGCGCAGTTTTCAAAAGCGGGGCCCCCCAGTCCTGCGCCGGCGGTGTGCTTGCAGCCTGTCCCCAAAGCCGCATGTTTAGAAGTGGAGCTACTCCCAGGGCGGAAAGGAAGGAACGTCTTCTCAAGGTGTCACCTGCGGAGAATGGATTTGACGAACGCCACCACGCGCGGAAGAAGCAAAATAGTCGGCAAGATTAGAATTTGAACACCTGAATTCGGGTACAGGGGGCTTGCCTCCCCCCTCCCCGGAGAACCGGGGAGGGGAGTGGCGGTTAGAGTTTTAAGGCACAAGTACTTCGTAAACTGCTAGAACTGATACCGAAGCGCAAACTCCGCAATGCGTGGATCGGCCGCGCTGGTTACCTGGCCATAGTTTCCAGCCCCAAACGTATTCGAGATACCATTGAAGTTGGTGTGATTGAAAATGTTAAAGAGTTCGGCTCGGAACTCGATGGTATGACGCTCCTTAATCTTGAAGTCCTTGTAGAACGCCATGTCGAAGTTGACGATCCCGGGGCCGGTGATGCTCCCCGTGCCGGCGTTCCCGAAGTATCCATAAGGAGGCGTCGAAAATGCCGCAGTATTGAACCACTCGGCGACGGTCTTCGGGCCCTTAATGGCGGCCGAGGTGCGGTCAGGCAAAGTGGCAAGCCCGAGGTCTGCACCCGTCAAAGCGGGATCAATAGCGAAGCCACCCTGGATGGTCGCGATACCGGAATACCGCCATCCTCCCAGGGCGACGCCCTTCAGCCCGCTCGCGTGCTGGTACCAGGGGAGATTATAGATGTAACTGATCGAGAGGGTATTAAAGACGTTCAGGTTTGTCGTTCCGTAGCCGCGCCGTGGTTCGCTGGTATCCTGGGTGGTTCCGGTGTTTTCAAAAAAGACATTGCCCCTTTCCTCGCCCAGGCCGTGCTGCCAGGTGTAGGCCACGGAGAGGTAGAGGTTGTTGCCCACGGGGTGCTTAACGTTGACCTCGAGCGCGTCCCAATACAGGTTGGCATTGCTGACGTTGGTCTCGATCTGGCCGTACCCCTGATAGGGAGCGTACTTGTACTCGTAGTCCGATGCCCCGGTAGCAGGATTATAGTTAATCAGGGGGTTGTAGTCGTAGGCTCCATCGGGGGTTGGCTGGTTCCGGTCCCAATAGGTTCCAACATGGTGGCCGGCATTCCCCGCTCCCGCGATGGACACAAACCACTTGCCTTGGAACTGGTGCTCCAAGCTCAAGCTGTAGGTCTCAAGCATTCCGGCCGGATGCAGGTTAAGATCTTCGCTCACCAGGTTGGGCGCGCCCAAAGGTGCGGCGGCTCCGGCGGCTGGGCTGGGGAACGGTGGATTGACCAGGGTCAGAGATTCGACCAGGGGAGGATTATTTCCGCAGTAGTAACTGCAATCGGTCCCCGTGGGAACCCGGTTATAGGTAATACCAAAGCCACCGCGCAGGGCGGTTTTGCCGTCGCCGAAGACATCATAAGCAAACCCGCCGGACGGCGCCCATAGGTACTTGTAGGTATTGGCAAAGTTCTGGGACACACCATTCACGCCATTGAAGATCAAGCCGTTCGTGGCGCTATAGGTGGGCGTTGTGGTGATGGTGCCATTGGCGTTGACGATGGGCGCATCGGCGGCGTTATAGGTCGCGGGATCGAAAACATCCTCATAACCCCTTTGGGGACTAGGTACCGGCTCGTAGGCCAGGCGAATTCCTGCCGTGACGGTCAGCTTGTGGTTGACCTTCCAACGGTCCTGGACGTAGGGGGTAATGATCTTATAGTGTACGTACGGGCGCGTTTCGGTGCTTTGCTGGTAAAATTGGACCGGCTCGCCCAGCATGTAATCCGCCATCGCGTTCCCGGTAAATGCACCCGTGAAGTTCCATTCACCGTTGCTGAAGGCAAAGTCGGTCTGCCTTTTCGTACCCAGGACGATGTTGGCTCCTGCCTGGATGTTGTGGTTCCCGCGCAACCAGCTCCAGTCGTCCGTCAGCGTGTCTTCGAGGTCGCTGGCATGGTTGAGAGGCAAACTCTCCGGCAGGCCGAACGAAGAATAGCCCCCGGACATGTTCATCTCGGGTAGGCGTGTGGCGCCGAACCCGCCTTGATATGGCAGAACCTCGTTGAAACCTGGAATCTGATTCAACTGGGTCAGTCCGGCGTCCGCCAGGTTGACGACGTAGTTGTTCATGGCAACGCTCACAGTGTTGACCATGCTGGGGGAGAGCGTGGCGGTCAATTGCAGTTGGGCCAATTGGTTTTTCGTGGTGATGGGATCGGTGGTGGTGGCGTAAGGCGAGCCCAGGAAGGTGTCGTAGGAGTTCTTATTGACCTGGCGCTCATCCAGATATTCTCCCATCAAACGCAGCTTGGAGCTGAAGTTGTGGTCGATTCTGGCCTCGTCGTCCCGTTGGGGATTCTCCGTGGGAGTCAGGTTGAGGAAATTGTTGAACGACGTAGGATTATTGGGTAGCGTGGCCTGAGCATTCACCAGCGCCAAGGCGGCCGCATTGGGCGTGCCGACATTGTTGTTCAGGTAGGGCAAGCCGGTGGCGGCGTTGACCAGTTGGGTGTTCGAGCTGTTCGAGGCACTGCAGATACCGCCGTCGGTGAATCCGGCGGGGCAAAGGCCGGAGAAATCGCCGTTCCGCTCCGCGGCCGTGGGAGATGTGCCGAGCTCCGTGGAAGCGATGTGCACGCGCACAAATTGCTCGCTCCAGAAGAAGAAGGTCTTATCTTTGTTCGTATTGTAGTGGCCGGGAATGTAGACTGGCCCGCCAATCGTGTACCCGAAAATGTTCTGCTTCAAGGGGGCGACGGTGGGGCTGAAGAAATTGCGGGCATCGAGAGCGTCATTGCGGAAATACTCGAACCCCGAGATGTGGAACTTTTCCGTTCCGCTCTTGGTTTCCACCAGCACCACGTTGGCGCCCATCAGGCTGTACTGGACGCTATAATTGTTCTGCAGGACGCGCACTTCCTGAATGGTATCGGGATTGGGGACAATGGTGGTCTGCGTCATGTTCCCCGTATTCATGTTCCAGATGCCGTCCAGGGTATAGAGCGTTCCGCTCTGGCCCATGCCATTGATGGACATGGTGTTGCTGGTGAGGAATCCGCCCTGGCCTTGCGCCACGGCGGGAGTCATGTTGGTGACCCCAGGCATCAAGGCCGAAAGGCTTGAGTAGTTGCGGCCATTCAGCGGCAGGGTGGAAACCTGCTGCGCATCCACCGAGCTCGAAAGTTCATTCGTGGATGTTTGCACCTGGGCAGCGGAAGCTGCGACGGTGACCTCCGTCGCGACGGTTCCAACCGTCATGACCACATTCACCGCGGTAACGACCGTGGGGTGCAGGAGAATCCCCGTTTCCGTGTGGGTCTGAAACCCCTCCTTCGAAACGGTAACTGTGTAGTCTCCGACCATCAGCCCAGGAAACACATAGCTGCCGTCGCTGTTGCTTTGCGTGGTGGTTTTGATTCCGGTCCCTTCGTTGGTGGCAACCACGGTAGCTTGCGGAACCATAGCGCCACTCGCGTCGGTAATGGTACCCGTGATCGTTGCGGTGGTACTTAGTTGTGCCCAGCCTGGGCTGGTCAAGGCCAGGCAGAAGGCAAGGCCAAGAACACCTACGACCCACTTGGGAATAAAATGCTTACATGTCATTATAGTCCTCCTCATCTTCTTCTTACTTGGTGTAGAGGCGGCTTTACGCCGCCATTTAGCGAGGTAAACTCGCCGCTACAACATCAAGAATCAGGAGACCCAAAACCTTCGACATTAGACGAACAAGGTTTCAGTACTACACGGGAAAGTTTTTCTTATTACACGAATAATATTTCTTTACTTCGGCTGAGCGTTTTACTATGACCTCCCCAAAACCGCAAGGTTTTTCGATTCAAGTCTGGTGTTCGGCAGTGCCAAACTTTGGCCAAGTCTACCGATGAGCGCTTATATCTATGAATAATCGTCCCTTAAGTTGTAAAAGCGGAACAAATGTCCTCATCCTCAAAAAAACCGGTTGACACCGGTGGTGATGCTATGTCAAACATCCATCGCAAACTGTTGGCGATTCTCTTCGGGGGTCGGGAATGCGATCTGAGTCCCCTGCGTCTCATAGCCGATACATCGTCAAATCCATCATGCATGCGTCTGCCGTTTGGGGGGCATTCCGTTCACCCGGCGAGGTCCTGCGGCTGCGAGACATTGTTTCCCGTTCGGGGCTTTCCAAAGAAATGTGCTTCCGATTGCTCTACACTTTGCACGAATGCGGGTTTCTGGAAAAGGCGGGACGGAACCAATACCGAGTTTCATTCCCTCTGGGCGGACATCGCAGATTCCGGATCGGCTATGCCGACCAAGACCGGTCTTCCTCGTTTTCCCGACAAGTCCTCGGCGGGCTCGTCCAAGCATGCCAGAAAGCGCAAATCGAACTTATCGTGGTAGACAACCGCCGTGATCCGAAGGCGGCGGTGCGGAATGCCGAGCAGTTAATCCGCGAGCGTGTGGACTTGTCGATTGAATTCCAGATCAATGAGAGTGCGGTTCCCGAGGTTGCCTCGAAATTCCAGAATGCGGGGATACCCCTGATCGCGGTCGATGTTCCCCACCCCGGCGCGACCTATTTCGGGGCTGATCACTACCTGGCAGGACTGTTAGGCGGCCGTTGTCTGGGCCATTACGCCACCCACCAATGGCAAGATTGCGTGGACACTATACTCTTGCTGGAGATTGCACGGGCGGGCCCGCTGCTCCGCACCAGAGTGGACGGAATCCTGGATGGGATCAAGGATGTATTTGCGGCAGCGGAAAAATGCCAGGTCGTCAGGCTGGATGGCAAGGGAGAGTTCAGGGTATCAATCGAGTGCGTCAGGAATCATCTCCGCGGCGTTGCCGGAAGACACACCCTGGTTGGGGCAGCCAACGATGCGAGCGCTTTGGGTGCACTTCGCGCTTTTCAAGAATGTGGACGCAGTGCCCATTGTGCTGTGGTGGGACAGGCCGCCGAACCGGAAGCGCGCGCGGAAATGCGCGAATCAGGAACCCGGTTAATTGGCTCGGTTGCCTATTTTCCGGAAAGGTATGGAGACGCCATCATCCCGATTGCCCTGGATGTCCTGTCGGGAAAGAGGGTAACACCGGCTACCTTCACCTCGCACCAATTGATAACTCCGGAAAACGTGAATCGCCTCTACCCCAACGACGCGCTTTTGGCCATGGCGCGGGAGTATAATTAAACCTCTATGCATCCGTTGGCGGTGCGCATTTTATCGCTTCTCATTCTTGTCGCCGGCCTGCGAACTCTTCCCGCGCGCGTCGTGGCCGCGAACGCCCTGCCCGAGTCCAGCGCCCAGGCACCCGCTACTCCTCAAGGCAGCACATCGCTCGCCCCCGTCCCGGAGGGCGCGCCAACATCAAGCTTGACGCATGCATCCACCGCCAAAACCGCGCAGCAATGGATGGCGGAGGGATATCAAGCCCAAAAAGCCGGCAAGCAGATTGAGGCGGTCACCGACTTTCTCAACGCCCAGCGCCTCGATCCGGCGTCACCCGACCCCCTTTATTCACTGGGCATGAGCTTTTTCTCGATCGGATTTTATGGGAGCGACCCCAAATACTATGAGCGCGCGGCGCGCCACTTTAAGTCGGCGCTCGATTTAGATTCTCAATACGACCGCGCGGTATTCATGCTGGCCGTCCTCGCGGTCCTCCACCTTCAACTAAAGGACGCCGAGTCCCTCATTCAAAAGGCCATCTCCTTGAACCCGCAGAATCCGTATTACCACCTTCATTACGGTATTTTGCTCGAGCGCGTAGGCCAATACGATGATGCTGTCGCGCAAATGCTGCTGGCCGAGAAGCTGGGCCCCACTTTCGCGCAAAGCTATTTAAGCGTGGGACAACTCTATGTACGAAGGCGAAAATACCAGCAGGCGCGTGGGCAACTCGAGCGCGCCGTCCACCTGGACCCGAACTTGGCCGCTGCGCATTACGCCCTGGGTGGCCTTTACCACCACTTGGGCATGAACGCCGAATCGAAATCGGAATATGAAACCTTCCAGCGGCAAAAGTCCGCGCACCCCAAGCCCGACCCCGTGGTAAACGCCATGCAAGGCAACTCCCCTGCAGATTCCAAATAGAGCAGCCGGCTGGTTCGAGCGGCAGAAATCAGCAGAGGGTGAAGCTGTCCCGGCGCGTCGGGACGAAGCCGAGCGACGACCCCAGCCTCGCCGACGATCAGGCGGAGTTCCACAAGCTGAATGATGAGTTGTTCGGCGACGGCACGGGCGTGCGCAACGTGGGCAAAGGCAAGGTGTATTCAGGCCAGGGTCTGGCGGAGGTTTTTGGCGCGTTGAAAGTGGCGCCGGACTTCGACTACACCAGGCCGGAAGCCGATACGCGCCTGCTCTTCGTGCACCGCAAGCTGGCCGATGGCGATCTGTACCTCGTGGACAACCGCACCGACCGCGACGAGACGGTGGACGCCACCTTCCGCGTCGCCGGGAAGGCACCGGAACTCTGGCACCCCGAGGCGGGCAATTCGGAGCCGGTGTCTTACCAGATTGCCGATGGCCGCACGACGGTCCTCTTGCACCGTGAGCCCTGGGGCACGGTGTTCGTGGTATTCCGCCAGGCGACCCAAGCAACTTCGCGCACTTTGCCCAAGCTGGTGGAGACGCCAGTCGCGACGGTGGAGGGCGCATGGAATGTGGCCTTCGAGGCGGGGCGTGGCGCGCCGGCATCTATTACGCTTGACAGGCTAATTTCGTGGCCTGACAGCACGGATGCGGGGGTGAAGTACTTTTCCGGAGCGGGCACTTATACCAATACGATTGAGGCCTCGCCGAACTGGTTTAAGAAGGGCGCGCATTTGTGGATTGACTTGGGCGATGTGAAGAATCTGGCCGAGGTGACGGTAAACGGCAAGCCGCTCGGCATCGTTTGGTACCCCCCTTACCGCGTGGACGTAACCGGCGCGCTGAGACCGGGCGCGAACGAGGGGTCGATCAAGGTGATCAATGCGTGGGTCAACCGGCTAATCGGCGATCAACAACCCGACGCGACGACGAAATATAGTGAGCGGTGCGCCAAGCGCATCTTGCGCGGGGATGGGAGTGTGTAGCAAGGTTGCAGGATGAGGCAACGAGAAAGAATCAAGCAGGCGTTGGGGAAGTGGCGGAAGCTGGTAAGCGAGCAG
>Ga0182030_10010842_pt1 | contig 18461 bp, 24 predicted proteins | sample 812S3MmetaG_FD_121299 | JGI IMG/M metagenome (GOLD analysis project Ga0182030, IMG submission 121299) | Permafrost microbial communities from Stordalen Mire, Sweden - 812S3M metaG (Illumina Assembly) | ecosystem: Environmental > Terrestrial > Soil > Wetlands > Permafrost | place: Sweden...
GCTATAACTCTTACTGTTCTTGGGGCGGTGATTGGACTCATTATCGGTGTTGTCGGCGGAACCCCAGTGACAAAAATACTTGTAGATAATAGTACTAATACGGCCACGACAACTACAACTACAAGTCAGTTTACCCCCGGCAGTGCTGGGATTACTCGAAGCAGGGGTGGTGGTGGTAGTTTTTTTGCAACCAGACTAGGCGGCAATAACATAGTCAGTGGAGTTAAAGATATTAAGACAGCGGCTGGCTGGAGTATATTACTCTACGGCTTTGGCTCTGCCATATTAATTGCGGTACTGGGCAGTACTTTTGCCGCCGGCTTAATTGCCAAAGTCAGACCAGCGGAAGTACTGAGGACGGAGTAAGATCATGATAAAAGTTACAAATCTCACCAAACAATTTTCCTCCGGAGGTGGGCCAGTGATAGCAGTTAATAAAGTTAATTTCAAACTTCCTGACGGATGTTTTGCCTCAATTATTGGAAGAAGTGGAAGTGGCAAGACGACACTTCTAAGTCTACTTGGGGCTTTAGAAAAACCAAATGATGGCAGTATCGAAGTAGATAACCAAGACGTGGCGAAATTAAGTGACCATGCTCAGATTAAATATCGCTGCAATACAATAGGTTTTATCTTTCAGGGATATAATCTGGTGCCAAATTTGACTGCAGTTGAAAATGTAATGTTACCAATGGAATTCGCGGGTAAGTCAAAAGATCAACGAACGAAACGGGCCAAGGAACTACTAGAACAAGTTGGGTTAACTGCAGACGAGATGGGACGTAAGCCTGGAAAGTTAAGTGGCGGCCAGCAACAACGAGTAGCTATCGCTCGGTCACTAGCCAACAAGCCTAAACTTATCCTAGCCGACGAACCAACCGGAAACTTAGACAGCCAAACCGGTGACATGATCGTTAAGCTTTTACGTGGTCTTGCCAAAAGTGAAGACACTACAATTATTGCGGTCACCCATGACCTGGGTATTTCTAAGCTATCAGATAAGACCTTTAAGATTGACGATGGAGTTTTAAAAGAGGTATAGCACGCCCACAAGGAGTGTAGGTAATTTACTTATGCTTATGGGTAATCTTCAGGCATCACGAGTATAGTAATAAGAGTATTTACCACTATAAATATGGAGGGTAATTATGTCAAAACAGCATTTTCAAAATCAATTCGCCGAGCTAAGGAAAGAGAAACTTAGACGACGCAAGCGATTCTTAAAACATTACGAAGTTAAGATGAGGCTCAAGCAACTCTGGTACCGAAACCCCAAACATAGCCACTAGAACTCTAATCGCCAGTGTATACTTATAAGTAACATATGTTACTGTTGCTTATCAGTTTTATCGCTGGGATTTTAACGATTCTAGCCCCTTGCGTATTACCGTTATTGCCGGTTATTATCGGCGGTTCAGTTAGCGGCAAGACGAAGGAAAGAGCCCGACCATATATAATTACTGGAGCACTGGCAGGCTCAATAGTCGTCTTCACCCTTTTATTAAAACTCAGCACCTTATTAATTAATCTCTCACCCTCGGTTCTCGACTATATTTCAGGAGGTTTGTTAGTAATACTTGGATTGGTATCTATCTTTCCGGAACTTTGGGAAAAGTTTGTAATTGCTCTAAACTGGCAGGCTGCTTCTCAACGGTTTCTTGGAAGAGGAGAGCACAACAAAGACAAATATGTCGGGCCAGCATTAATCGGAGTAGCCCTTGGCCCGGTGTTTGCTAGCTGTAGTCCGACCTACGCTTTTATCCTGGCATCTGTATTACCCCACAGTTTTGTTAGTGGCCTTATTTACTTAATAACTTATAGCCTTGGTTTAGTTTTAGCTCTACTAGCCGTCTCGCTAGTTGGTAAAAAGTTTATATCCCGGTTCTCTTGGGCGGTCGATACCCACAGTCTCTTTAGAAGAATTATTGGCATAGTATTTGTATTAATTGGTATTGCCATTATTACCGGCTCAGAAATAAGAATTGAGACTTGGGTAGCCAATCATCTGCCATTTGATGAAACAAAGATCGAGAGGGTCTTACTGGCAAAGCAAAATAAAGAATCAATAATTCATAAAATAAGTAATTCAATATCGGACTCTACTACGCTCAATGTTCAGCCAACCCCGGCACCACAGTTTCAGGGATTAACAAATTGGATAAACTCACAGCCACTGACAATATCCCAACTGAAAGGGAAGGTAGTACTAGTCGACTTCTGGACTTACTCATGCATTAACTGCATCAGATCAATACCTTATGTTGAAAAATGGTACCAGACATACCAAGATAAAGGTTTAGTAGTGGTCGGGGTTAGTACCCCCGAATTTGCTTTTGAACATAATCCTATCAATGTTGCGGCTGCCGTTAAAAGAGACGGTATTACTTATCCTGTTGCACTTGATAATAATTATGACACCTGGAACGCCTACGATAATGATTCCTGGCCAGCCGATTATTTGATAGATAAAACAGGCAATATTCGCTACGTAAGTTTAGGCGAAGGTGATTATGGTACAACAGAAAAAGCCATTCAAATACTGCTTGGGATCAACCAACAACTTAAAACACCTACATCAAATGTACCAATATCTTCAGACCAAACTCCAGAGACTTATTTTGGGACAAATCGTACTCAGGGCTATATTGGCTCACCGGCCTTAGCTGATGGGACTGCAACATTTAGCCCTTATAGTTCCCTAGGTCAAAATCAATGGACACTCGGCGGCAATTGGCAGATAGATCCCGAATATATTACTAGTGAATCTACTAGTTCGACGCTAACATTCAATTTTGTGGCGAAAAACGTCTACGTGGTTGCTGGTAGTGCCAATAATCAAAACGAGGTTGTTGGCGTCAAGATTGCTGGGGCTAGTACTAGCGATTACGGCAGCGATGTGAATAACGGCAAGATGGAAGTTAGTGGTTCTAGACTTTATAATATCGTTTCCTTAGGACAAGTTGGCAATACAACCGTTACTCTAACGGTCCCACCGGGAGTATCGCTTTATACTTTTACTTTCGGCAGTTAGTTGTTCTAAGTCATACTCATTCTTATAGGAACATTTGGTGCTACAATGACATTATTAAAAATAGGAGTAGTCCAATGAGTATTGAATTCTCAGCGTTAGGAATAATATTAGCAGTAGTCGCATCAATAATTATCGGCATGATCTGGTATAACCAGGCTGTATTTGGTAAAGATTGGATGAAGATAGTTGGCTTAACCGACGCAGATATGAGGAAGAGAATGCCGAAAATTATGCCTGGCGTAATAATTGTTGCTCTAATCACAGCTTACGTACTATCGATATTTATCAACTACACCCACGGTTATCTAGGTGGCAGTTGGCTGAAAGCCGGCTTCGTGAGTTCGCTATTAGCTTGGGTGGGTTTTTCGCTTACTACAATCTTCGCTCATGGTCTTTTTGAACCAAGAAATAAAAAAGCTCTATACATCAACGCTGGAAACCGCTTAGCAACACTTGTTGCTATGGGCTTAATCCTCGGCGCCTTCATGAAATAGTTCTGATATAATATTAATGATATAAGTCCACCTTGCAACAACCCTGTCATGGCTCGTGACAACAAAGGGAATGTGGTTTTCACCTTAAGAGCGTCTAGCATACGATCGATGATGTTAGTTCTAAGGGTTAACTAAACAAAGGGAATAAAATATATGGACGAAAAGCCCAATAAGAAGTCTGAGTATGACTGGCTAGAACAGCATGACAAGCACATGAAGAATTGGCGTGCTTGGGGCAGTTGGTTTAGCTGGGGTTCACCAGTTGGTCTTGGCATATTTTACGCACTTGTGGTCATTTCCACGGGCGTAACCATATGGCTAGTACACCATAAGTAGGTAAAAAGTTCCTACAAATTAAAACACCGCTTTAACAGGCGGTGTTTTATACTAAATAATATGAATACTTACGTTGCGTTACTGCGCGGGATAAACGTTGGTGGTCGGATTGTTAAAATGGCTGACCTAAAAGATTGCTTCGAAAGCTCCAATTATTTAGGGGTGACAACAGTCCTCCAAAGCGGCAACGTTATTTTTAGTAGCACGGAAGAGGACCTAGAATTAATCCGAAAAAAACTTGAATCCGCAGTAATAGCTAGATTTGACTATCCTGCAAAGATATTCGTATTAAAGCAGGGCACACTACACCTATTAATTAGTAAATATCCATTTGATGATTCTAACGAGACCTACCAGCACTACATAATTTTCTTAAGACCAGGACTAGTAGAGAGCCTCTTATCTTATCAGGATAAACTTGACCCGAGTATCGAATCGATCGCCGGGGGTAGTGATGTAGTTTACTGGAAAGTACAAAAAGGAATGAGCCTAAAAAGCACTTTTTCTTTGCTTTTAACTAAAGCTCAGTTCAAAGATTTCAACACAATCCGAAACATAAATACCGCTAAACGATTGATGACATTGATGTCGGCCCAATAAAACGCTTACGCCTGATATAATTAAAAGTGATCTTTAAATAAGAGGTTATTTTTCGTGTATCCAAGCAATAAAGGATGGGCCGGTAGTTTTGTTGTTTATTTGATAGCTATTTCTGCTTTTATAACAGTTGTAGCCATCGTGCTGGATAACGTTTCGACCTCGTCTATTAATTTCACTCTTGGATTTAATGTTTTTTCGATCTTATCTTTCTTTTCGGTTCTTGTCGATTTTGCAGTCATGAGTTTGGTAATAATTAAAAAACGCTACTCACTAACTACCAACTGGTATTTATTATTTTTAGGTGGAGCAACTTTAATGGCTACCGCTGAAGGTCTTCAACGTAGTAGCGTCTATCCATCAGCTGCTCTATTTTGGCAAAATTTTGTTTTCATGAGTTTATCTATACTGGCCCTGGCTTTCTATCTTTTCATAGTGTCGTTCACCGCGCACTACAGAAAACAATTTATATTCGTAACTTCAGTCCTAATACTTTCTTGGGGAGTAATATCTTTTTTTTCAGGTGACGGATTATTTTTCTCACACGCTTTATCACAGATTCAACACACACATTGGGGATATGTGAGCAACCCCACCAAGGCAGAAGAGATAGCGATTAGTTGGTTTTCACTTTTTTATATATTGGGTACAGGACTATTAATACAATTTTTAAAAACCACCCAGAACAAACTCATTAAGCGTCAGACTATATATTTTCTCGTATCCTTCTTAGTGCCATTCTTCGCGGCTGTCATAACCACGGCAATCTTACCAATAGTATTACCAAATACCGTCCCGCCACTGGCTACAATAGTTGGCGCCTTTTCCGGAATAGTCATTTACTACGGTATATATAAATATCACCTATTCGAGATTGACCCTCAGGCCTTAGCTCAAAATATTCTCGATACGATGACCGAAGCAGTAATTATCACTCGTCAAGATATGTCTATTGAGTCGATTAACCAAGAAGCAGAGCGATTACTCGGTATAAAAGTCGAATCCGTTGCAACTGCAAAATTACAGTCGTTTTTTTCCGATGAAACCTGGCAACTTATCGTGGCCAAATTAAATAATAAGCCCAATCCCGAAAAGGATCTATCGAGCAGTAAGAACTATGTTAAAAGGAGTGATGGTAAATTTACGCCCGTCCGTGTTGCTGCTACAAGTTTAAAAAGCGCCGGTGAGACAATTGCTAATATTTTAGTAGTTACCGATATTTCCGAGATAAATAGGTCTTATGAGGCTTTGCAAACTAGCGCCGCCAGAATATATAAACAGAATGATGATCTAAGGCAATTAGAAAGTCGCCTTCGGGAAGAAAAAGCAAACGTCGAGAATATCGTTGAGTTTAGAACTAAAGCCTTGGTAGAAGCTCAAGGTAAGCTAAAAGCTGCCGATCAATTAAAAACAGAGTTTATTATGCTTACTTCCCATAACTTACGTACACCACTGGCTATAGCTAAAGGGTACGCCGAGATAATCACTACGCAGTACCCGCTATCAGACGAGCAAAAGCCAATGCTTGACGGCTTGAATAACGGCCTTGAACGTTTGGGTAAAATCGTTGAAGACCTGTTAACTATAAGTTCAATTGAGTCTGGATCTCTAGTAACTATGGGTGAAATTTCTTTTCAAGAACTAGTTGAACCATTAATCCAGGAGACCAAAGACCTAGCGATTACTCGAAAAGACAAGTTTATAGTCAATTTCCATGCGGGCGATGTGAAAATCAAAGCCAACCGTGACAGACTAAGTGGTGCGCTAAGAAACGTCTTAAACAATGCCTGCAAATTTACCGAAAACGGAACCGTCGAGCTAAGTACTAGTCGATCGGAAAACAGATTAATCATAAGTATTTCTGACACCGGTATTGGTATAGACCCAAGTGAATTACCAAAACTTTACACTAAATTCCACAGGGCATCCGACGTATTAACGGGTGGTTACGAAGGCCGAGGTATCGGATTATATTTGACTAAACTAATTATCGAAGAACACGGCGGCAAACTTAGCGTCGTTAGTCAACCAAATAAAGGCTCTACCTTTACGATAGAATTACCTTGCTACTAATCGCTTGGTAATGCACTAATCCCGTCTTCGAACGCTGTCCCTGTTTGCATTTCTTGCAGTTGGGCTCTAACTAGAGCGCTACCAAGAAGCGTAGCCATCCCCATATGCAATGTAGCTTCAAACGGCTTCCCGCTATCACCTTGCTCTCTAGCTGTCACAGCCTCCTCGGCAATTAAATCGATAAGGTCGATGGAAGACAATCTGAAATATGCCTTAACTTCTTCGATACGATCCTCGCGTGTTTTTTGAGGTGGAGTTACGCGCTCGGTTTTTAAAGCACGACGGGCTGGTCGTTCGCTGATCTTTTTTGGCTGACGCTTCGCGGGACTCATAAATATTCCTAAATTATTCATCTAGTATCAACAATTACACCTATAGATGCAAGCATAAGGACAACGGGGTACACCGTCCAGTTATTGAATGCTAAACTAATATCATGTTTCCGTTTAGCAAAGTCATCGATGTTTGTTGGGTTGTATTTTGGGTGTATTGGCTAATCGCAGCATTTGATTCCAAGAAAAATACAAAGCCAACTATAAAACGGTATTCCGGCGTCCGACTCATTGTCTTTGCGCTTGTAATTGTTTTCTTCCGTTTTATTAATGTGCAAAACCATTCATTTCAAAACCGACTTACCAGTAAAAATGAGTCAGTACTTGTAGCGGGGCTAATTGTTTTCATATTAGGACTAATGTTGGCTATATGGGCTCGTCTATATATAGGTAAAAACTGGGGTATGCCAATGACTCAAAAACAAAATCCAGAATTAGTTACAACCGGCCCATATCAATATATTCGCCATCCTATTTACTCGGGGATCTTATTGGCCATGTTAGGCTCTGCTATGGCTAGCAATATTTTTTGGCTTACGATACTTCTCATCTCTGGCCTTTACTTTATTTATAGTGCCACAGCAGAAGAGAGGCTTATGATGAAACAATTTCCAAAAAACTACCCTGACTACAAAAGTAATACTAAAATGTATATCCCTTTTATCCTGTGAATAAGATCTATGAATCTTCCGACTAAGATTTTGTTTTTGAGCGATTATGCTTACGCCATATTAGTTTATGGACCGGGATGAGTCTAGGGATGTCGCGTAGGCCAGGGATGAAAGGCACGACAAGCAGCAGAATTGTCGCCAGGCCCGTTAGGTATATTGCAATTAGATCAACATTTGCGGAGGCGCTAAAGCCAGGAACTTGATACCATAGAGTATATAACCATAACCATGGTTGCCCGGGGTATCTCCCTGTCTCATTCATTACTCCCCACTGCGTTCCGGTTAGATGATCGTTTTGGGCAAGGGAAGAGAAGTAATTACCATCCTCAATAAACAGTAGGGGTTTCGTGTAGTTTGTTCCATAGAACGGTTGCTCGGCAAGTAAGTCAGCATCGACTGCGCCCGATTGGGCTAAGGTTAGTTCCGTAGAAATAAGTGTAGGTATCGGACCGTCTTCAGCTTTTGGAACTTTCGGCGTCCCCAAAACAAAAGTCACGCTAGAAACTGCATTTGCATATGCCTGGTTCCAGGCTTGTTGTTGGGAATAATTAGCAGCTTCATAGGTTAAAAGTGCTTTTGATAGAGTCGGATCGGTAGCTGCAAGCTTAGATAGGGGCGATAAAACGAACGTCTGTGCGGCGTTAATCGGCTGATGAACACCGGTTAGTAGTTGCCAGCTTACTCCTATTTTCTGTACATTCGATGTGTCTTTATTGTATGGAGGTCCGTAGGTCGCTGTTTCGCTAGTACCGGCAAGTTCACTAGCAGCTGTTGCCATAAAATCTGCAGGTGCAACGTTCGCCCAACTAGCGACGGTTACAGGGGGTTCATTCGGCGAAGATAGAACTGCCGATAAACTTATAACAAGCACGAATACAACGATTGTAGCTATCGTTCCTTCTTTTAATATATCGTAGCGTCTAGTCGGGCCACGCCATGTCATTGATTCCGCAATTCTTGCAGCCCTTCGGGCAGCTCTACCCCGGGGACGTTTTTGGATTGGGTGAGACACACCCCTGACTCTGACAAGTAGAATATGCGCGCCTATCAGAGTAATTAAAACAATCGGTATAAGTACAATATGCCACATCAACATCTGCCCGAAGTTCATCAAATTAAAGAAAGTCCCTAGACCAGTTGCGTTAATAGCGTCTTTGCCGTTTGTGGCTATCCATTGGGCGTCAAAATTCTGCTGTGACAGATATCCGGTGAAACATTCGACTATGGATGCTAGAAAGGCAACCACTCCGGTTATCCAGGTTAACTTGCGCTTACCTCGCCATGCAGCCATCCAGAACTTACCCCACAAGTGGATTACCATAAATGCCATAAAGAGCTCTACGCTCCAAAGGTGCATGCTATTAAAGAAATGTCCGATTGAGTTTATGTGCCACCAATCAGGCCCTCCGATTGCTAGTGCGAAGCCAGATATAACCACTAATCCCAAAGCCGCGAGAGTCGCTACGCCAAATACATATATCCATGACGATACGTAAGCCGGCTGCCTATCCGGTAATAATTTACCCGGAGGCAATATTCTAAGACCGAAGCCTCTTACTCGAGCCGTCCACATTTTACTGTCTGACGGCTGGGTGGTAACCGGTGAAACAGAATCAATCCCAGTCTCTGTGTGTCGGTGTAGTGATTCTTCATTTTCCTCGTTACGGCCTTTCGGGAATGGAAGAAGAAGGGCTAGTCCAAAAATAACTACCATCACAGCAATTATTATTAGATTTGCTACCGAGACGGTAAATATTGACCAGTGAAGATAATGTCCTGGCTGATTTAGGTTCACTAAAGAGGCTAAAAGCATATTCATTATGGTATCACACCATAACTAAACTAAAATCAACGACACAATAAACCGCTATTTTCTTTTTATATCGTCTAACCTGATTTTTAGTAATTCAACTATAAGTTTTTTCGACAGCGGATTATCAAGCGTGAATTGAATAGCCCCTTTAGATATCTTGTAATCTTTTAGCTGATCTTTAAGTGATTCAATTGGCCTAGAAGTTGGGAAGAGGCTTAAATGATTTTTAAATACCGCAAAATATAGCAGGGGCTGACCATTAACCTTGAAAGTTGGGATCCGGTAACTAATTGCTTCAACTGCGTCAGGTGCTACTTCTTTTACAATAGAGCGGATACGTTCTAGCTCTTTACGTTCTGGCGACTTAATAGCATCTAAGTAATCATCGATAACAGACATATAAATATATTATCATTTTCTGAAATCTTCTAGTGTTTACGGCGATCGGTAAAGAAGTAAACTATTGCAACAAATGGGTGAATAATCACCATCCCGATTATCCACCAAACTTTTGCTTTATCATTAATTTTTTTATTTATGGCCACATCAATGATCATCCAAACTTCGAAAGCAGCGATCAATAACGCGGCTACAACAATAATCGGTAACCAAATCCCAAGATTCCAAACGTGATGACTGTACATGCAAATATTATAGCATTCACAGATTGTTAAAAATCTTATGACAGGTGAGCATGTTGATATTTGTATCTACCAAAACACTGCCTAGTGTATTATAAAACCTAAATGAAGATATTATTTGTTTGCCAATATAATGTTGGTCGTAGCCAAATGGCAGCGGCTATGTATAACAAGCTTAGCGGTAGTAGTGATGCTGAGTCGGCTGGAACTGAAGTCGAAAAACCAGGACAGACTTTAATAGAAAGAACCAAGGAGCGAGGTGGAGCTAGCCATGTCATAGACGTTATGAAAGAAGAAGGCATAGATGTCTCAAATAACTCCCGTAAACAGATAACTAAATCAATAATCAAACAGTATGATCGGATAATATCTATGGCCGATAAAACGCATACCCCAGAGTGGTTACTTGAAGCTTCAAATTATATGTATTGGCATATACCGGATCCTATGACCAAGAATTATGACGAAACTATTAAGGCAAAGAAACAGATAACTAACAAAATTAAAACTGAATTTAATTTATAAATAACAAGTAAGTTTTAATAGTACCCGCGGATCATCCCGCTACCAATATTCAGTTACTACGCCTCAATAACGGGGCCAAAATGTCGCGTCGTTCGAGCACGCGCTTTGGCTGCTTCTAATTCTCGGTTATGAGAATGTGCTTGGGTGACTAGTGATTCTAAAAGATGCTGAGTTGCTATTACTATATCTTCCACGCCACGATTAAATGTATCTTCGTTTGCTTTAGATGGCTTGTTAAAGCCTGATATCTTCCTAACAAACTGTAGAGAAGCTGCTTTAATCTCTTCTTCAGTAGCAGGTGGGTCAAAATTGTAGAGGGATTTAATATTGCGGCACATAAGACGCTCCTTGCTAAGATTAGTCATTAGATTATAACAAAACCACTCAGTGTATTAAGAGTCTAGACAGAGGCTATAAGACAACCACTATTAATATTGTTGAAACTATATGATCAAATTAAAAGCGACCCGAAGGTCGCTATTAGTTTTTATTTTATCAGCTACACTTTTTACATTGGCATAGCTTCATAAACACACACTGCGCCATCTTTCGAGGCAACCAGTGGGCATCCTTTTGCTAGCTCTGTTGCTTCATCCATATTAGCTGCATTGATGATACTATAACCAGTTACCGGCTTGTCATTTACGGGCATAACTCCACCCATATGAACAGCTTTTCCTCCGGGGGCGAACGGATTCCCGGCGTCTATAATTTTTTCGCCTAGCTCTCCGAACCATTTACCCCACGCTGCGTCGTCACCGGCGTCAGTTTCATCGCTTGCGTAATATACGTATACATACTTACCCATCTTTTACTCCTTATTATTAAATATTATTAATTTCCAGAATTCATTCTTGCATCCTGGAAATATAGTTTGATAAAGAGGCTTCTGGGTTACCCCAGTTTGTTTTATATTGGTCAATCCAACTTTGGGCTAGACCAAGGGTATTTGAGTTTAGAGCTATGAAATTAGTCCTTCCGGACTTCTTACGTATTATCAAATCGGCTACCTCGAGGATTCGCATATGTTTGTGAATAGCAGGTAGGCTAAGTTCAGTGTGTCTTGCCAAACTACTAATGGTATTTGGATTTAATGCAAGAATATGAATAATATTTCTTCGCTTTTGATTAGCTAAGGCATCCAGAATTGTATCGAGTCGTGGTGAGTCATAAGCAATATTCATAATAGTTAACCTATTAGTTAACTATATAAATTCTTGTGACCAAAGTCAAACATAAAATAAATTATTTTAACCACGGGCGTTATATCAATAACATTTGCTGTGGTAGAATGCCGAATAATAATGAGTGAAGAAGTAATAGATCCAAGCGTCGAATTCGGAAGAACTCAAGGCTTGTTCGCATATAACCTTGCTCGATCAATGGATTACGACTCACCGAGACCTGATAATAGCCTATCGGTTCTAGCCGAAGATGCGGTAAGGGTGGCCATTAGATTTGCGTCAGAAGATCAACCAGTTGAGGCATCACGAATAGATATTAAGCTGGCAACACGCGGACTTATCACCGAATTAACTAAGAATCTTCCCAACATATCTTAAAATATTTTATAACCTTGTTCGGGGATAAATTATAATTCTATTTTACTCACATTCAAACAGCTATTGCTTGCAGTTGAGAAGAGTTATCGTGTATCCTTCTCAATTCAATATGCCTTGACACGAATATACCTAAAATAGTATATTTAAAATATGGATGCCAAAACTTTTAGTGCACTTGCTGAACCTACTAGGTTTCGCATTATTGAATTGCTTAGAGAGCAACCTTATTCAGTTAATGGTTTTGTGAAATTGTTAAATATTAAACAGCCACAAGTATCAAAACATCTACGCATATTAAATGATGGTGGCTTAGTCATCGTAAAGCCTATCGCACAACAGCGAATTTATTCGTTAAACAGTGAAGCATTTATTGAACTAGATCAATGGGTAAAGTCCTTCGAAAGGTTATGGGGTGATAGGTTAGATAACCTAGATGTACATTTAAAGTTAATTAACGAGAAAGGCTAAAATTATGACACCAATAAAAGAATTAGAAATCGAGCGAACGTATGATGCACCGATTAATATTGTATGGAAAGCCTGGACAGAACCAGAACAAATTAAAGCATGGTGGGGCCCAGAAAATGTCTCTATTCCAGAATGTGAGATTGATCTACGAGTTGGCGGAAGAATATACATAGTTATGGAAGCGGGGGCAGCCATGGGACCATATAAGGGAACTAGGTGGCCAATGGACGGCTTGTTTACGGTAGTTGAAGAAAATTCAAGACTAGGTTATTCGGTGAAAGCATGGACTGAAGGCCAGGAAGAAACGACAGAAATAAAACAGGTTACTCAATTAGCTCTAACTGATGATAACGGCAAAACCAAGATTAGACTTAAAGCGACTATAAACAAGACAGGACCAGATGCTAGAATGGCAGTTGAGGGTATGAAAATGGGCTTTAATCAGCAGCTAGAAAAATTAAACAAATTTCTTAGTAGATAAAAAATAAATTATTTTGATTATAAGTCGCATAAAGCCCCGTCGTGCATATTGTTGCAACGGGCTTAAATAATTATTTCTTAATTTTGTTGCTTTTCACAAAAGCTAAAAGGAATACTATTGAACCGCCGGCCCAAAGTAATATAAATGGAACTTTGTTTGTATTTGTTGCTCCGAAATAACCGATGACTATAGAGACTACTATAAAGCCAAGTACTGCCCAAGATTTAGGATTATTTATTAATTTCATAGCAGTATTGTATCAAAGCTAAAATGCTTATGCTTGGAGGGCCATCGTGCATGCTGTTGCGTCGAAAATACAAAATAAGGGGGATATAATTACAACTAGAGTTTGATAGAATTAAGTTATGAACCAAACTAACGAGTTCTCGTTTAGATTAAAACCTAGTGATATTGGGGGTGTCGGAGTTTTTGCTCTTCACGATATAGAAACAGATATTCCTTTAGCACTTAAACCAAACGAAAAGGTGGGCATCGTTAGACAAAGAGAAGATATTCCTGATGAACTTATAGAATACTGTATAGCTAATCAAGATGGCACATATTCCTGTCCGCCAGAATTTAATCATATGCACCTTGTTTGGTATCTAAACCATTCGAACCAACCCAATGCCGAATTAAGAGAAATGTCTTATTATTCAATAAGACCTATCAAGGCTGGAGAAGAAATACTAATTGACTACAATACACTCGGCGAACCCGAAGACAAAAAAGAAGATTTTTATAAATCTAAGTAGTATCTAAAACGCTTATGCTTTGGAGGGCCATCGTTCGCACTATCGCAACCGAGATTGAGGCAATAGGGCGTACATCGGCTTTCCTGGCAATCGTTTCCTGAAACCTGACTTAGCATGTTCAATGTTGTTATCAATTGGTAAGTTTATCCAAGGATCCATCCACTGATTTTTATGTCGAATTAGATAGTGACCAGTAGGATATAGTTTTGATCTCCTAATTAATACTATTGCCCCTTCTTCGTATATTGTCCTGAGCAAAGATTGCTTAATGTGCTTGCTTATGTAATGTTTGCCAGCGTCATTTAATGCAATCCTAAAATCTTTGACCCAGAAACGAGTACTATTTGCCTGTAACTCTCCGAGATGTTCGGCGGCCTGCTGATACGTCAGTCCTAAGACAAAGGCAAAGCAAGCAATGCCGCAGCCATAATCGAACTCTTGTGTAATACTTTGTCTCATTCAAGCAGTGTAGAATTTATAATTATATAAGCAAGCGGAAAATAAAAAGACTCCCGAAGGAGACTTTCATACTGCTTATGCTTGGAGGGCCAGGTGGGACTTGAACCCACGACACCCTGCTTAAGAGGCAGGTGCTCTAACCAGCTGAGCTACTGGCCCAAATCCATGACAAGACTTTAACAAATTACCTCTGTTTTTACAATACTTTAGAAACTTTGTTTATTTGGTCACATGATGATAGCATAAGAATAAAGGAGATAATATATGATTAATACAATAGGAAGTTATTTATACTCTTACAATCTAGGAGGATCTAACAGCGTCTCAGGTGGTCATATATCTGGAGTTTTATTAGTAGTATTTTTTATTCTGTTACTTTTGGCAGTTTTTTATATTATTTGTCTATGGAAAGTATTCATTAAAGCTGGAAAACCAGGATGGGCAGCAATTGTTCCTGTTTACAACGGGTGGGTGTACTTTGAAATATCTGGTAAACCGGGCTGGTGGGTGCTGTTTGGTTTTCTTGGATTCATTCCAGTTGTTGGTTATGTCGTGGTTTTGGTCTTATCCTTAATCGCATCGATGGAACTTGCCAAGCGCTTCGGCAAAGACACTGTTTTTGGCGTTGTACTCTTGTGGCTATTTGGTTTTATTGGCTTACCAATCCTAGCTTTTGGCGATGCCGCGTACAGTACGACGCCGAAGTCTGCTGGCATGCCACCTGGTCCAGAAGCCGTACAGTAAACAACAGGTTCTTAACTTTGAACAACCTCTGTTACAATTAGTTTCGTGAAAGTATTAAATGGTTTAGAACTCGCAGGCTTTATTAAAGAACGCCAAGCTCATGACGTTCGTAGCTTACGTCAGTCGAAAAATATCCAACCTAAACTAGCCATAATACAGTGTAAAGACGATCCAGTGATCAACACCTATGTCAGGCTTAAGAAAAAATATGGGGCGGATATACTAGTAGATGTTGATACTTATCAGGTTAAACAATCTGAGATAACCGAACTAATTGATAGACTAAATACCGACTCCACCGTTCATGGCATTATTATTCAGCTACCAATTGAAGATGTATCAAAGACTGATGAGATAATAAATTTAGTGACACCAGCCAAAGACGTGGATTCCCTTGGCGCTAAAGCGACTTTTGATCCGGCGACTCCGATGGCCATACTATGGCTTTTAGCTGGGTATAACGTTGATTTACAGGGCAAAAAAATTGTACTTATAGGCAGAGGTAAGTTGGTCGGAGCTCCACTAGAAAAAATTCTACTAAAATCTGGCTATGACGTAGAAGTTGTTGCAAGGGAAGCTAAAGATTTATCTAAGCATACTCTTGATGCCGACGTTATTATTACAGCCACGGGTAGCCCGGCGATACTATACTCGGACACCATTAAACAAGGTGCTGTTGTAGTTGATGCTGGTGTCGCTAGTGAATCTGGTAAAACGGTTGGAGATTTGGCTGACGATGTCTACGAAAGGGAAGATTTAACTATAACCCCTAGAAAAGGTGGGGTTGGGCCGCTAACGGTTTGTGCTTTATTCGAAAATGTAATCCGTGCCGCCCTGTCTAGTTCGCAACCATAACTCGATAAATATCATCGGGCATACTGTGTGCATTTAGGCTTTTATAACTATAGTCTTCTGGGATATCAAAAGAATAATCATTTAGCTGTGGGTAGATACCAATGGCTAGTCGCATTGCAGTCCTAGATTCTTTTATTTCACCTACACACTCAAGAGGTTTACTACCCTCTATTCCAAGAAGTTCTCGGTAAGTATGTTTTAGCTCTGGGTTAAGCAATAGATTCTTACCCTCAAACAAGTTCTCAAGTTTGGGCCGATCGATAAATGGAGTCAGTGCTAAAAATACAAAAGCACATTTAGGGCAAGTCCCATCCCAGAAAATATGATTACTATCGCTAGTAAAAGCACGGTTACAGGAGCTAAATACATCGTGATATTTATTAAAACCACTTACTGCGAATTGTTCTGCAATGGCTACTTCGCTGAATGGCCGTAGGCAAGAGTAGTATTCAATGTTGTCAGAAACAGTATTTTTTAAATACGTCTGATAATCTTTTTCGAATTCCAGCGATTTTGAATACTGATGATTGATGGCGACGTTTCGGTAGTTCAGCGTTGCCTCATTTGCAGAGTTTTCATTAGATACAACTACATCTTTTCTCCCAGATAATACTGCAACAACCGCTCCAACGGTTGCAATAATTGCCGATATTGGTATATGGCCATTCAAGGCCCCGCGTTTGTTGAGATCAAGTAACTTTCGATCCCAAGTCCGCTCAACCCAGTAGTGCGGAAGTCCAATTCGATCAACTAGAGGGGTAAGTTGGGGACGATGCCCAACACTCCAGGTTGCAATGTTTTGTGGGGTATTTCGCAATAACTCAACGCTGACTAACGAATCCTTCCCACCACCAATACCAATAAGTAGTCCGTTGTTAACGCCCAGGGTATCTATCGCCTCTAATCTATCAACATTGCTTGGGAAATTTATTTTGGTATTAGGATCAAGCTGGTTAGTATAGAAAAATTCGCCTAAGCCAAGTCGATATGTTTTCCCAAAGAAATCAGTGGCCTCCTTATCTAATTGGCCCTTTTTTATCTCAATATTGGCATCGGGGTAAGCTTTAAAGTAAGAAACTCCGGCCATAAAGAATAAGGACTGAATGGTTTGGTCAAGTAACCGACTGTCAAAATCCACAAAACTAAAATCAAAAAAATATTCTTCACTAAAATCTAGTACGTTATCAAAACTATAGCTGAGAGTCAGTCTTTTTGTTTCTTGGTTAAAAGCATAGTCCTTAAATATAAACGACTCATAATTCATAAACTTTTTACCACTTCCTTGTATAACAAACCTCTTTCCTCGAAATCTTTAAACATATCAAAACTCGGGAAGCCGGGGGATAAGACAATAGCGTCTCCTGGTTTTGCTAGTTTCTGGGCATCTGCGACAATCTCTTTAACATTACGAGCTGAACTTAATACGAAATCATTAAAACCAAAGCTCTTTAAACTCTCTGATGTTCGATGCGCGCTTGCCCCGATCAGCAAGATACTTCTTATCGTCTCGCTGTTGGATTTTACGTTTTTCGAAAAATCCTCAAGTGGTAACTGGCGGTCAAACCCCCCAACTATCATAACTTTCTTCTGAGGTATTGCTTCAATTGCTGCGACGGTTGCGTCTGGTGCCGAGGCAAAGGAGTCATTATAGTAATCAATTCCATCCTTTTCTCGCAGATATTCAATTCGATGCGGTAAACCAACAAAGCTGACTAAAACTTCTCGAAGTATGTCTATGTCCTGCGTTATTTGCCAAACAGCCGTTACTGCCGCGCATACATTTTGCCAGTTATGTTTGCCAAGCAGTTTTAAATCAGATGTTTTACAAATGATATTGTCTGAAATTTTTATCTCATCATTTTCGACTATAGCCCCAGGTTTGTCGAAATAGGGTATTTTTTGAGCTGGGCTGACGCTAACAACCTCTAGTGATGTGTGATTTGGGGCGAAGTAAACCGCAAAATCATTCTCTTTTTGATTAATGAATAGTTGTTTTTTTGCGCTTATATATTCGTTCATATCACTATGCCAATCAAGGTGTTCGGGAACCACCATTAAACATACACCAATATACGGGGGATACTTCAGGTCTATTAACTGGAAATTAGCAAGTTCGAGAACTACATAATCATCTTTGGTAATTCCGCTACTTAGTAGGTCGAGGGGTGGAGTACCTATATTCCCACCAAGGTGTACGCGCTTACCAGACGCCTCGAGTATCTTAGTTATCATCGTGCTGGTTGTCCCTTTGCCCTTGGTACCCGTTACTGCAATTATGTTCTGAGTAGGGCAGACCTTAAAAAATTCATTAGTATTACTTGTAACCTTGCTTGCTATAGCTTCATCATTAGCTGCAATTATATCTCTAGGGTGTAATTTGGGTGACCGGACAATAAGATCAAAGTCGTCAAGGTTATCTAAATAATGATCGCCGTACTGGAGCTTAACGTCACTAGGCGGATCGATAATTACTTCTTTATCACATAAGGTAATATCATTTCCTTCTCGCCAATACTGATAAGACGAATATCCTTGTTTCCCATAACCGACAATGGCTATTTTCATAACCTTAATTGTATCAGGTTATTTATCTACAATAATTTAAGCGATTACTGTGGATAACC
>Ga0182030_10010844_pt1 | contig 18459 bp, 19 predicted proteins | sample 812S3MmetaG_FD_121299 | JGI IMG/M metagenome (GOLD analysis project Ga0182030, IMG submission 121299) | Permafrost microbial communities from Stordalen Mire, Sweden - 812S3M metaG (Illumina Assembly) | ecosystem: Environmental > Terrestrial > Soil > Wetlands > Permafrost | place: Sweden...
CTTGAATCTTTTGAAATTGGTGCCGCTGAGCCTGGATGCGATCTTCGGCAGGAAAATAGTGGCTGTGTTCAAACTGTTGTCTGGTGCGCTCTTTGGCGTCTTCGCGCTTGCAGCACTGGGCGAAACTTACTTCCATGGAGGCTTCTCTAACTGGATCGAGTGCTTTCTCACGTCTTCCACTGCCTTCTGTTTCGCACTGTCGTTCATTCTGCATCAACCAGCATGGTTGCATGAGCAGGAGGAGAGTTGATCCGCCTCGTCTTTTCGTCCATTGCGGCAGTATGCTTGGGACCGTGAACTAAGTGGCACCAACAATGCGAAACTAAAGGAGGACGATATGGAAATTGCGATCATCAGTGACACACACAATCGGATGCGCCGCATTGTGGTGCCAAAGTCCGATCTTCTCGTGCATTGTGGTGATGCCACGTGCATGAATTCCGCTCGAGAGCTGCGTGTCTTCAACGCCCGCTTAGCTCGCCTGGGGCAAACTGTGCTGTTTGTGCCGGGAAATCACGATGGTTTATTCCAAAGCGATCCGGAACAGGCTCGCAGCCTCGTGCCAGCCGCGATCGTGCTCATTGACGAGTCAGTCACCATAAACGGGGTGAAGTTCTATGGCTCGCCCTGGCACTGCGGCTTCGCCACTAACTTCAACGCTTTCACTCTGGTCGAAGGCTGTCGCGAGCTGTCGGAGGCCTCTGCCAAAATTCCCGAAGACATCGATGTTCTCATCACTCATGGTCCAGCCTTCGGTATTCTGGATCAAGACGGAAGAAACGTATCCAGAGGCTGCCACGTCCTGCGCCGCTACCTGGGTTACAGGGATCCGCACAAAACCCTGTATCACGTCTTCGGACACATTCACGACGCGTACGGACAGTACTTCGATCCGGACACCAATATCCACCACATCAACGCCGCCAGTGTTAACAGTCGCTACCAGCCGGTCAATCCGCCAGTGACAATTAGACTCTGATGCCTACAGAGCCGGACTGTTACTAGCACAGACTCACGCCCATTCACTGATTGCTGCTGCAAGAGCCGCTGCAAAAGAAGTTCCAAGCAAAAGTAGCCATTATGAATGGTCGTGAGGCTTGTGCTACGGACAAGCCTGAGACAACAGTTGCAGCGATTCTTATTCATCGCTGCGGAAAGAGGATAAACATGAATTCCTTTACAGCGCTTCATTTCTTCACCCCGCCGATTCATTTGGTGGCAGTTTTCTCACTGATCGGCGGCTCAACTGGACTGCAATCAAGTTTCGCTGCCATCGCCGGCGCACTTTGGCCCATCGCAATTGCAATCCTCGGTGTGTCCTTTCTTGTCTTGGTTCACGAATTCGGGCACTGGACTATGGCGCGCCTTTTTCGCATGGGGACCCCAGTGTTCTGCATTGGTTACGGCAAGAGAGAATGGTGCCTTATCCTCGGGACCGTCTGCCAAACAGAATTTCGCATTGCCCCCTTCTTGATTGGTGGTGGCTTCGTGAGAATCACTGGCACGAGCGACAGGGGTTTCGATTCGTTTCCACTCTGGCAACGAATTGTTGTCGCGTCCGCCGGCATAATCTTCAACATCAGCGCCGCCGCCATGATCACTTTCAGCCTTTTCCACTTCATCGGTTCAGAACAAATCCGGGTAACGAACACTTACGTATGCGCCCTATCTGACCAAGTAACCGTGGCTCGGGAGGCTGGTATTAGGAGCGGTGACATCTTCGTCTCGGTCGGTGACATGAAAATCATCGACGCTAGCGACCTGACTCGCGCTTTGCAAAGCAATGAAGACAAGCCCACCAAAGTCGTTTTCAGCCGCAACGGCGAAGATGTTTCGGTGATGACCACTCCAACAGCCTCAGGTGAGATTGGTGTTGTGCCAGGTCAACACGCTACGCGTTTCACCATCAAAGTACCTGTAGTGAAGGCGGCGTACTACTCGGTCACGATAACCACCAAAATCTTGGTAGGACAGTTCCAACAGCTTGGTCAGTTGATGGGACTGGTCGAGAAACCTGCCGATTCACCAACTGACTCTAGACCAGTCGGTGCAATAGGCGTAATCGATTTGGGCGCGAAATCTGCTAGCAAGGGAGTGTTCGACTTCCTTCTCTTCCTTGTCGTCATGAGCATGAGTCTGGTCTTCATTAACATACTGCCACTGCCACTATTCGATGGTGGGAATCTCCTCTATTACTTGATTGAGGGAGTGGCAGGAAGGCCAGTCAGTAGGGAAATCCGAGCAAAAGCAGCGCGCCTTTTTCTGGTGTTGGTCATCGGGTTTTCTGGCTGGGCTCTCCTAAACGACCTCAAGCACCTTTTCCATTAGGCTGTTTTTTTCTAACCCGATGTTTGACCCTGTGGTGGGCAAACGTCCCTAACGTGCCCATACACTGCCGCTCGGGAAACCGCTTCTTGCACCACGAGCGGTGCTAGTCCGCGCAACAGCATCCTAGCCTCGGCACTTCTGCTGGCTTGCAATGTACTAAGTTCGACAATGGTCGTGCAGCGGGTAGAGCCACAGCTTGCTCTGCCCGCATCAACTTGGAAAGGAGGGGACGGTCATGATTACATTTGAAAAAGCACGTGAATGGTGTATCAACGCGCATGGCGATCAGAAACACCGTGACCGTGCCTACTCCATCCATTTGGATGAAGCGGTTTCCGTCGCTCTGCGCTTCGGTTTCAACGACATCGTTATTCTTCTGGCGATACTCGCTCATGATGTCCTGGAAGATACGGATAAGACAATTTGGCAGATGTGGCTTGCTGGTTTTCCCCTGCGCTCACTTCTGATGGTCTGGCTCGTCACTGACAGACCGGGAAGCACCCGTGGGGAAAGAAAAGCCAAAACATTGCCTCTGATTGCTTGGCATCGCGGTGCGATTATCGTCAAGCTCTGCGACCGGATTGCAAACGTCGAGATTGGTATCCGCACAAAAGATCGAAAGTACGACAGAGATGTGACTGAGTACGGCTTCTTCACGAAGTGCCTGTACAAGGCCAGCCACTTCCAAGCCCAACCGATGTGGGAACATCTCGACCGGCTTCTCGGTTGATGGTGGCATTTCGGCTTGGAAAAAATCGCACCGCTAACCAGGTTAGGATTGCAGCTCGATAATTCTTGCTGAAAATCTTGCGCAACGAATTCAAAAGGACTGGAGAAACACGAACCTTATGAGAAAGGCAACGATCCTTGACCTGCCATCATGTGGTAGGGAGGAATTCCAACACTTGATCGGCCACCCCTCGCTCGATGTTCGACGCTCCAGACCACTGGCGTGCAAGAGCAGCGAGATCATCATTCTGGGTGGCTCGCAGCGGACAATCGCTGACCTGGACTATTTGAGAAGGAACGGCGGCGACCGGCTGCTGCGTTCTCATCTGGCCAAGGGCGGCTCTATCCTTGCGGTCTGCGGCGGCTACCAGATGCTTGGTCGCTGGCTCTACGACCCCTGGATGAAACAAGGTGATAAACCAATCGCTGAAGGGTTTGGCTTCCTGCCCCACAGCACCTTCTTTGGTGCCAAGATGCTGAATGTCAAAACCACCGCAACCCTGCTGGTCGGTGCAGGTGCTGGCGGCGAAATCACAGGCGAAGAACATCGGTCTGGATTTTCCTGGACGCCTGATGGTGCCTGTGGCTTTGCCCCGATGCTCGCGATTCGCAGCCGAACACCATTCGAGGGCAAAGCCAGTGCCGCCCCCACGCCTGAGAACTGCCGTCTCGTTCCTGGGAGCGAGCCGTTCGATGGCATGGTCACCAACGACAGGCAGATCTGGGCCACTTATGTCCACTGTATCTGCGCCAACCCTGCGTTTCAACGCAGTTTCCTGACGTGCCACCTCTAAAACCTGAGTGAGAAAGGAACTCGAAATGAAACAGCATCATGGAAAGCCACTGATGGTAGCGACGGCAGTTGAGCCAGATCATCATTCGCTGAGCAATCCGCACGAAATTCGGGTGACACACGCCAAGCTGGAGCTTACTGTCGACTTCGACAATGAACGACTGCTCGGCATCGCAACGCTTTCGGTCAATCGGCAGCCAGGCTGTCCAGCGTCCGCTCCGCTGGTACTGGATACCAAAAACCTGGCGATCCTGAAAGTGTGGACTCGCCGGCGTTTCTCCAGAAAGTGCGCCGCTGCCTTTACCTTGGGTCATCCGGATGCAATTCTTGGTACACCGCTGGTAGTGCCAGTGCCTGCCGGCGCCCAAGAAGTGATCATCGAATACCAGACAACCGCCGGTGCAGATGCATTGCAGTGGATGCCAGCACAGGAAGGCAAGCAAAAATCGCTCTTTACCCAGGGGCAGGCGATTCTCACTCGCACCTGGATTCCGCTGCAGGATTCGCCGGGCGTTCGCATCACGTATGAAGCGCGGGTGACGGTTCCATCCGGCGTCAGGGCTCTCATGAGTGCGGAGCACAAAGTATCTTTAGCGAAGAATGTCTTCCGCTTCAAGATGCCTTACTGCATCCCGCCTTATCTGATTTCTCTGGCAGTGGGTGATTTTGCCTTCCGCAAACTCGGGCGGCGAACCGGCGTCTATGCTGATCCAGCTATCATTGAGAGCGCAGCCTGGGAGTTCGCTCAGGCGGAAAAAATGCTCGAGACCATGGAAAAATTCTATGGAGCTTACCGTTGGGGGCGCTGGGATATTTTGGTTCTACCGGCGAGCTTTCCCTTTGGCGGCATGGAGAATCCGCGTCTCACCTTTGTCACACCGACTTTGATCGTTGGCGATCGATCCCTGGTCAACGTCATTGGTCATGAGTTGGTGCACTCTTGGGCTGGCAATCTTGTCACCAATGCTACGTGGCGTGATTTCTGGCTGAATGAAGGCTTTACGACATACGTTGAGAGACGGCTGCAAGAAGCGCTATTCGGTATAGAAAGAGCCGAGATGGAAATTGCACTGGGAGTGGAACAGTTGCTGGAGCTTTTGCAGCGGCTGCCTTCCTCCGACCAGATCCTGCATATCAATCTGGACGGTCGTGATGCGGACGACGGTTGCACTCTTGTGCCTTACGAGAAAGGAGCGATGTTCCTCAGGGTGCTAGAGGCTGCTATCAGCCGCGAAGAGTTAGACATCTTCGTGCGCAAGTATTTCGATCACTTTGCCTTTCAAAGCATTACCACCGCTCAGTTCGAGGATTTCTTGCAAGAGCACTGTCTCAAGCTCAATCTCTCGGCTGCTTCTAAAGTTGATGTTCACGCCTGGATTCATGTGCCAGGATTGAGTGAACCACATGCGGAGGCTAAATCCAGTCGCCTGGAGGCAGTTGCTATGTCAGCCAGGAACTGGGCCAATGGCGAGACACCGCTCGGGGCAATCAAGTCACAAGAGTGGTCGACTCATGAATGGCTGCGGTTCTTGCTTTCGATGCCAGCGCTGTCGTCTGAGCGTATGGCAGAGCTGGACGCGACCTTTCATTTCACTCAGCAAACGAATGCAGAAATTTTGCATCAGTGGCTGATGATGTCTGTTCGCAACAATTACGAGCTGGCCTTTGACAGGCTCAGGGCGTTTCTCGGCTCGATTGGACGACGCAAGTTCATCCAGCCCTTGTACCGCGAGCTGACAAAAGCACCAAATGGTATGGCCCGCGCAGAAGAGTTATTCAAACAATCTCGGGCTGGCTACCACTCTACTCTAGTACAGTCTGTGCAAAGGCTTCTTGCTAATCCAAGTGCCATGACCACTGACTGATTTACTTCCCACGCACTTTCTACATTGGGCAGGCGGTGCCCCAACATCGCTTGCCTGATGCCGAAAATCTCTACACGGATGAATGCTCATTGGCTGCCAGCGATTCTTTGTGCGGAATCGCTGATCATTTTGCGCAGCGGACAAGATGCAAGAAGAAAGGAGGAGTCATGAACACACAAACAACAGCCATGATCGAGCCCTATACGCTCGTCATAATCGATATGCAGGATGGCTTCTCCGCTAGCCGCGACGCGCGCATTCAGAAGAATATTCTGCGCAGAATCGACAAGGCGAAGAGAGAGGGTCAGGCAGTTATTGTCCTGCAGATGGTGAAGCGGGGCGATGAAGATTACGGCACCACGTATGAGTTCATTTTCAATGCTCTCGCCGACTACGACCCCAATCTGTGGACCGTTCTCGATAAAAGCGGAGTGAGCGGAGCCGCCGAAATAGCAAAGGCTTGCAGGCAGCTGGGTTTTAGTACCAGGCGATTTATGCTCGCCGGTGTCGATTCCGACCAGTGCGTGATAACCACTGGTTTTCGCCTCCAACAGCTATTTCGTGGCTCTGGCATTCAGTTCATCAAGAACGCGTGCAACATGGAAGACATACCGCCTTTGGGTCAGTGGTGGTGGTTTGAAGGCACCGCGCAAATGATTGGTTTCACGGACTACGAACTCGTCTAGGCGACCAATGTTGGCCTCAGCACGTCAAGGCATGAGACTGGCGCTTGTCCTGACCCCCTGTGGGCAGGCAAACCGAGCGTCAGACAGAAGGAGATCAGAATGTCACACACAACAAGCATCCCGCAGCATGTTTCTGCTGCACCGCCACAAGGTGGTTGCATTTCAGTCGAAAGAGCCCGTGTTCTGGTGGCTGCCGGCGCAATCGTCATTGATGTCAGATCGGACTATGACTACGAGAGATACGGGAACTTCGAGTACGAGAACGATGGGCGCACCGAAACCGCCGTAAACATACCTGTCGCTACAATTGGCAAGGGTGGTGAAAATGAGCTTCCGCCTGATCGGGAATATGTTTTGATTTGCCAAATGGGACAATGCAGTAAAACTGCGATGAGGAAGCTTTCCGAAGTCGGCATCAAAAGCTATAGCGTTGATGGTGGCATTTCGGCTTGGAAAAAATCGCCCCGCTAACCAGGTTTAGGAATGCAGCACGATAATTCTTGCTGAAAATCTTGCCCAACGCGCTTCGGCGTCAAGCAATGGCAAGAACATGTGGCATATGGGCGACTGATGGGGACGAAATAATCATCGGCCTATGCAAACTCGCGGGGATTCATCAGCTGTCTGAGCGGATGCTCACCTCTCCAACCTTAACGTTGCTGTCGGCGACTCGCTGGTGGCACAAACAAGTTTCGAAAGGAGTTTCCTATGAGAAGCACCATTGCCACGATTCTTGGCACGATGGTCTGCCTGGCGGCTCTCTCCGTCTGGTTCTACAGCGCTCCCGCAATGGGTTCGCAGGTCTTTCTTCTGATCGCCTTCCTGGGCGTCGTGATATTCAACTTCAGCTGGGAAGCGGGACCAGCAACCGCGATCAATTTAATCATGATGACCGCCACAGGTATTGCCTGGTGGCTCAGCCGGTTGGGCGCGACATCTCAGGCGGATTCCATTTATCCGCTGGTTTTCTGTTTCCTCTGTGCGCTGGCCGCTTTCGGCAAGAGCATAGAGCTGATGCAGGAGTCAAGCCCAAGTCCAGGGTTCGGGGAATCGCTAAGATACATCGCGTTTTCGCCGATGGCACCCGAGCCTGAATTCTATCAAAAGATACGTGCCCGACGCCAAGGGAGTGGAATCTGAAAGGGAAGGAGGAAACCAGCAATGTCGGTTTAGGCAAAATGACCATTCCCGGTGAATCTGCAAAAGAGTTGAACCACAACATCACATCAATGCCCCAAGGAGGCACCATGCCGTCACTTCAAAACTTAGCTCTAACGGCTGAAATCGAAGCACAAAAGGCTACCACCCGTCGCGCTATTGCGGAAGGAGAAGAGCCTGACTACGATCTCGGCAGCTTTTCGACTTTCGGTCGTCCAGAGGATCCGGCTAAAACCGCGCGCATCGAGGCCGAAAAGGAAACCACGCGCATCAAGGAAGTATACGAACGCTGGACAAACTGAGCCCAGCCCCAAAAGACGCAGAAGATGATTTCTGTGCGAGCTTCTGCCATTTGGCAGGCACGTATTCTAACAAGGGCATGGTTAGCAGTGGCGAAACCATGCTCTCTCAACTTCTTGCAGTGGCAAGGAAAGGGAAAAGACTATGACTGAACGCGAAACTCGACTGAAAGCAATCAACGCAACCCTCACCGAGCGCAAATTGAAGGCGCTACCGAGACTGGGTGACATGACCAAGGGTGAAACGGAGATCTTCTCCATCGTTGAGATTTACGATCACTCTGCTCGCTTCTTCACCGATGTGAAGTTCGCGGTCAAGTTCCCCAACGGAGCCGACGGCGCCTTCACCGTTCGTTTCAACGCCAATGGCACGGTTTCCGATGGTGCTGTGATCATTGTCCTCATCAACGGTAAGTTCGCAATCGTCAGACAATGGCGTTTGCCGCTTGGGCAGTTCACCTTTGAGTTACCGCGAGGCTTCGGCGAAAACCTGGACAAGGCGCATATCAACGGTGCGTTAGGAACGCTGAAAATCGGCGACCTGCCGCTCGGTACACTTGTTCGCGAACTGAGCGAAGAGGTGATGGAGAGCGCCGATATTACCTCAGTCACGCATCTGGGCAACATCGCTGAGAACTCCGGCACCAACGCCGTCGCACCGTCGTATTTTCTGGTGCAGATGACCGTCGCCGAAGACAAACTCGAAGCCAGGCTGAAAGGCTCTGAAGATGGCCTGGCTATCCGACTCTGGGACGCAAAAACAACGCGATCTGAACTCGGTCGTAAACTGTGCGACAACCACACCATCACGGGCGTGGCTCTGGCGTTCACTTACATCGAGAGCTTGCCTCGCTAGGGCTTGCTTCCGGCTCGCTAATCAAGGGAGGAAAGACTGCGCCCTTCTGGCATGCAGCCTATCCTCCCTTGAGTTTTTAGCTTTTGCAATAAATACCGAAGCCGAAAGAATTCAAAATCTACAGGCAGGGGCAAATGATCGCCTCGCTTGGGAAAGGAGATAACTCAAATGCCACCACTAATTTACGTTTATCTGGCGATCAGTCTGTTCATAGGCCTTATGTTGGGCTCTCCAGCCTACTACTGGGTGATTGTCACCTCATTTAGGCAACGCCTGCGTAAATGCTGGTACACCATCCAAGCTTTGGAAAACCAGGTACGAAATCTTGAGCAGGCGAACAAATCATTGGCTAGCCTGACAGAACTTCTGGACTCAAGTGCGGCTATCGTACCGGACATAGCCAAAGCTAAGGAAGCCACTGCCTACTCGAGCGCTGTAACTCGTGCGCAGCAGCAGTCTAGCTCACTGCTGGCAGCACTTGTGCGGACAACGGTCTCTGTGCGTGTAGAAAGCGCCCATCTAACCAATGGTGCGTTCCTTGCTCGCATTCGGAAGGTTCGCTGGACGTTTTTACCTATTCGCCCAGAGAAGGAACTTCGGGCGATAGCCAAGTCGATTCTCGAGCAAGCCGATGCAGCGATCGCCAACGCCGATCAAAAGCTTGACGAGCTTTGCGTTCACTTCTAAACCATCTACAACTCCTGGAGGATTTATGGATAAGTATTTGGCTAAACCACGCCCAATACTTATCCCTTTTTCGGAGAATTACCGAATTAGGACAAAGTCGGCATTATAGTTTAAAGACCAACATCATTTCTTTTGCTGTTTCTTTTTGGAGGCCAAAGATTCGCCGCGTCTCAATGCCAGCAGGCTTAGGAGCTCGCTGGCATCTCATTCCAGGTTGTTGAACATCAAAAGGGGTTCGACTATTGACGGCGTACTGTTTTAAGAACCCGCTGGCTCCCAAAGTTCGATTCTATTTCCATCTGGATCCACAATCGAGACAAACTTTCCGTATTCGTCAGCTGTGGGCTCTTTCACGAATGTGACGCCGTTTTTCTTGAGGCGCTCGGTCAATTTATCGAGATCGTCAACTCGATAGTTGACGATGAAATCTGAATGACTATGCTCGAACTTTTCGCTGTTTTTGCCACATATCATCCACGCACTGTCGCCATCGTCTCCGGGCTTGGATTCGTTGCCCTTCAAAATGGCACCGCCCCATGGTTGAACCTTCACACCCAGGTTCTTTGAATACCAGTCCGCTAAAAGTTTTGGATCACCTTTCGCCTTGAAAAAGACTCCACCAATTCCAGTGACCTTGCCTACCAGAGCGGTTTCAGACGTTGATTCCTTCACGGGTATTGTCATTTACTTCTCCTTCGCATCAGCATAAAGCACTGAAATCAACTCGCAGAGTTCAACGTTAGTGCTGCTCTCGCATCGATTTCTTAAAAGCCGCTGCATTCCCCGTTCAGGGCTCTCGTGCCGCCGAACATTCTAATATCGTGATGGGTTTAGTTTCCAATTAATTGTGAGGAAGGAGATTTCTCACGTGGTTTAGCCAAATACTGACAGACAACAATGAACGCTGGCGCATAGCCTCAATGACTGAACTAAGATGCCTCTGCTTCTTTTTTGATGAATTGACTGAGCACCATCATCGCGACCATTGTGATTCCCAGAATGCCGAGCGCTACTCTAAGAGTTACAACTTGAGCAGTAAATCCAATTAGAGGCGGACCAATCAAAAGTCCGACGTAACCCATCAAACTAACGGTAGCAATGGCCTTTCCCGGTTCAACATCTTTCGAGTTTCCTGCAGCCGTAAAGCCAATCGGCACGATGTTAGATACTCCCAGTCCGATCAAAGCAAACCCAATGAGAGACATCGCAGGAAGCTCGAATCCAACAACCAGCGCAAGCCCCGCCAGAGCAATCACTGAGCCGAAGCGCACAACATTTAGACGCCCGCAAGTATGAATTATTATGTCACCACTAAGACGCCCAACACACATCGCAATGGAAAAGGCAGCATAACCAAGTGCCGCGAAACCCTGGCTGGTAAGCAAAACCCTTCTTAAATAAACACCGCTCCAGTCGCCAATCGCTCCTTCTACGAGAAAGCAACAAAATAAAATCACGCTAACCGCAAAAATAAATTTCGATCCGAACATACATTGCAAAGTTTCGAGATGCACTGCATTACTGATTTTCGCGTGAGTTGCATCCGCTTGCGCCGGTAAAAGCCAGCGCTGCCCGATAATCCCAAGGACGCACAAAAAGATTGCCATGCCTACGAAATGAGGTTCAGGAGCAATTTTCAGCCAGGCTAGCAACGCGCCTGTCGCCGCACCAAAGATTCCTCCGATACTGAATAACGCATGGAAAGCAGACATGATTGGGCTTCCGTGATCTCTCTCAACGACCACGGCATGAGCATTCATGGCTACATCAAGTGAACTGAGAAAAATCCCCAGAATTACCACGCTCAAACACAGAAACAGCAAATTAGGGGCGAAAGCAGGCAAAATTAGAGCGACGCAACTAAGCCACATGGTCCAAACAATTACCGGGCGACTTCCGACCGAAGAAGCCAGAGCCCCGGCGATGGACATTGCAATCATGGCGCCCACGCTCATGCTGAGTAAGGCAAGACCAAGCGGACCAGTGTCCAAATTGAGTCTTTCCTGAATCGCTGGAATTCTCGAAGCCCACGTAGCAACCGCTGCGCCGTTGATAAAGAACATAATTCCAACCGCCAGGCGAGACAGTCGAGTGTCCGACCTGGACGAATTTTGGAATACTACTTCTTGCATCCGCTAAGTCTATAACCAGGCTGCTCGTGGTTACCAAACTAGTGCAGCCTGATTAAAACTCTGTTGCAATGAATTCTCTCTACCTTCAATGCTATAACCGTGTGACGCTAGTGTGGCACCGAATTTAAAAGGTCTTTCATCAACAGCCACATCCGAAAACTGTCCGCTGGAAAGGATTCGAAGTCGAACGCTGTGTAAAAGGCTTTAGTCTCTTCATCCAATGCATCAACTATCACTGCCCTTATAGGGACTACCGTTGAGATAGTTATTGCATGCTTTAGAGCAGCGCGAAAAAGTCGTTTGCCCAGACCTTGGCCTTTGTGAGTTTGATCAATTGCCAACCTAGCTATCAAAAGCACAGGGATTGGGTGCTTCGCCAAACCTTTAGAGACTCGCTCAGGAGTTGAATTGACGTGTTCCACGGAAATCACATTGTATGAATAATAGCCGACAACAATTTTTGAATCGTTTTGGGTGAAAACCATTGTTTTGGTGTGGTTCGCGTTTTGATTTTGCAACGCGTATTTATGAAGCCAGCTATTAAGCGGCTCCTTTCCACAGTCGAATGAACTTAAAATGTGCTCTTTACTTAAACTTTCAGGCTTTGAAACCATCAACGGTCCCATTCATCCTTTTTTGAAAGTCTCTTTTGCAGATTGGGTAGCACTTTAGCCGGCTGTTTCAGCGCGGCTTCAATGACTTGCCACTGAGTATCAGTCACGACAAAGCGTGTTTGATCGTGGATAATTGATTCCGCGGCCATGATTGCCTGTTGTCGTACAAAATTAGAAGCAGTGGTGTGCCGAAGGATGGCAGCTTGCTTTATTACAGCTTCTTCCTTGCTGGTTAGACGAATGTCTAGCTTTTCAGTTTTTGCGCCTTTACGTGCGGGTACAGCCATGCACCGAACCTCTTATGTTTATTTCCAAGTCTACATCAATTGTCATGACATTGTCCAGACAAAAGGAAACCAGCTGAGTGTCGATCTCACCACCGTTTATACCCGCAGGGTGGACATGCTTTTGGCTTGAGGCCATCGACCTGCGGAGTGCTCTTAACTTTTGTCTCTGATGATTCGGCGGTTTGTTCAAGCTGACTAGCGGTTGCCAGTGAAGTCTTGTCCAATCTGTTGGTGCAACTGATTCTCTTCCTGATTCAACTGCTGTTTTTGCAAGCTAGTTATGTAACCACCATTTGCTCTGGCGTCCGACTGTTCCTGCTGACGAATAGAACGGTCGTCAGTTTTGAGAGCCTGATAGTTGCCACCTAATTGACCACGGTCTTGACTAATGGCGTTGTTCAGGTTGTTGTCTCTACCTAGAACTTCAGCACGTCTTGGGTGATTTTGCGCGAATGTTCCGCCTCCACCACCGCCGCCGGGCTGTCCGCCGCCATATCCGCCAGCTCCTCCACCTCTACCGTAACCAGCACCAAATGCACTGCCTCTCCCGGTATAGTCTTGATTGACCTGACTTCTCAGCGTATTTTCTTCACCGTTCAATTGCTGCTGCTGTTGCCGAGTTATATGACCGCCGTCAGCACGAGCATCTTGTCGCTCTTGTTGACGAATGCCTTTATCCTCTGTTTTCAACGCTCCATAGTTTCCGCCTAATTGACCATGGTCTCTGTTAATTGCGTTATTGAGATGATTATCGCGACGAATAACTTGTGCGCGTCGCGGATGATTCGTCTGGAATTGTCCAGCAAAACTGGGTGTGGTTCCTATAAGTGTGCAACCTACTGTCGCAATCAACAGAGTTGTTGTCTTCAATTTCATTGTAATTCTCCTGGGTGCTGGTTGATGTCACCGAGAGTACTCACCATCCGTGGCGAAACTGTGAAGCGAGACGACCGCTTACGAGCCTGAGATGCGTTAATTCCCACTTACATTGAGAAGATCCGCTACACAAAAAACACACAAATTAAAACGTAATCCCTGAGCAGTCTGGTATTACATGTAGTATCAAAGACAGTTAACTGAAAGCGTTCGACCACATTTACTACGGCGGTCTGCCAACTCAGGCAAGAGAGATCACTTCTCGTTTTGGTAGCCCAAACAGCCAGAAAAAATCAACCGTTTCAATTTATTGAGCTTCGTAAGACCCATCCTATATCCAGGAGCGCCATATTAAGTAATCAATTGATCATTCTTTACGCATACTTGGCATTCTCGTTTTTGGCAGTAGAATAACGTCAGTCGAGCTGGCGTAGCAGACGACAAGCAATCTGGGGTTCGAGTCATCCAATCTGTTCACTCTCCACTTTTAATGGCAATGCACGACCCTGTGCTCCACAGGTTCATTGCATACCTCGGCGAGAAGAAAGCCGAGCAAGAGGCTAATCCTGAACAGAGGGTTCACATCGAGCTTCCACGTGAATTCATTACGAAAGTGCGTGAGTCCTTTCGCGAAAACATTCTTGATGGCGAGCGTCAGTTACACAACATTTCTCATCTGCTTTCCTCTGTCCTCCTCGAAGGCGCCTTCGAGCTGCACAGCAACGTTATCGGTGTACTTCCAGGTGACGAAGAGCGACCATTCCTGATTCGCGAACGCATCGCCAAAGAGACCTTGTTCTCGGTAACCGACATCGACCTGGGAAATCAGATGCTCGACAACTTCCGTTATCGTTCAAATAAGACCTGGGTTTCCCTGAATTTGTCCGCAAACTTTGTCGAATATTTGCCGGCGGGGCGCCCTGAGACCGGCGTCAATCGTCTCACAAGCCGCGTCAAAGCAGAAGAAGAGCTGTGGAATAAAGTCACAGACGAAATTTTTATGCTCGACGACTTTGTATCTCGCGATAAACATTTGCGCCGCTACAGCAAGTACGTGAAAGACATTTTTGGCGTGAAGATCGTTTGCGATAACGAACTTACATGCCTGAACGTGCACGACAAGCTAACAACCCTTACCTACAACGATTTGAAAGGTCACGAACTCGATTGGCTTCAATATCTCTCCAACGACGGTCAGCCCGAGCCATCTGAACTCGTGCTCGACTTTATCGAAACAAAGAACTATCTCACTTGTGATCAGTCCGAAATGAAGAAAACCGGATGGAGAGCGCTAAAAAGCGTCGCTAAATTTAATGGCCGGTTGTTCGAGATTCAAGTTCAGCCGCTCGGCAACTACTATCTCGAGCTTGATCACATGTCCGGGCCCTCTCACAGCTCTTTCAAATTAAAACGTGATGACCTGCGTAACGAAGTTGCTCAGCGCATTCCGCTCTATGGTTTCTATCGAGATTTGCTAAAAATGCTGTTTCTGGAAGAAGACATCTCTTTCGAGGCTCACAACGCTTCTGTTGTCATAACCTGACAAACGCACAAGCGCTTGACATACACCCCGACCCGTTGTCGTGCCTCCGGGTGTAAAATAACTGCCATAGAAAGTACTCTAACTGCACGAATCGGTCAGTTGCCCGTTGTTGTGCAAGCTTGGCCCATCACGAGGACGATATGACTGTGACAAAAACATTAACGGCTACAACGTCCGCAGAAAAAAATGTGGCAAAAATCGCAAGCATCCACGAAGACGTCGAGGATTTTTGCTTTGTATGGACTTTCGAGATGTTGAGCGAAAAAGAATTCGAGTCTTCTAAAGAAGTACTGGAGTCTGCTCGATTTACCGAATCCATGCTCCGCGCACCCTCAGCGCAAGTCCGTGTTGAGGCAGCTCGTGAACTGCTGAAAAAACATCCGGACTGTGGGCTTCCATATCTGATTTTTGCGAGAGATGGCGCGATCTCCGAACGCGAAGAGAACTATCGCCGTGCACTCGATTTGCTATCTGTCGAAGCAGAGAAAGCACGGGGATACGAAGAGGCCATTGAAACTGATGATGCAGAATCAGACGATGCCGATAACAAACAGAATGAACAATTCCAGTCGCTGCTCGATTGGTATGACGACGTACCATACGCCTTCGAGGTTGAGGGCGTTGTCTTCGTGACCGCAGAACTCGCTCGTTTTTTGTGGCAAGAAGGTCGTCACGATGACGCCATTGCGTGCATTGTGCCTGTATTAACGAGACTGGAAGACGAAGCTTCGTACCTGCAAGCGATCGTTGCAAGCTATCTAATACAAGCAAACAAAGAGGAACAAGCTTCTTCTCTATTAGATCAGATGCCACTGCCAGCTCCAGAATGGTACTACAGTAAAACGCTCCTTTTGTTTCGAAAACATGGCGACAGCAACATCTCAAGGTCCACGCTACAGCTGGCTTTGACTGCAAACAAGCTCATGGCAAAAGTGATCTTGGCGGGACATGCAGCTGGCACAACCAGGTCATCAGCAAATGAGTTTGAAGAAAACAGTTTTGACGAACCTGAATTACGTGGCAACGACTCTCTCCTGGTGTTAGACGCCGGAAGCGGCTGGCACACCACCCCCGGTGCCATTGAATGGCTGGCCGGACTGGTCAACAGAATTGATCCGCTCTCGGGCACAGCACGGCTGGCGGAGCCACAAATCAAATCACGCGCCAAGCTGTGGAAAACCCACTTCGAGATTGCCGACGTTCAAATTGAGCGTGGCAACTATAAGGAAGCAAAGAAAAATGCTCGAATGGCATTCAAGGAAATTAGAAAAGTAGGCTTCCTGAATTACGCCTTGTTCCAGTCACTAGATCAGCTGATCGATATTGCCGAGGAATATGACGGTGCCAAAGGCGAAATAATTCAATACCTTGACGAATTGCTATTACAGCGCAAGTCGATTGAAAACAAAGCAGAGGCTACATACATCACCGCTAAAGCTGCAGAATCGTATCAGAAGTTGCAGATGCACGAGCATTCTATAAAACTTCTCAAAGAGGAAATCCCAGCTATAGAACATCTGCTCGAAATAAACGAACCGACTGTATGCCTTGATAATTTAGCAATGGCACTTTTTTATCAAGGCTGTAATTTCCGCGAACTTGAACGTTGGCAGGAAGCCAAATCGGCAATCGAGAGAAGTGTCGAGTTGCAGGAGAGTTATCTCGGAAAGGATCATCCAGACCTTTTATCAAACCTGGTTTTACTCTCACAGTGCCTGGTGAAACTGGGTGAACTCGAAAAGGCGAAGGGTATACAAGCTCGCCTGAAAGCTATTCAACTCGCTTTCTTAGGTGAAGAATTCGAGGATCCGGAAGCTTGATATAATCTGCCTTTATTTCCAGGTGATTTCGTGACGCTTACTGCTCAGCAAGCTATTGCTGCACACATAGAAGAACTAAAAACGTGCAGCAAGTGCCCGCTGATGATAGGCCCCGTAGTCACGCATCGCCCAGTTCTTTCGAAGGTCTATTTGATCGGTCAGGCTCCCGGCCCACGAGAAGGTGGATTTGGAAGACCCTTCGCCTGGACGGCAGGCAAAACACTGTTCAGATGGTTCTCAACTATTGGATTGGACGAAGAACAGTTCAGGTCTCTCACGTACATGTCTGCTGTTTGTCGCTGCTTTCCCGGGAAAGCTAGTGGCGGCGGAGACCGGGTTCCATCAACATCCGAAATCGAAAACTGCGAAGGCTGGATGGCGCGCGAGTTCCAAATCCTTCAGCCAACACTGGTTATTCCGGTAGGCCGCCTGGCAATCGAACGGTCTCTCGGCAAAGGCCAACTGGTTGATTTAATAGGTCGCGACTTCACTAAAACATTATTTGGCGTCAAGTGCGACGTGATACCACTTCCACATCCCTCTGGAGCATCCACCTGGTTCAAACGAGAGCCGGGCATAACGCTTTTGCAAGACGCCCTGGCGCAGATAAGCAGGCACCCTGCATGGCACGATTTACTGACCATCAAACCAAGAGTCCAAGAAACTTTGGCAAACTCTGAACTCTCTGGGTAGTATGAATTATGCATTCGCTTTAAACTATTGGTCCCGGAGCTCTCACAAAAGGAATTCACATGCGCTACGACGACACGTCTGAGAAGGCTCTACACCGACTTTTCGGGTTGACGCCTGGTCAGGTAGAAAAGGTTATAACCGCAGCTCTAGCCGGCAGGCATAAGCAGGGCGCGTTCGGTGAAGTTTACTTTCAGTCTGGCTCCTCACAAATGCTCACCTGGGATCAGGGTCGCCTGACCAATACCAGCAGTGATGTTGTTAGAGGGGCGAGCGTCCGGGCTGTGTTGGGCGACAAATTTGGCTTCGCCTACACAAACGATCCGACGAGCGGCAACCTGCTCAAGGCAGCCAGAAAAGCAAACGCGATCATGGAGCACGGTCAGCGCAGCGACGACAAGGCGATTGAACACGGAAACTCGAGACAAAACCTTTACGCCATAGACAATTCACCGGTACTTGTAGAATTGCGAGACAAAATTGCCATTCTGCGCAACGCGGACACGACAGCCAGAGCCGTGGATCCTCGTATCGAAAACGTACGCGTGACGCTGTACATAGAAGACCAGACGATAATTATTGCCCCGTCTTTCGGAGACATTCTGGTCGACGTTCGTCCGCTCATAAGAATGGATATTTCATGCCTGGCTAAAGATGGCACGCGCCGTGAGAACAGTCACGTCGGTGCTGGTGGTCGCTACGAACTCGACTACTTCATCAAAGACGAACTCTGGAAATCAATGGCAATTGAATCAGCCGAACAAGCAATTTCAATGTTAGCGGCTGAAGCTGGTCCAGCAGGCGAAATGACAGTAGTGCTGGGTAACGGATGGCCGGGAATTCTTTTGCACGAAGCTGTAGGACACGGGCTTGAAGGAGATTTCAACCGCAAAGGAACATCAGCATTCAGCACATTGATGGGCGAAATGGTGGCGTCGCCACTTTGCACAGTGATCGATAAGGGCACTATGCCTGGTCGACGCGGATCTCTAAATGTAGATGACGAAGGCAATCCAACGTCGGACACCTTGCTTATTGAGAAGGGAAGACTTGTCGGGTATATGCAAGATCGCATGAATGCTGGACTAATGAAGAC
>Ga0182030_10010845_pt1 | contig 18458 bp, 14 predicted proteins | sample 812S3MmetaG_FD_121299 | JGI IMG/M metagenome (GOLD analysis project Ga0182030, IMG submission 121299) | Permafrost microbial communities from Stordalen Mire, Sweden - 812S3M metaG (Illumina Assembly) | ecosystem: Environmental > Terrestrial > Soil > Wetlands > Permafrost | place: Sweden...
AGCTTCAGCGCGCTGAACGGCTTCGGCAGGGTCTTGTCGGTCTCCGGGTTCCAGATCTCGTCGTCGATGCCGTTGGCGATGCCTAAGACGTCGGCCGCACGGCTGCGCAACAGCCCGTCGAGCGCCATGCCGAAGTCGGGGGTGAGGATCTCGCGCGCGTAGGTCGGCGAGACCGTGGTGATCTTGTCGGCGAACAGGATTCCCGCCTTGAGGAAGCCGACGCCGCCGAAATATTCGACGCCGTTGACGTCCATCGCCGCGGCGGGCAGGCCGAGCGCGGCGAGCGGCAAGCCGTAATAATGGCCCTGGAAGGCCATGTTGTGGATCGTCAGCACCGTCCCCGGCCGGGCGCCGCCGTCGTAATGCAGATAGACCGGCGCCAGCGCGCCTTGCCAGTCGTGCGCGTGGACGACGTCGGCGGCGTAAGCGGGAACGACGCCCTTGGCGAGATCCGCCCCGACGCGGGCGAGCGCGGCGAAGCGGAAGGCGTTGTCCCGCCAGTCGCGACCGTCCGGCCCGAGATAGATGTTGCCCGGACGGTCGTAGAGATGCGGCGCGTCGAGCACGAACAGGTCGAGCCCGGAACTGCGCGCCGCCAGCACGCGCGCCGGGCCGCCCATCAGATCGGGATAGGCGTGGACCGGCTCGGCCTTGGCGAGCTTGGCCGTCACTGCCGGATAGCCCGGCAGCAGCGTGCGCATCTCGACGCCCTCGTGCGGCAAAGCCAGCGGCAGCGCGCCGGCGACGTCGGCGAGCCCGCCGGTCTTGATGAGCGGGAAAGCCTCCGACGCAATCGAGAGGACTTGCAGCATCAGGAGAGGACTTGCAGCATCAGGAGAGGACTTGCAGCATCAATTTATGATCTTGTCGATCATCGGCTGGGTGATGAGCGTGACGCCGGTTTCCGAGCGTCGGAACCGCCGCGCATCGACCTCCGGCGCTTCGCCGACGACCAACCCGTCCGGAATATTGACCTCGGCGTCGATCACGACCTTGTTGAGCCGGCAGCCGCGCCCGATCTTTACATAGGGCATGATGACCGCCTCGTGGATGTAGGAATAGGAGTGGATGCGGCAGCCGGTGAACAGCAGCGAGCGCGAGATCGAGGCGCCGGAGACGATGCAGCCGCCCGAGATCAGCGACGACACGGCGGTGCCGCGCCGCCCGTCGATGTCGTGCACGAACTTGCCGGGCGGGGTGATCTCGCCATAGGTCCAGATCGGCCACTCCTTGTCGTAGAGGTCGAGGTCGGGCACGATGTCGTTGAGGTCGATATTGGCCTGCCAATAGGCGTCGATCGTCCCGACGTCGCGCCAATAGGTCGTCCCCTCCTCGCGCGAGCGCACGCAGGAGCGCGTGAAATGATGCGCCACCGCCTTGCCGTTCTGCACGATATAGGGGATCAGGTCCTTGCCGAAATCGTGGGTGGAGTTCGGGTCGGCGGCGTCGCGGTGCAGCTCCTCGATGAGGAACTTGGTGTCGAACACGTAGATGCCCATGCTGCACAGGGACACGTCGGTGCGGCCGGGCATCGGCGGCGGGTTCTTCGGCTTCTCCAGGAAGGCGATGATGCGGTCGTGCTCGTCGACGTGCATGACGCCGAAGCCCGTCGCCTCCAGGATCGAGGCCTCCAGGCAGCCCACGGTCACGTCGGCGCCGGACTCGACATGCTGTTGCAGCATCTTCTCGTAGTCCATCTTGTAGACGTGGTCGCCGGCGAGGATGACCATGTACTGCGGCGCGTAGCTCTCGATGATGTCGATGTTCTGATACACCGCGTCCGCCGTTCCGAGATACCACATGGTCTCGTTGACGCGCTGCGAGGCGGGCAGGACGTCAAAACTCTCGTTGCGTTCGGTGCGGAAGAAGTTCCAGCCGCGCTGCAGGTGGCGAATGAGGCTGTGCGCCTTGTATTGGGTCGCGACCGCAATGCGCCGTATGCCGGAATTCAAGGCGTTAGACAGCGCGAAATCGATAATGCGCGATTTGCCGCCGAAATAGACCGCCGGCTTGGCGCGGCGGTCGGTAAGCTCCATGAGCCGGCTGCCACGTCCGCCGGCCAACACATAGGCCATCGCGTGTCGTGAAAATGGGGCGGCCGGCGCCGCATCCTTCGTTACCGCCATCCTTGAATCCTCCTAACGCCGCCCGACATCATTCTTGCGCTGACTCGGAGCCGAATTGAAGACAGAAATTGCCGAAGGCGCTCACGGCGCCTCCGCCCGCCATTCCAGGTAAAGCGCACTCAGCGGCGGCAGGGTCAGCGACGCCGACGCCGGCAGCCCGTGCAGCGAATGCCGCTCGGCCCGGACGCCGCCGAGATTGCCGACGCCGGAACCCCAGTAGTCCCCAGCATCGGTGTTGATCGCCTCGGCCCAGAAGCCGATGGCCGGCAGGCCGATGCGGTAATCGTGCCGGACCACCGGCGTGAAGTTGCAGACCACGGCGATCGGCGGATCGCCCTCGGCCCCGAAGCGCAGGAAGGCGATGACCGATTGGTCCGCGTCGTCAAGCACGATCCAGCGGAAGCCCTCGGGCTCGCAATCGCGCACGTAGAACGCCGGGTGCGAGCGATAGAAGCCGTTGAGGTCGCGAACCAGCTTTTGCAGCCCCTGGTGCGGAGCGTGGTCGAGCAGCCACCACGGCAGGTCGCTGTTGCAATCCCACTCGGAAGTCTGGCCGAACTCCTGGCCCATGAACAGCAGCTTCTTGCCGGGATGCGCCCACATGAAGCCGTAGTACGCGCGCGTATTGGCGAAGCGTTGCCATTCGTCGCCCGGCATTTTCGAGACGACCGAGCGCTTGCCGTAGACGACCTCGTCGTGCGAGATCGGCAGGATGAAGTTCTCGCTATAGGCGTAATGCATGCCGAAGGTGAGTTCGTTGTGCGACCAGCGCCGGTACACCGGGTCCTTGCTCATATAATCCAGCGTGTCGTGCATCCAGCCCATGTTCCATTTGAAGCCGAAGCCGAGACCGTTGAGGCTGGTCGGCTTGCTGACGCCCGGAAACGCCGTCGACTCCTCCGCCACCATGAAGGCGCCGGGGAACTGGCCGTAGACCGCCTCGTTGGTGCGCTTGATAAAGTTGATGGCGTCGTAGTTCTCGTTGCCGCCGTGTTCGTTGGGCGCCCACTCGCCGGCCTTGCGCGAATAGTCGAGATAAAGCATCGAGGCGACCGCGTCGACCCGCAGCGCGTCGATGTGGTAGCGGTCGACCCAGTAGAGCGCGCTGGTAAGCAGAAAATTCGCCACTTCCTTGCGGCCGAAGTCGTAGATCGCCGTGTTCCAGTCGGGATGAAAACCCTTGCGCGGGTCGGCGTGCTCGTAGAGCGCGGAGCCGTCGAACCAGGCGAGCCCGTGCGCGTCGATGGGGAAATGCGCCGGCACCCAGTCGAGTATGACGCCGATCCCCGCCTCGTGGGCCTTGTCGACTAGCCGCGCGAAAGCCTCCGGCGAACCGAAGCGCTTGGTCGGCGCGAACAGCCCGATGGGCTGATAGCCCCAGGAGATGTCGAGCGGATGCTCGGTGACGGGCATCATCTCGATGTGGGTGAAGCCGAGGTCGCGGACATAGGCGATGAGCGAATCCGCGAGTTCGTCGTAGGTGAGCCAGCGGCCGTTCTCGCCATGCCGCCAAGAGCCGAGATGGACCTCGTAAATGGAAACCGGTTTGCGCCGCCATTCCCCTTCCGCTCGCGTCGCCATGTAGGCGTCGTCGGTCCAGGTGAAATCGTTGGTGTAGGCGACGATGGAGGCCGTCGAGGGCCGCATCTCCGCCTCGAAGCCGAACGGATCGGCCTTCAAAGGCTGCAACTCGCCGCTCGCCGACACCACCTCATATTTGTAGACGGTCCCCTCGCCGATGTGGGGAATGAAAATCTCCCAAAGGCCGGAGTCGTAACGCTTACGCATCTGACAGCGCCGGCCGTCCCATTCGTTGAAGTCGCCGACCACCGAGACGCGGCTGGCGTTCGGCGCCCAGAGCGCGAACAGCACGCCGCCCGCGCCCTCGTGCGTGGTGACCTGCGCGCCGAGCCGCTTGTACAACTCGCGGTGCGTGCCTTCAATCATCAGATAGTCGTCTAACGGCCCCAGCGCCGGCCCGAAGGAATAGGCGTCCTCATAGGAGGAAACGCCAGTGGTGCGCGTCACCTCAAGGCGGTAGTGCGGGCGCTCCTTGGCCTTGGGCGCCAGACCCTCGAAGAAGTCGTTCTTGCGCCGCTTGAGTTCAACCAGCGGCCTTCCGTCGCGGCTGACCGCTTTCACCGAAATCGCGTCGGGGGCGAAGGCGCGGATCGACCACCCCGCCGGCGTCTCATGGGGACCCATGAACGCGAAGGGATCGCGGTGGCGAGCCGCCGCAAGAGCGTCGATGTCGGATTCGTCAGCGCGCCAGGAATCGGTCAAGTCTGCCCTCCGTGTCAGGACAACCGTGTGTACGGCGCCTTCCAGATTTCGTCGGCGTATTCGGCGATCGTGCGGTCCGACGAGAACCACCCGGTGTTGGCCGTATTCAAAATGGACGACCGCAGCCAGGCTTTGCGGTTGCGCCAAGCCGCGTCGATCCTCTGCTGCGTCGTCCAGTAGGCGTCGAAATCGGCGCAGACCATGAAATAGTCGTGATAGCGCAAGGTTTCGACAAGCCCATGATAGCGACCGCGGTCGTCGGCCGAAAATACGCCGGTGCCGACCAATTCTAGCACGTCGTGCAGCACCGGCGATGCGTCGATATATCGCGTCGAATCGATGCCCTTGCCCCGCGTCGTCTCCACTTCGTGCGCCGTTAGCCCGAAAATAAAGATGTTGTCATCCCCTACCAAATCCTTCAATTCAACGTTGGCGCCGTCGAGCGTGCCGACCGTCAGCGCTCCATTCAACGCCATTTTCATGTTGCCGGTTCCCGACGCCTCCATGCCTGCGGTCGAAATCTGCTCCGAGAGGTCAACCGCCGGGATAATCGTCTCGGCCAAGCTCACGTTATAGTTCGGCAGGAACACCACCTTGAGCAGCCCGCGCACGGTCGGGTCGGCGTTGACCGTGCGGGCGACATCGATGGCGAGTTTGATGATGAGCTTGGCCTGCGTATAGCTCGCCGCCGCCTTGCCAGCGAAGATTTTCACGCGAGGGGCGAAATCTATCGTCGGATTGGCGCGGATCTCGTTGTAGCGCGCGATGGTCTCGAGGATGTTGAGCAGCTGACGCTTGTATTCGTGAATGCGCTTGATCTGCACGTCGAACATCGCGTCGGGGTCGAGCCGCTGGTTGAGCTGCTCGGCGGCGAGCTGGCCGAGCGCGACCTTGTTGGCCCGCCGCGCCAGCGCAACCTGCTGCTGCATCGAAGCGTCGTCGGCGTATTTGCCGAACTCCTTCAGCGCCTCCGGGTCATGCAGCGCCTTATCGCCGACGGCGTCGCGGATGACGCCGGTGAGCCGCGGATTGCACTCCATCAGCCAGCGGCGGAAGGTGATGCCGTTGGTCTTGTTGACGATGCGGTTGGGATAGAGAACGTTGAGGTCGCGGAACACCGTCTGCTTCATCAGATTGGTGTGCAGCGCCGAGACGCCGTTGATCTTGTGCGAGCCGACGAAGGCGAGCGCGCCCATGCGCACGCGCCGGCCGCCGTGCTCGTCGATGAGCGAGATCGACGCCAGGAAGCCGAAATCGACCATGCCCGCCTTGCGCGCGGCGTCGATATGCATGGCGTTGATGAGATAGATGATCTGCATGTGGCGCGGCAGCAGCCGCTCCATCAGCCCGACCGGCCAGCTCTCCAGCGCCTCCGGCAGCAGCGTATGGTTGGTGTAGGAGAACACCTTGTGGGTGATCTCCCACGCCTCCGCCCAGGTCAGTCCGTTGAGATCGACGAGAATGCGCATCATCTCGGGCACCGCTATGGCCGGGTGCGTGTCGTTGAGCTGCACCGCGACGTGTTCCCCCAGCGTGCGCACATCCTTGTAGTTGCGCACGTGGCGGCGCACGAGATCGAGCAGTGAGGCCGAGGCGAAGAAATACTCCTGCCGAAGCCGCAGCTCCTGTCCCGCCGGCGTCGCGTCCGAGGGGTACAGCACTTTCGAGATGGCTTCCGCGCGCACGTTGTCGGCGAGCGCGCCGAGGTAGTCGCCGGCGTTGAAGGCGTCGAGCTTGAGCGGATCGGGGGCGCTCGCCGACCACAGGCGCAGCGTGTTGACGTGACGGCCGCGCCAGCCGACGATGGGGGTGTCGAAGGCGACGGCTTCGACGCGCTCGCCGGGGTGCCAGACATGCCGCGCCGTTTCGTCCTCGCCCTGGATCGACTCGACATAGCCGCCGAAGCCGATCGAGTAATTGACCTCCGGCCGTTCGAACTCCCAGGGGTTGCCGTGCGATAGCCAATCCTCCGGCGCCTCCTGCTGCCAGCCGTTGCGGATGATCTGCTTGAACAGGCCGTTGTCGTAGCGGATGCCGTAGCCATGCGCGGCGACGGCGATCGTCGCCATCGAATCCATGAAGCAGGCGGCGAGGCGGCCGAGGCCGCCGTTGCCAAGCGCGGCGTCCGATTCGATGCGCCGCAGCGAAGCAAAATCGACGCCGAGCTGCGCCATCGCCTCTTGCATCGGCTCGACGATGCCGAGATTGGTCATCGCGTCGAACAGCATGCGGCCGATGAGGAATTCGAGGCTGAGATAGTACACGCGCTTGTGGCCGTTCTGGTACAGCCGATTCGTGGTCGGGATCCAGCTTTCGACGATGATGTCGCGCGTCGCCGCCGCCGCCGAAAGGAACCAGTCGCGCTGGCTGGCGGCGATGGGGTCCTTGCCGACGATAAACTTGAGCTTGGCGAGCACCGACGCCTTCAGCTCCTCGGCGGTATAGACGCGCACTTCGTCGGCCGCGGCGCCCTCAGGCGACGGAGTGACAAGATCCATAGCTTCCCCCATATTCTGCCCCGCCGCCCCGGCGCCACGATATTACGCCTCGTATCATCATTGTGACCGCGGGCAAAACCAACTAAAGACGAGCAGCGGCGGGTTTTTACGGGTGGGGACGGTATGAAAATCGACGGCAAGGCCTATCGCACGATCTGGCGTGCCGGCCCGGCCGCCGTGGAGGTGATCGACCAGACCCGGCTGCCGCACGAACTCGCGTTCCGGCGCATCGACTCGCTGGAGGCCGCCGTCGAGGCGATCAAGACGATGGTCGTGCGCGGGGCCCCGCTGATCGGCGCCACGGCGGCTTATGGCCTCGCCATCGCGCTGGCGAAGGCGGCCGACGACGCGGCGCTGGAGCACGCCTACGCGGTGCTGCTGGCGAGCCGGCCGACCGCCGTGAACCTGCGCAATGCGCTCGAAGACGTCCATGCGGTCGTCGCCCCGCTGCCGCCGGCGGCTCGGGCCGAGGCGGCGTTCCGCCGCGCCGACGAGATCGCGGAGGAGGACGTCAAGCTCAATCGCGCCATCGGCGAGGCCGGCTTCGCGCTCATCAAGGCCGCGCACGAGCGCGCCGGGCGCCCGGTCAACGTGCTGACCCATTGCAACGCCGGCTGGCTCGCCACCGTGGACTGGGGCACCGCGACGGCGCCGATCTATCTCGCGCACGACCGCGGGATTCCCGTGCACGTCTATGTCGACGAAACCCGGCCGCGCAATCAGGGCGCCTCGCTCACCGCTTACGAGCTTGGCCACCACGGCGTGCCGTTCACGCTGATCGCCGACAACGCCGGCGGCCATCTTATGCAGCATGGCAGGATAGACCTCTGCATCGTCGGCGCCGACCGGGTGACCGCGCGCGGCGACGCCGCCAACAAGATTGGCACCTACCTGAAGGCGCTCGCCGCCAAGCATAACGGCGTGCCGTTCTACGTCGCCATGCCCGGCACGACCATCGACTGGCGGCTCGACGACGGCCGCGAGATCGAGATCGAGGAGCGCAGCCCGCGCGAGGTGACGCACATGTGGGGCCGGGGCTCGGACGGGCGCGTCGCCGAGTTCGAGATCGCGCCGCCGGGGATCCGCGCGGCCAATCCCGCCTTCGACGTGACCCCGGCGGAGCTGGTGACGGGCCTCATCACCGAGCGCGGCGTTTCGCGCGCCGACAAGGCGGCGCTGGCGGCGCTCTACGGCCGGGGCTGATGCTCTCTATCGCCGAGCTGACCGAGCGTTTCCCCGACTTTCGCGTCGCCGTCGTCGTCGCCGAGGGGCTGAGCGTCGGCGAGCGCGACGCGGCGCTCGACGCCGAGATCGTGCAAGCCGAAGCGCGCGCCCGCGCTCGCTGGGCCGGGACCGAGCTTTCCGCCATTCCCGGCGTCGCGGCGTGGCGCACGGCCTATCGCGGCTTCGGCGTCAAGAAGACGAGCTATCGCTCCTCGGTCGAGCGCCTGTTGAAGCGCGTGCTGGCGGGGGATGCGCTGCCGCGGGTCAATGCGCTGGTCGACTTCTACAATAAGGTCTCGCTCGACGAGGGGCTGTGCCTCGGCTGCGACGATCTCGACCGAGTCGAGGGCGATCTCGCCTTCCGCTACTCGCGGCCGGGCGACAGTTTCCTCGACATGGGCGCGGCCGAAGGCGAGGACCCGAACGATCCGCCCAAGACCGGCGAGGTCGTCTACGCGGATGCGGTCAAGGTGCTGTGCCGGCGATGGAACTGGCGCCAGGACGCACGCTCGGCCGTCACGGCCGAGACCCGGCGCGTCGTGCTGACGGCGCAGTCGAACGGCGCCGGCGACGTCGAGGCGGCGGCGGCGCGGCTGGTCGAGGGGATCGCGCGGGTGTGCGGGGGGCAGGCGCGGGCGTTGGTGGCCGAGTGGGCCCGGCCGGTCGTGGAGTGGTGAGAGCGACGATTAAGGCGCCGGCTCGCGCGTCTGTCCGGCCTTAAAGCTCGGGTCGGGCTGGCAGACCGGCGCTCCCTTCAAGGTCTCGCCGCAAATCCAGCCGGGCTGCCCGACATGGGCGCCGACCCGCTGGCCGCTGTACAGTGCGCCGCCCGCGACGACGGCGATGACGATGAGCGCGAACGCCATCGCCAGTCGTTCGCGCCATGTCGTCGCAAGCCACCCTGCCCAGGCCAGCGCAAGTCCAGACGGGACACGAGTCGATTGCATGGCTAGGTCTCCCGTTCGCCCGATTTTACGGGCTGGCCGGCGCAGACCTCAGGCGAAACGAGGCCGCGACGAAACCGCGCGGTTTGAGACCTGACACGCCTGTGTCATAAAGCCTGCCTAACCGCCGGGGGCGAAGCTTCGCCCGCAACGGGCGGGGATGGAGGACGAGCGCGCATGACAATCCGCAATATGATCCAAACCACGGTCTTCGGCGGCGTCGCGACGCTCGCGCTGATCGCCGGCGCTCAGGCCGCCCCGGAGGATCTGGTAGCGGCGGCGAAGGCGGAAGGCCAGCTCACCGTCATCGCGCTGCCGCGCGACTGGTGCGGCTACGGCGCCCTCCTCGACAGCTTCAAGGCGAAATACGGCATCAAGATCAACGAACTGAACCCGGACGGCGGCTCCGGCGACGAGGTCGAGGCGATAAAGGCCAACAAAACCAACAAAGGCCCGCAGGCGCCCGACGTCATCGACGTCGGCCTCTCCTTTGGCCCCTCGGCCAAGGCCGAAGGCCTGCTGCAGCCCTACAAGGTCTCGACTTGGGGCTCGATTCCCGACGAGGCCAAGGACGCCGACGGCTATTGGGCCGGCGACTATTACGGCGTGCTCTCCTTCACGGTGAACGCCGACATCGTCAAGACCCCGCCGGCCGACTGGTCCGATCTCGGCAAGCCTGAGTACAAATCCGGCGTGGCGCTCGCCGGCGACCCGCGCACCTCCAACCAGGCGACGATGGCGGTCTATGCCGCGGGCCTCGCCGGCGGCGCGACCGACGCGGCGAAAGCGGCGAGCGACGGCCTCGCCGCCTTCGCCGAACTCAACAAGAAGGGCAACCTCGTCCCCGCCATCGGCAAGGCCGCCTCGCTGGCGCAGGGCTCGACGCCGATCGTCATATTCTGGGACTACAACGGCCTCGCCGCCCGCGACGCCGCCAAGGACAATCCGAAGATCGACGTGATCGTGCCCAAGAGCGGCGTCGTCGCCGGCGTCTACGTGCAGGCGATCAGCGCCTATGCGCCGCATCCCAACGCCGCCAAGCTGTGGCTCGAGCACCTCTATTCCGACGAGGGACAGATCGGCTGGCTGAAAGGCTATTGCCATCCGATCCGCTTCAACGATCTCGTCGCCAACAAAAAGGTGCCGGCCGAGGCGCTCGCCAAGCTGCCGCCGGCGGAGAGCTACGCCAAGGCCAAATTCCCGACGCTCGCCGAACAGGCCGCCGCCAAGGAGGTGATCGCCAAGCAGTGGGATTCCGTCGTTGGCGCCACAGTCGCCAAGTAGCCGGAGGTTGGCCGATCCCGCGCCGCGGCGGGCGCCCTTGCGCCTACCCTGGCGCGAGGGTCTCGGCGTCGCGCCGTTCTTCGTCTTCGCGGCGCTGTTCCTCATCGTGCCGACGGTCTCGCTGCTCGTCGGCGCGTTCCAGGACAAGGACGGCGGCTTCACGCTCGACAATATCGTGCGGCTCTGGCAGCCCTCGATCCTCAACTCCTACAAGCTCAGCATCGAGATCAGCGTCGCCTCGGCGCTGGCCGGCGCGCTCGCCGGCTTCGTGCTGGCGCTGGCGGCGCTGCGCGGTGGGCTGCCCGGCTGGGTGCGCCCGACCCTGATGACCTTCAGCGGCGTCGCCTCCAATTTCGCCGGCGTGCCGCTCGCCTTCGCCTTCATGGCGACGCTCGGCCGGCTCGGCTTCGTCACCCTGGCGCTGCGCGGGCTCGGTGTCGACATCTACGCCGCGGGCTTCAACCTGTTCACCTTCTCCGGGCTCACGCTGACCTATTGCTATTTCCAGATCCCGCTGATGACGCTGGTGATGGCGCCGGCGATCGAGGGTCTCAAGCGCGAATGGTCGGAGGCGGCGGAGACGCTCGGCGCGAGCCATTTGCAATACTGGCGCATGGTGGCGCTGCCGGTGCTATGGCCGAGCCTCGCCGGCGCCGCGCTGCTGTTGTTCGCCAACGCCTTCGGCGCCGTCGCGACCGCCTATGCGCTGACCGGCTCGTTCCTCAACATCACGCCGATCCTGCTCTACGCGCAGATTCGCGGCGACGTGCTGCACGATCCCAACCTCGGCTATGCGCTGGCGCTCGGCATGCTGGTCATCACGGGGGCCTCCAACCTCGGCTATCTCGCGTTGCGCGCGCGCTCCGACCGGTGGCTGCGATGACCCGCGGTCGCATCCTGGCGTGGGGCATCATGCTGGCGGGGACGCTGTATTACCTCGCGCCGCTGATCGCCACCTTCGAGTTCTCGCTGCGCATGAAGCGCGGCGTCTACAGTTTCGAGGCCTATCGCGTCGTCTTCTCCAACAACCAGTTTCAGGACGCGTTCCTCTATTCGGTCGTCCAGGCGCTCGCGACCATCGTCGTCGGCGCGGCCATCGTTGCGCCGACCGCCTATTTCGTGCGGCTGCGGCTGCCGCGGCTGCGCGGCCTCGTCGAGTTCATCACGCTGCTGCCGCTGGTCGTGCCGGCCATCGTGCTGGTGTTCGGCTACATCAAACTGTTCTCCAGCTCCTCCTATCTGCCGCTGACCTCGACGAGCCTCGGCGCCGACGCGCTGCTGATGTTCGGCTATGTCGCCCTCAGCCTGCCCTACATGTACCGCGCCGTCGATTCGAGCCTGTCGACCATCGACGTGCGCACCCTGACCGAAGCCGCCGAGAGCCTCGGCGCCGGGACGGCGACGATCCTGCTGCGCGTCATCCTGCCCAACATCCGCTCCGGCATTCTCTCCGGCGCCTTCGTCTCGTTCGCCATCGTGATCGGCGAATTCACTTTCGCCAGTCTGCTCGACCGTCCCGCCTTCGGGCCGTACCTGCAGCTCATCGGCGCCTCGCGCGCCTACGAACCTTCGGCGCTGGCGATGATGGCGTTCGCGTTGACCTGGGGCTGCATGGGGCTGATGCAGGCGTTCAGCGGCGGCGCCCACCAGACGGCCAAACGGTAAGGCGTAATAGATGGCGTTCCTGAAACTTAGCGGGATCGAGAAAAGCTTCGGCGGCGTTGCGGTGGTGAAGTCGCTCGACCTCTCCGTCGAGCGCGGCGAGTTCGTGACTCTGCTCGGGCCGAGCGGCTGCGGCAAGACGACGACGCTGCGCATGATCGCTGGCTTCGAGATCCCGACGGCGGGAGAAATTCGCATCGACAGCCGCGACGTCACGTATTTGCGTCCCAACCGGCGCAACATCGGCATGGTGTTCCAGGCTTACGCTTTGTTTCCCAACCTGACGGTGGCGCAGAATATCGGCTTCGGGTTGAAGGTGGCGGGCCGGTCGGCGGCCGAGATCAAGGCGCGCGTCGAGGAGATGCTGGCGATGATCCGGTTGCCCGATCTCGCCCATCGCTACCCCTATCAGCTCTCGGGCGGCCAGCAGCAGCGCGTCTCGCTCGCGCGCGCTATTGCGCCGAGCCCGCAGATCCTGCTGCTCGACGAGCCGCTGTCGGCGCTCGACGCGCGCATCCGCATGACCTTGCGCGAGGAGATCCGCTCTCTGCAACGGCGGCTTGGCGTCACCACCGTGTTCGTGACCCACGATCAGGAAGAGGCGCTGTCGATGTCGGACCGCATCGCGGTGATGAACCAAGGCCGGATCGAACAGGCGGGAACGCCGGGCGAGATCTACAACCACCCGAAGACGCGCTTCGTCGCCTCGTTCGTCGGGGAGCTGAATACGCTGCAAGCCGAGGTCGCCGACCCCGCGACGGGCGCGATGACGGTAGGCGGCGCCCAAGTCTTCGCGGCCCTGCCGATCGCCGACGCCCGCGCCGGCGATAGGCGCGCCATCGCGCTACGGCCCGAAGCGGTCAGGCCGGGCGCGCCTGGGGACGGCGGCAACGCGCTCAGCGGCGTGCTGCACGACGTGACGTTCCTAGGGCCGGTGGTGCGGCTTCACGTCCAGATCGGCGAGGCGCGGCTGGTCGCCGACGTGTTCAATTCGAGCGGCTTCGCGCCGCCTGCGCAAGGCGAGCCCGTCGTCCTCACGTTCCGCCGCGAGGATGTGATCGTCCTGCCGCAGGCCTAAGCGAACCGTGGAAGCGGAGGAGCCGATGGACGCGTTCACTTTCAACACCAGCGCCAGCATCCAGTTCGGCGCCGGCGCGCTCGCAAGGATCGGCGCGCTCGCGCAGGAGCGGCTCGGCGGGCGGGTGCTCGTCGTCACCGATCCCGGCCTGATCGCCACCGGCGTCGTCGAGCGCGCGGTGGGCTATCTCCACGAAGCCGGCGTCGCGGCGGAAAGCTTCGCCGATGTCGTCGCCGATCCGCCAGCGGCGATGATCCTCAAGGCGGTCGAGGCGGCCCAGGCGCTCGGCGCGACGGGAATCGTCGGCATCGGCGGCGGCTCGTCGCTGGATACGGCCAAGCTGGTCGCGCTGCTGGCGCCGGGGCGCGAGCAGCTTGCCGACGTGTTCGGCGTCGGCAAGGCCAAGGGGCCGCGCCTGCCGATGGCGCTGATTCCCACGACCTCCGGCACCGGCTCCGAGGTGACGCCGATCTCCATCGTCACCACCGGCGAGAACGAGAAGATGGGCGTCGTCTCGCCCGTCATTCTGCCCGACGTCGCGCTGCTCGATCCCGAGCTGACGCTGGGCCTGCCGCCGCATGTCACCGCCGCCACCGGCATCGACGCGATGGTCCACGCCATCGAGGCCTATGCGTCGAAAAGCGCCAACAACAACCCATTGTCGCGCGTTCTGGCGCAGCAGGCGCTGACGCTGCTCGGCGCGGCAATCGAGACCGCCGTGCACAACGGCGCCGACCTCGCCGCCCGCTCGGCGATGCTGCTCGGCTCGATGCTGGCCGGACAGGCTTTCGCCAATTCGCCCGTGGCGGCGGTGCATGCGCTGGCCTATCCGCTCGGCGGCCATTTTCATATCCCGCACGGGCTGTCGAACGCGCTCGTTCTCGCGCATGTGCTGCGCTTTAACGCGAAGGCGGCGCCGCTGGTTTACGCCGAGATCGCGCCCTACGCGTTCCCGGACTTGGCGCGGCTGGAAGGCCAGGAGCGCGCGGCGGCGTTCTGCGACGCGCTGCAGCAGCTTTCGCGCCAATGCGGTCTGCCGCAAAGACTGCGCGACGTCGGGGTCCCCGAGGATGTGCTGCCGATGCTGGCGCGCGACGCGATGAAGCAGACGCGCCTGCTGCCCAACAATCCGCGTGTGGTCACCGAGGCCGATGCGCTGGAGATCTATCGGCTGGCTTGGTGAGCGGAGACTTCGAGGACGGCGGTCGCCCTCCGCGAGATCCCCTCTCCCCCTTGGGGAGAGGGTTAGGGTGAGAGGCGCCTGGGGCGGACCCTCCCCTCACCCCAACCCTCTCCCCGGAGGGGAGAGGGAGTCTTCATGCGTCGATCCCCCCCCCGCCTACGGCTTCTCGCCGCGCGCCAGCCGCGCCTCGATGGCCTCGACGACGGGCCGTATGTCCGCCAGCCGGTCCACCACGTAATGCGCCCCAGCGCGCGCCAGCTTGTCGGTCGCCGCCGCGGTCAACCGCGCCCGTTCGTCAGAACCCAGCGCGGCGTATTGCGCCGCCGTCAAGCCAACCTCGTTGCCGCTGGCCGACAGGCCTATCGTCCACATGCCGCCGTTGAGGCCCTCCTCGACATCGACCACGGTGTCGCCGACTTTGACCACCGCCTCGACGGGCGAGATCGACAGATCGACCAGCGCCTTCAGCGCCATGAACGGTCCCGGCCGTCCGGCGGGCGTGTCGCCGGCGCAGATTGTGACGTCGGGCGCGTAGCCCTGTTCCCTGGCCACGCGCGCGACGACCTCCATCACCTCGCGCGGATAGCCGGTGGTCGAGGCGATCTTCACGCCGCGCCCGCGCAGCTGCGCTACCGTTTCAACAACGCCGGCGATGACGTCGGAATGGCGCGCGACGGTCTCGATCTGCAACGGCAGGAAGCGGGCGTAGAGCGCATCGACGTCGGCGTCGGCCGGGGCCGCGCCATGACGGCGCGACCACGCCGCAGCGACCGGCGCCATGCGCGTGATCGCCTGGATATGGGTCCATTTCGGCAGGCCCATCGGCTCGCGCGCTTGCGCGACGGTGATCTCGACGCCCATCGCGGCGAAGGCGGCGAGGAAGGTCTCGGCCGGCGCCATGCAGCCGTGATCGACCGTCGTTCCCGCCCAGTCGAGCACGACCGCCTTCAGCGGACCCGTATAGCGGCGCGTATAGGTCAGGGTCATGCGGGCCTCCTTCAAGCGGCGATGGCGGCGGCGGGGGCGCCCGACGCCACGCCCATTTCGTCGAGCGTCAAGCGGATGGCTTCGAGCGCCGCGCCGATCTCGGCCGCGCCGATGCGGCCGATGCAGCCGATGCGGAACGAGTCCGCCACCGTCAGCTTGCCGGGATAGATGGCGAAGCCGCGCTCGCGCAGCCGGTCGTAGAAGTCGGCGAAGACGAAGGCGGGATCGGCGGGCATGTGGAAGGTCACGATGATCGGCGCCTGCAAGGCTCGCGGCAGCAGGCAGCGGAAGCCCATCGCCTCCATGCCGTCGACCAGCGTGCGATGGTTGGCGGCGTAGCGCGCGCCGCGCCCGGCGACGCCGCCCTCGGCCGCGTGCTCGTCGAGCGCCTGCGCGAAGGCCGCAATGACATGTGTCGGCGGCGTGAAGCGCCACTGGGCGTTTTGCTCGAACCCGCGCCACTGGTCGTAGAGATCGAGGCTGAGGCTGTGCGCGTTCCCCTCGCTGAAGGTTAGAACGTCGCGGCGGATCAGTGCGAAGCCCATGCCCGGCGCGCCTTCCAGGCATTTGTTCGAAGACGCCATCAGCGCGGTGAACGGGACCGCGCTTGCGTCGAGCGGCAGCGCCCCAAAACTGCTCATCGCGTCGATCAGCAGATGCCTCCCGTGCCGCGCTGCGACCTCGGCGACGGCCTCGACGGGATTGAGGATGCCCGAGGTCGTTTCGCAATGGACGACCGCCACATGGGTCACGCGCGGGTCCTCGGCGAGGCGGCGGTCGAGGGCGGTGGGATCGACGGGCCTGTCCTCGGCCCATTCCAACGCCTCCACGGCGCGGCCCATGACTTCGGCGATCTTCTTCATGCGCCGGCCATAGGCGCCGTTGATGAGCACCAGCAGCTTCGCCCCGCGCGTCAGCAGCGTGCCGATGGTCGCTTCGACGGCGAAAGTGCCGGAGCCCTGGACGGGAACGCAGACGTGGCTTTCCGCCGCGCCGGCGAGTTCGGGCAGGCGCGCGCGGATGGCGGCGTTCATCGCGATAAAAGCGCTGTCGCGCGAGCCCCAGTCGCGCAGCATCGCCTGCTTGACGGTCGCCGAAGTCGTCAGCGGGCCGGGCGTGAGCAGGATGGGGTCGTGCATCGGCGAACTCCTCGAAAAGCGCGGCGCCCCTCTCTTGCGCGCCAAGCGGCATAGTGCAAATCTATTCTATGAATACGACCTATAGACAGAACCTATGACGACGCTGCTCAACGCCTTCCACGCGGTCTGCGCCGGCGGCGGCTTCACTCGCGCGGCGAAGCTGCTCAATGTGAGCCAGCCGACGCTGAGCCAACAGGTGAAGCTGCTGGAGCAGACCTACGGCGTGCGACTGTTCGAACGCTCGGCGCGCGGCGTCGAGCCGACCCGGCTCGGCGAGCAATTGTTCGCGATCACGCGCCGCCTCGCCGCGGCGCAGGCCGAAGCCGAGGAGCTGCTCAACGGCGCGCGCCAGTTGACCAGCGGCCGGCTGGCGGTCGGCGCCGATGGCCCCTACCACGCCCTGCCGCTGATCCGGGCGTTCGAGGCGGCGCATCCCGGGCCGGACGTGACGCTCGCCGTCGGCAACTCCGACGATATCTTGAAGCGCCTCTACGCCACCAAGCTCGACATCGCCGTGGTGTCCTCGGCGCCGCAGGACCCGCGGCTTTTCGTCTGCCTGCTGCGCCGCGATCCCATCGTCGCGATGGCGCCCAGCGACGGGCCGCTCGCGCGCCGGTCCTCGGCGCGGCTCGACGAACTCGCCAAGCACCGCTTGATCCTGCGCGAAGCCGGCTCGGTCACGCGGCGCGAGATCGAGCGCGCCCTGCGCGAGGCCGGCCTTGTCCTCAAGCGACCGCTGGAAGTCGAGAGCCGTGAAGCCGTGCGCGAGGCGGTCGCCTGCGGCCTCGGAATCGGCTTCGTCTCGAGCGCCGAGCTTTCGCCCGACCCGCGCATCGCGGTCCTCGCCATCGACGGCGTCCGGCTCGAAATGCGCGAATACGTCATCTGCCTGAGCGAACGCCGGCGGCTCGGCGTAGTGCGGGCTTTCCTCGATCTTGCTGAGCGCCAATCGGGCGCCGCGCCGGGTAGGACGATCGAGTGAAACACAGCGACCGCCGCGCCGTCAGCCAAAATTGACTATAAATATCAAATACTTACTGTATTTCCCGGTCGCCTTGTGGCAACGGCTTACAATATTTGCTTTAGGGGCTTTGCGGCGGCGACGCGCATCGCCGCGTGACCTCGCTGCACGAGCGGCAGAGCGGCTCATTTTTTGACGCCTAAGACCGCGAAAAGTAACGATTTAGAAACGGAATTTCCGCCCCGGCGCTTCACCCGTTTCCCCTGCCCCGACGGCGCGCTAGTCTGACCGCGGAGGAGCCGCCCGATGACGCATATTCTCGCCCTCGACCAGGGCACCACCTCCACGCGCGCCATCGTCTTCCGCGCCGACCTCAGCGTTGCGGCGTTGGCGCAGCAGGAGTTCCCGCAGCATTATCCGCAACCCGGCTGGGTCGAGCACGACCCGGAAGATCTCTGGCGCACCTCCGTCGCGACGATGCGCGAGGCGCTCGCCCGCGCCGGGCTCGACGTCGGCGACATCGCCGCGCTCGGGCTGACCAACCAGCGCGAGACCACAATCGTTTGGGACCGCAAGACCGGCAAGCCCATCGCCCCCGCCATCGTCTGGCAGGACCGCCGCACCGCTGCAGCCTGCGCGCGGCTGAAAGCGGAGGGCGCCGAGCCCGAGGTGACGGCGCGCACGGGTCTCGTGCTCGACCCCTATTTCTCGGCGACCAAGATCGCCTGGTTGCTCGACAACGTCGAGGGCGCGCGCGGCCGGGCGGAGGCCGGCGAACTCGCCTTCGGCACGGTCGACAGTTTCCTCATCTCGCGCCTGACCGGCGGCGCCGTGCACGCGACCGACGCCACCAACGCTTCGCGCACTTTGCTCTACGACATCCATCGCGGCGCCTGGGATGAGTCGCTTTGCCGGCTGTTCGGCGTGCCGATGGCGATGCTGCCGGAGGTGCGCGACTGCGCCGGCGACTTCGGCGCCGTCACCGCGGACCTGTTCGACCGCCCGCTGCCCATCCGCGGCGTGGCGGGCGACCAGCAGGCGGCGACCGTGGGGCAGGCGTGCTTTGCGCCGGGCATGATGAAATCGACC
>Ga0182030_10010846_pt1 | contig 18458 bp, 18 predicted proteins | sample 812S3MmetaG_FD_121299 | JGI IMG/M metagenome (GOLD analysis project Ga0182030, IMG submission 121299) | Permafrost microbial communities from Stordalen Mire, Sweden - 812S3M metaG (Illumina Assembly) | ecosystem: Environmental > Terrestrial > Soil > Wetlands > Permafrost | place: Sweden...
CGTAGGTGGTTGCCTGATTTCCGCACACCAAGGTGAAGAACGCCAGCGTCTGCAACGCGGCAATGCCCAGCCCCAGTCGAAAGTGGCCGAACGCCAGAACGCCGACGCAGAAAGCCAGTTCGGAAAAACCCATAAAAATAGCCGCAATTGTCAACTTGCCGATGCGCCAGCTATTGGGCAATGGCGATGGCTGGACATTGTCCGTGGTCAACGACATGCCGAGCAGGTCGCCTACCATCATCACGATGATCATCAGCATCGGCGTCAGAATCGCGTGCCCGGTCATGATGAGACCGATGCCCAGCAACAGCACTTGCACGATTTTTTTGGTCAGGGAATTCAGGGTGTAAGTCAGAATGCGCTGGAAGGTGATACGACCTTCCTTCACGGCGGCAACGATGCCGGCGAGTCCGGGATTGGTAAGCACCATGCCGGCGGCGGACTTGGCGACGTCGGTTGCGGTCGAAACCGCGATGCCCATTTGCGCCTGGCGTAGCGCGGGCGCATCGTTGGCCCCGTCGCCACACATGCCAACGATGTTGCCGGTCTTTTGAAATGCCTTAACCAATTTGAATTTATCCTCGGGCAACACGCCGGCAAAGACGGCGAAACTTTCCGGACGAACATCGTTTGGGATTGGCCCCGGTGGACACACCGCGCCATCAAGACCGACGGCATGAGCGACAATCGCCGCGGTCGCGGACGCGTCGCCGGTCACCATCACCATGCGCACGCCAAGAGTTTTCAATTGCGTGACCAATTCCGCCGAGTCTTCGCGAGCCGGGTCGCTGAGCGCGATCAATCCCATGAGTTGCATCGCCGCCGGCGGTCCGGCGGCAACGGCCAGCACGCGAAAACCTTTTCCTTCCAATTCAGTCGCCGCTGCGGCCGCTGTGGGCGAAGGTGCCGCAATCGCGACGACGACGGCGAAAGCGCCTTTGACAATGCGCAGGATTCCGAGGCTTGGATCTGTCGCCGTCGCCTCGGACATTTTTGTCGCCGGATCAAACGGTTTGAACAGCGAGAGTTTGGGCGGGTTCGCCGAAACCTTCTGGGCAGCAGCGGCACGAATGGCCGCGTCCACCGGGTCCTGTCCGCCATCAGAACTGGCGAGTGCCGCCATCGTCAAGATGTGCGATTCATCGAAGCCTGGCATTGGTCGAATCGTCGTCACGGACAGTTGATTGCGCGTGAGCGTCCCGGTTTTATCGGCGCACAACACATCAATTGAGGCCGCTTCATCCACGGCGGAGAGCCGAGTTGGCAAAACGCCCTGATGTGCCAAGGCGCGTGCGCCCAGCGCGCTGGCCAACGTGAATGTGGCCGGCAGCGCCACCGGGATTGAAGCCAGAACTGCGGTTAACACGAGGGGGATTATCTCACTGGCCGGCATGGCATGAGCCAACGCATAAGTCACGAGAAGGATAATCAGAATGCCATTGAATACCGCCAGATTGCGCACGACGCGCAAGACGGCCTTTTGTTGTGAACTGACAACGTGCGCCGTGCGAACTAATTCGGCCGTGCGGCCAAACTTAGTGCGGGTGCCGGTTGCCGTGACTTCCGCGACGGCTTCGCCGCGCCGCACCAGCGCACCGGCAAAAGTCTGGAATCCCGGTCCGGCTTCGGAGCCGATAGATTCACCGGTGAGCATGGATTGATCGAGGAGAACATTACCCTCGGTCAGCTTAACGTCCGCCGCGACGACGCCACCGAGTGAGAGTTTTACCATGTCGCCCGGCACCAGATCGGCGGCCGGGAGACTTTTCCACACGCCATCCCGGCGAACCGAGGCAGTCAGTGCCAGCCGCGATTTCAGCGCGGCCAGCGTTGCCTGGGCGCGACCCTCCTGGAAAAATCCCAATACGGCGTTAAACACCAGCAGCACCGCGATGATCCCGGCTTCGACGAATTTTCCAAGCACCAGTTCCAACAGAATCGCCGCTTCCAGCATCCAAGGAATTGGGGTCCAGAATTTGGTCAGCGCCCGGCGCAAGGGATTCACGGCTGTGTCCGGCATGGAATTGGGACCGGTCTTTTCCAGCCGGCTGCGCGCCTCATCGCTGGAGAGCCCATTTTGGGAATTGTTGGTTGGAATAGCGACGTCGACGGGAGCAGTAGCGGGTGAAGCAATTGGCATAGGTGATCCCCTCAAGGATTAAGGCGCCAGATGGTGAAATTTAGCGCCGCAGCAAATGTCACCCAGGCCAGATAAGGCACCAGCAAAACGCCTGCGGCTTTCCGCACTTGCAAGAACGACCAGAGGGTTGCCGCCAGCACAAGCCAGAGTAAAAGGATTTCCGCGAAGGCCAACCCGGAATGGTGCAGTCCAAAAAAGAGTGGTGTCCACAGGGCATTCAGCAACCATTGCAACAAAAATAATCCCAGCGGCAGACGTTGTTTTTTCCATCCGCCTTCGCGCCAGACCAGCCACGCCGCAATCGCCATCAGCACATAGAGCAACGTCCACGTCGGGCCAAAAATCCATGCCGGGGGATTCCAAGACGGCTTATGCAATGCCGCATACCAGCCATTGGTTGAAACAAAGACGCCGGTGATCGAAGCAGCAAAACACAGCACCAGCCAGCCGGCCAAGGCCAGTCGCGAATGCCTTGCGGGAGGCGACGATGTAGCGGCAATATCCATGACAATTTAATAATATTCCCTTTGGTTGTTTAGAGTCATCCGGCCAGTGGCACATTTCAAAAACATTGCTCGACCCCACGGCACGGCTATAGGCATCACATTGCTCCGACGTAGTTGGCCCCACAATGGGGTGAACACCCCATAAAGTGAGCCGCCATATTCATTATCCCTGCCGCTTTTTTTGGAAAATACGCGCCCAATAGCCGGATAGAGAATGTCTGAACAGCACGCTTAGAATTATGATGCCCAATCCGGCGAGCATTAAGTAGAGTCCCGTTGGTCCCATCCAGGCTTCGAGCTGTTTCCACTTTTTGCCGAAAAAGTATCCGATCAGAATGTATGTGGTGCTATAGGCCGCCGACCCCGTGAGATTGTAAAACAGGAAAGTGCGCCAGGACATTTTCGACATGCCGGCCAGCAGATTCGCCACGACGGGCGGGAACAAGAAGATGAACCGCGCGATAAAAACAGTTTTGGCACCGTGCCGTTTGAAAAATCGCTCCGGCCATTTCAACCTCTCGGCGGTGAGATGGAGCCAGTGGATTTTCTCCAAACCACCCTGACCCAGCCGGCACCCCAGCCAGAAGGCACCGATGCCGCCCAAAAAACAGGCCAGCGTGCCGGCCGCCACCGGTTGCCAGAGTGAATCCGCCGTTTTCCCCAAAACAAATCCGGCTCCCAACAAAATAGTTTCACCCGGCAGCGGCACACCGAGGTTGTTCAAAAACGCGACGATGAAGACGAGCACATAACCATAATGCGGAATGTGGGGCAATAAGGAATGGAGCCAGTGGAGCATATTGACCGTCCAGTTTCATGACCAGCTTGCCGATGCCTTTTCCGACGATTCTTCACCCCAGGAAATCAGGACTCACGTTTGATGACAAGCGGTGAGGCCACCTTCCAGTGGCCAGCAAACACAAAATCTCTCAGCGGCCGGCGCTGGCGGGGCGCCAAATCGCGCTCTTTCAGGGCGGCGGGCATGGTGGCTGGATCGGCGTTGTAGCCTATCGCCATGGCTGTCCACGCCTCGAAGTGTTCCGGAATCTGGTAAACCTCCCGCGCTTTGTCCGGCAGAATGCCGATCATCTGATGAACTGCGAGACCACGGCTCGTGGCTTCCACCACCAGATTTCCAGATGCCAGTCCCAAATCATGAACCGCAGCCCGATTGTCCTTGTGATTTTTTGCAAAGCGCAGGCTGACCACACCCAAGACGAGCACCGGCGCGGCTTTGGCCCATGCTTGATTTGCCTCAACGAGGCAGGAAAGAAGTTGTTCAAACTCCTTGGAATTTTCTTTGGTCGCCACGATATAATTCCAAGGCTGTTCGTTGTAGGAAGACGCCGCCCAGCGCGCCGCCTCGAACAAGGAACAAAGGTCAGCCGCCGTCACCAGACGATTTTCGAAGCCATAAGGACTCCACCGATCGGACAGCGCCTGTTGAATGGGATAATCCGTCACTGCTTTTTTTATGTTCATAATCGTTTTCAAAATATTGCGCCGACCACAGGCTAATCACGTCATTTGCGACTTTTACTGCGGGCATGGTTCAGCGGGCTTTCTAGGACGTCGTCATTGAAATTGATTTCTCAACGGCGGCGATTGTTTATGGTCAATCATTTGCCGACCATCTTCGCCACGATGAAAATAAGCACGGCTCCGCCCAACCCGCCTCCGAAAAGCAGATAAATCAAGGAATAACCGGCGGCGGCAAACATGGGCGTTATTAAAAGTGCAAGCATAGGTGTGAATGGGTAAAAGATTGATAGCCCGGCACACATCTTGCGAATAGTGTCGGGCTATAATGTTGATTACACTAAAACTTCAGCGCGCTTGCGGTTCATCCCAGCGGGTTTGATGCTACGACGCCCATTCGCCAGCTGCTTATCCGAGCACTCTTTTTTTGAATCATTATGGCAACCACATTCACCCAAAGCTTCTTTGTCGCTGCTTTTGAGTGCCAGCTCGGTGAGCGTTGCGTTGGCGGCCTTCTCCTCGCCAAGTATTTCTTCCAGCAGGCCGGCAGCCTTGCTGTTGCCCAACAGTTCCGCCCATTCGTGCAGGGCACCATAGGAGGCGATTTCGTGATGTTCCACCTTCTGTGCGGCTGAAATCAACGCCGCATTGAGGGCTGGCGAGCCTTTGAATTCGGCCGCAATGTCGCCGCCTTCTTCCAGCAGCGCCACAGTGGTTTTGCAGGTTTTCCCTTTGGCCTTTTGATCCAGCGATTGGAAAACCTGTTCCAGCTTCGTCACGTGACCCTCGGTTTCCTTCAAGTGGGCGAGCAACGCCGCCTTCAACTTTTCGCACGTGGCGGCTTTGGCCAGCTTCGGCAAGGCTTTGACAATCCGACGCTCGGCGTCATACATGTCCGCGATTTCATCCAGGAATAGATCTTTGAGTGTTTTCATATTTGTATTTTGTTTGTTTTATTTTGTTGTGCCAGAACAGCGACCATAGCCGGATCTCTGGATGCTTGCCATGGGGTGTTCACCCCACGGCGGAACAATATTCAGACGGTTGGACTTTCGTTGACGCAGCCAGTGGGGTTAAATCACCCCGTGCCAGCGCCATAAACAATGCGGTTCCCAGATCACCAGCCATTGGCCGGATCGGTTGCGCAGAATTTCTGCGGGCAACCGGCCGGTGTTCCGGCATTTATCTGGCATATGGACAGCGTCAATCCGCTGGCCGGCGCGAGCACGAGCATCAAGTATGGCGCGGGCAAAACTTTCCCCGGCGCGGCCACGCCATTCGGTCTGGTGCCGTTGAGTCCTGACACGAGCACCGGCGGCGACAACGGTTCCGGCTATTCGCCGGCAGGAGCGCGGCTACGGAAAATTCTCCCGCACGCTCACGCTCCCGACCGCCGTGGCCGGCGACCAGGTGAAAGCCGCCTACAAAGACGGCAGGAATTCCGGAAACTGGATTCCTGCCGGCTTGTGTTTCAAATTCAACGACGCGTTGGTTTGAGCAGTAAAATTCCGCCGACCAGCGGAAATAGGCCGAGACCGAGCAGCACCGCGCCGAGAACTCGATTGGGACCGACAGGAGATGGCGGTGGTTCGGCAATGTCAACAATGCGAACCGATCGAATAAGCATTATGGGTTCCATTTCCATGGCTTTGATTTTTTCATAAAACAGCTTGTGGCGTTCGCGCATACGATTCAAATCGCCCTTTGCTTCCCAATATGATCTGGTTCGCTGATATTCCTTTTCTTCTTCTGTTCTTTGTGCCTGAACTGCCGTGGTCAATGAATCCAAAGCTTGTTTCTTCTTTTCAACTTCCGACGGAAGGCCGGTCATTATGCCATCAAAATCCTCGTCTGTTTCATGGTTCAAATGTTCAATCAGGCTGCGGAGGCGCATTCCTTCTTGGGTTGCCGCATTGGAGGTGTTTGTAAGTTGGGCATATTCCTTCTTGGCACTTTGCAATTGGCTCAACCAGTTGGTCAGGTGCTCGTCAGGGTAAATTGTCGGTAAAACTTCCCGCAATCTGTCTTTGGTTAACGATTGCAGGTTTGTGTAAATCATCTCCGCTTGCTTGTATGCCATTTCAGCCTCAATCATCTTTTCAGATTGGGAAGACAAACCCGAATAGATTCCCGGAACTGGTAGATGAGAATTGTCATCCTTGATTTGGTATTTTTCCCGGAGCAAATCCAGATTGGTCTGCGCCTCAGAAATCTTTTCCATCTCGTCCCGGTATTGCTGCTGCAAAAGTTGAAGACCTCTCGCCACCATCTCCGCGCGGGATTTGATCCGGTAATTCCGGTAAGCCTCGGCAATGCCATTGGCCACCTGCGCCGTTTCCTGCCGGTCATCGCTTTGAAACGTGATGGCAATCAGCTTGACGCCGTGAACCGGCGCGAGGCGTAGATTGTTTTTTATGATGGCGATGCTTTCAAGCGTCTTGAGCGGTGAGCCGTGGGAAAACTTTTTGCCCCAGACTTCGTTGAGATTCAAATTGGTGACGACGCTGCCCAAAACCAGTTGCGACTGCAAAATTTCAAATTCAATCTGGATGAAATAAGGGTCGTAAGAATAATCCGGTCCTGCGTTGACAGGTTGAAATTCAGTCCAGATTCTCGCCGTCGCCGCAAATTGCGCGGGCTTCAGCAGCAGCCACAGTCCCGCGCCGCCCAGCGCCAGCCCGGCCAGCAGCAGCGCCAGCCCAAGCCTTTTCGTTTGCGGGATTTTCATGGCTGATTAGTTAATAGACCCGCCGCGCCGCGGCCCGTTCAACTCCGCTCGACAAAACATTTTCTCCGCGCCATCCTGACGGCATGGCTTTTGAACCGGAATCACTGTCGCCGCTGGATTCGCTGTGGCAGGAATACGCCCGCGTGTTCCGCGATTGGGACGACCTCACGCTCGGCCGCTGGCTCGCGCAGACGCTCGGCCAGTTCGAAGGCCGCGCGTGGCGGCTTTCGCATCCGCTCGTCGGCGCGTATCGGCTCGCCGCCAAAATCGGCCACGACCGCCAGGTCTGGCACAAGCGCCTCGCCACCGCGCCCGCCGCCTACGCGGAATCGCCCTGCTGCCGCGCGCCGTTTCTGCCGCTGCTCACGCGCGATGTCCGCGCCGAGGGTTTGATCTGCCAGCATTGCAACGAGATCCTCGTGCCCGCCGCCGAACTGCCCGGCGAAGTGAAAGCGGATCTCGAAACCTGGGCCGGCCAATACCAGCCCATCCACGACGTGGCGCACTGGGACGACCGCCAGCGCCGGCGCGTGGCCAATTACGACGAGGCTTACGAAAAAGCCGCGCAGCAGGCGGAACTGCTGCTGGTCCAGCTCGGCCGCGAACTTGCGCCGAAGCTGCTGGAACATTATCCCGCCGTGATCTGGGAAGATCAGGATGAGTGTCTCGAAGTCCGGCCGGAAGATGTGAAGCTCGCATGAAATTTATTTTCAAATGGCTGTTCCGGCTATTTCTGCTGGCCGTGGTGCTGGCGGTGGTTTTCTTCCTGTCGCTCGACACAGTGCTCCGCCTCGTCGCCCAGCACAACATCCGCAAGCAGACGGGCATGGAGGCGGAGATCGGCAAATTTCACGTCGGCCTGTTCGAACCGGTGGTGCACATCGAAAATCTCAAGCTCTACAATCCGCCCGCGTTCGGCGGCACGCCGTTTTTGAGCATCCCGGAAATCCACGTCGAATACGACCGCCTCGCGTTCGCGAAAAAGGAAATTCACGTCACCCTCCTGCGCTTCAACCTCGGCGAACTCGACATCGTGAAAAACGAGGCCGGGCAGACGAATCTGTTTTCGCTCGGCCTCGCGCTGCCCACCAAGGAATCGCTCGCCCAAAGCAAAGACGTGACGGAATTCAAGCACCAGACCGGCTTCAGCTTCAAGGGCGTGGACGTGCTAAACGTGTCCGTCGGCACCGCAAAATTCATTGACCTGAAAGACCCGCAGAACAACCGCGAGCAGAAAATCGGCATTGATAACTGCGTGATGAAAAATGTGAAGACCCGCACCGACCTCGCCGGCTTGGCCACGCTGGTGGCGTTGCGCAGCGATGATTTTTTCAAATCGCTGCTGGGTCCGCCCAAGCCGGATGCGAGCGTCTTGAAACTGCTCGGGTATTGAAATTGCCCGCCACTTTCGCCTTTTTCAACACGCGGATTTCGTTTTTACTCCATTCGTGCATCGCGATTCCCTCAAGTCCGTTTCCCGCCTCGTCGTGAAACTCGGCACCGGCGTCCTGACCGACAGCCGGAAGCTGATTGACCCCGCGCAGCTCGAACAGCTCGTCGCGCAACTCGCCGCGCTCCGCCGGGCCGGCAAGGAAGTCGTGCTCGTCACCAGCGGCGCGGTCGGCGCGGGCATGGGCGCGCTCGGTTACGAAAACCGCCCCACCGACCTCGCGGAAAAACAGGCCTGCGCCGCCGTCGGTCAATCGCGGCTCATGGCGGCCTACGACAAACTTTTTTCCGCGCACGGCCTGCACGTCGCGCAGGTGCTGCTCACGCACGAAGACCTTGAACATCACGAACGCCATCTCAACGCCCGCAACACGCTCGTCACGCTGCTCCAGCGCGGCGTCGTGCCAATCATCAACGAAAACGACGCCGTGTCGTTCACCGAAATCAAATTCGGCGACAACGACAAATTGTCCGCGCTCGTCGCGTCGCTGCTGCCGGCAGATTTGCTGGTGATTCTCACAACGGTGGATGGCGTCATCGAAAATTTCGGAAAGAAGAACGCCAAGATGCTTTCCGTCATTCCCAAAATTGATTCCGCCATTGAAAAAATGGCCGGCGGCACGACCAGCGAAACGGCTGTCGGCGGCATGAAATCGAAAATTGACGCGGCGAAAATCGCCGTGCGCTCCGGCATCCCGCTCGTCATCGCGTCCGGCCGAAAAAAGGACGTGCTCGCGAAAATTCTCGACGGCGCGGACGAGGGCACGCTGTTCGTTGCCAAGCCGAACAAGCTGCAGGGCCGCAAGCGCTGGATCGCCTTTTTTCATCACCCGCAAGGCGCGCTGTTCGTGGATGACGGCGCGAAAAAAGCGTTGCGCGAAGCCGGCAAAAGTCTGCTGCCGCCCGGCGTCACCCGCTGCGAAGGCGAATTTGCGGCGGGCGATGTGGTCCGTATTTGCGATCTGAACGGAACAGAATTTGCGCGCGGCATCGCCAAGTTCAGCGCCGCCGAAATCCGCGCCAAAAAACTGGCGCGCGTGGAACTCGTCCACCGGGATGACCTCGTAATTTTATGATCCGAACTTTTAACGCAAAGACGCCAAGACGCGAAGCCGCAAAGTTAAAACATAAATTTACCTGGCGTCTTTGCCGCTTTGCGCCTTTGAGTTAATTCCTATGAAACAACCCGCAATAAAAGATTTGCTCCAGGTCATGGCGAAGCTGCGTTCGCCGACCGGCTGCCCGTGGGACCGCGAGCAGTCGCACCTGACCTTGCGCCGCCACGCGATTGAGGAAGTTTACGAACTGATTGACGCCATCGAGGCGCGCGACGACATCGAGATGGCGGAGGAGCTGGGCGACTTGCTGTTGCAGGTGGTTTTTCACTGCCAGCTCGCGCGCGAACGCGGCGCGTTTGATTTTGAAAACGTCGCGCGGCATCTGGTGGACAAGTTAATCCGCCGCCATCCGCATGTTTTCGGCACCACGAAAGTGAAGGACGTGGACGAGGTCTGGGCCAACTGGGAAAAAATCAAGCGGGCCGAAAAAAAGGGCACGCACCACGAACGCGTCTCGGCGCTCGATGGGATTCCAAAACATTTGCCGGCGCTGCTCTACGCGGAAAAACTTTTGAAGAAGGCGCGCAAGGCAAATCTCGCCACCGCAGCCAAAACGCCGAAACGCAAGCTGACCAAAACCGCACTGGCGCAGGAATTGTTTGAGCTGGCGTCGTTCGCGCAGACGCGCGGCTGGAGCGCGGAGGAACTGCTTTCCGCCGAAAACAAGCGGCGCGAAAAAAGTCTGCGCCGGTTGGAACAAGGAAAATAAATCCGCCGGTTCAACTTGTTTTCACCCGGAACGCACTGGCGCTGGCGATTGCTTCCAGATCGCCTTTGTAAAATTCGTCGCGGTAGGCCTCGGTTTCGAGCAGGTGCTGGCGCAGTTCTTTTTGGTCGCGCCGGATGATGAATTTCAATTCGTCCAGATCGTCGGACCAGCGGAAGCCGTTGAAAAATTCCGCGCCGGCGAACTGCGTTTTGTAGAGCGCGTTGTCCGAGTAGCAAGTGCCGAGGTAAAGTTGCTTGCTGCCGTGCTCGGCAAACAAGGCCGCCGCCGAGGTCATCATGAACATGCCGAGGTTGCGCGAATAATAATTCAAATCGTAAAACGCGTAGTAATAAAACGCGAGCGACTTGCCCTCCAAATAGAGCGTGGCCACGCCGATTTCGCCGTCGGTTTTCGCGTCGGTGAACACGAGCAGGTGCGAGATGATCGGCGCGGCGAACAGCGCGTCGAGCCGCTCGAAGGTCATCACGTCCTTGCCAAATTTGATGTCGGCGTAGGTTTTGAAAAACTGGCGGCGCTCCGGCGTGTAATCGTATTTCTCGCGCGGCACGAGCTTCACGTCAATGCCCGCGCCCTTGCGCAGGATGCGGCGGTTCTCGGACGACGGCTTGAATTTCGCGAGGTTCACGCGCACCTGGCGGCACAAGTAAAACCGGTCCAACTGCCGCGACGACGGCAGGAACCCGGCGTTGAAAATGTCCGCCGGCGTCTCGCCCGCTTCGGGAATCGCCCAGATGGCATACGGAAACTGGTAGTTTTCGTAGTCGGAGTTTTGTTCGGAGAAAAGGAGTTTCACAAATTTATTCAGTCACGGCCGGACACGCCTGGCTCGTCTGCTCGCATGAAAATTTCATGCTGAAAAAGTTGATGCAACCAGCGAGTCCTGCGTGCGACGCAACGCGTAAAGCTATATTCGTTTTTTCAGCGTGGCGCAAGCAGGCGCGGATTTCGTCAGTGTCCGCATTTGAATTTTAGGGTTTCAAACCTTTTCTCCGGCCGGCCCGCAAACCGATATTGCAAAGGTCTGGCTTGGCAGACGTGCGCGGATGTTCGTAAGCTGGCGGCGGTCGAATGATTTTCACCGCCCGCCAATTTGAATTTGTTTTCCCGCGACCGGCGCTGGTCATGGGCATTGTCAACGTCACGCCGGATTCGTTTTCCGACGGCGGAAAATTTCTGGATGCGGACGCCGCCGTGGCGCACGCGCTGGAACTTGTCGCGCAGGGCGCGGAAATTTTGGACATCGGCGGCGAATCTACGCGGCCCGGCGCGGAACCCGTCGGCGAGACCGAGGAACTGCGCCGCGTGATTCCCGTCATCGAAAAACTGGCGGCCCAAACCAAGGTGCCGCTCTCGATTGACACGATGAAGGCCGCCGTCGCCGCCGCCGCGCTCCGGGCGGGCGTGAGCATCGTCAACGACGTGGCCGGCGGCACGCGCCGCGATCTCGCGATGTGGCGGCTGGTTTCCGAATTTCACGCCGGCTATATTGTCATGCACGCGCAGGGCACGCCGACGACGATGCAGGAAAATCCCACTTACGAAAATGTCGTCCGCGAAGTCGGCGAGTTTTTTTCCGAGCGGCTGGAAACGCTGCTGAACGCCGCCGGCGTCACGGTTGAACAGGTAATTTTCGATCCGGGAATTGGTTTTGGCAAGACGCTGGAACACAATTTGTCGTTGCTCGCCGGGCTGCGGAACTTTACAAAGAGGCGCCGTCCGTTGCTGCTGGGCGCGTCCCGAAAGTCATTCATCGGCAAGCTGCTTGGCGCGGAAGTGGAAAACCGTTTGCCCGCGTCGCTGGCCTGCGCGACTTTGGCGGTGGCCGCCGGCGCGAATTTCATCCGCACGCATGACGTGGCGGAAACGGTGCAGGCGGTGCGGATGGCGGAGGCAATTTTGTCCCGAAACAATCATGTGGAATGATTTGGAAAATGGCTGGCGGCCCGCCGTGGAGATTTTAATCCTCGCGGTGCTGATTTATTATGCCTTCCGGTTTGTGCGCGGCACGCGCGGCTGGCCCGTCGTCATTGGGTTTTTCGTCGTGCTGCTCGCGCTGGCGCTGGTCACGACGCTGTTGAAATTGGAGGTATTGCGCTGGATTCTCGGCAGCGCGTCGGTGTTCATTGCGGTCGGCGGGCTGGTGATTTTTCAGCCGGAACTCCGCCGGATGCTCGGCGAACTCGGCAACCTGCCGCTCTTCGCCACCGCCAGCGAACAGCGCGAGGCCATTGAGGTCATCATCCAAACCGTCGAGCGCCTGGCCGACGTGAAAATCGGTGCGCTCATCGCCATCGAACAATCCATCCAGCTTCAGGAAGCCGTCGAGGCCGGCATCAAGGTGGACTGCGACGCCACGCCGGAAATGCTGGAGACGATTTTTTTTCCGAACAACGCCATCCACGACGGCGGCGTCATTTTGAAGGGCGACCGCATCGCCTACGCCGCGTGCATTTTCCCGCTGACGCAGCGGACGGATTTGAACAAGTCGCTCGGCACGCGCCACCGCGCCGCCATCGGCTTGAGCGAGGAAACCGACGCGGCCATCGTGGTGGTGTCGGAAGAAAACGGCATGATTTCCTACGCCTACAAAGGCCAGCTCACGCGCGGCGTGACGCTGGAGGAACTGCGCGCATTTCTGACCTCGGTGGTTTTGCAGCCGGCCAAGACGCACGGCGTGGCCGGCTGGCTGCGCGCCCGGTTCACGGAACGCCACCGGCCCGCCGGCCCGGTCGTCATCACCAAACACGAGCCGCGGCCGCCGGCCAAGTTGCCGGGCAAATAATTTTTCACGACCATGCGCGATTTTTTTCTCCATGACCTCGGCTGGAAAATATTTTCACTGCTGCTGGCGGTGGCCATCTGGCTGACGGTCCACCGCATTTTGCAGGAACCGACCGGCGGCGGGGACGCGCCGACGAGCGGCGTCATCGCGCCAACGGCACATTGAGCAAAATTAATTTTCATGAGTTCCCACAAAAAAATCTTCGGCACCGACGGCGTGCGCGGCACGGCGAACCTTGAACCCGTCACGGCGGAAACCGCCTTGAAGCTCGGCCGCGCCGCCGCACACGTCTTCAAAAACCTCGAACGCCAGTCGCGCGGTCGCGGCAAACACAAGATCGTCCTCGGCAAGGACACGCGGCTCTCCGGCTACATGCTCGAAAATGCCATCAGCTCCGGCATCCTTTCGATGGGCGTGGACGTGGTGTTCATCGGGCCGCTGCCCACGCCGGGCGTGGCCTATGTCACGCGCAGTTTGCGCGCGGACGCCGGCATTGTCATCACCGCCTCGCACAATCCCTACACCGACAACGGCATCAAATTTTTCCGCGCGGACGGCTACAAGCTCGACGACAAAATCGAAGGCGAAATTGAAGACCTCGTTTTCTCCGGCGAGATCGAAAACGTCCGGCCCAGTTCCGAGCAGATCGGCCGCGCGGTTCGCGTGGACGACGCGCTCGGCCGCTACATCGAGTTTGCCAAATCCTCGTTTCCGAAAGGGCTGACGCTCGAAGGCATGAAGATCGTGTTGGACTGCGGCCACGGCGCGGCCTACAAATCCTCGCCCAGCGTCCTGCGCGAACTCGGCGCGGAAGTCATCGTTTATGGCAGCCATCCTGACGGCAAAAACATCAACGCCAACTGCGGTTCCATGCACCCGGAAGTCATGTGCCAGAAAGTCGTGGAGCATCGCGCGCACCTCGGCATCGCGCACGACGGCGACGCCGACCGCGTGCTGCTTTGCGACGAAACCGGCAAGCTGATTGACGGCGACGACATTATGGCCATCGCCGCGCTAGAGATGCTCGCGGAAAATTCGCTCGCGGAAAAAACCCTGGTCGCCACCGTGATGAGCAACGCCGGCCTCGAAGCCGCCATCACCGCCGCCGGCGGCAAAATGCTCCGCACCGACGTCGGCGACAAGAACGTGATTGATGAGATGCTGCGCCACGGCTACAACTTCGGCGGCGAGCAGAGCGGACATCTGATTTTCCGCGACCACGGCACGACCGGCGACGGCCTGGTGGCCGCGCTGCAAATTCTCCGCATTCTCAAGGCCAAAAACCTGCTGCTTTCCCAGCTCGCCAAATGCTGGACGCGTTTTCCGCAGTTGGTGACGAACGTGAAAGTGCGCGAGAAAAAACCCTTCGCGCAGCTCAACGACGTGAGCCAGCTCGTGGCCGACGCGGAAAAAGAATTGCAAGCGCAAGGCGGCCGGCTGCTGCTGCGCTACTCCGGCACGGAACCGAAAGTGCGCCTGCTGGTGGAAGGCCGCGACGCCGCGACGCTCAAAAGCTGGTCCGAAAAAATCTGCGGCGCGATCCAGCAGCAGATCGGGGTCTGACGAACTTTCGCCCGCCGAAGCTCACGCCAAGGCGCAACGACGCCGAGTAAAAATCTTTCTTGGCGAGCTTGGCGGCTTGGCGTGAAAATCTTTTTTTGACCGCTTAAAATTGCGCGCGCAATCCGCTGTAAAAGCCCCGGCCCAGCGCCGGGTAGCCGAAGACTTCCTGGTATTTTTCGTCCAGCAGATTTTCCGCGCGGGCAAAAATTTCCAGATGCTTCTGGACGTGCCAGCGCAAGGCGAAATCCAGCTTGGTGTAGGCAGACAAGCCGACGACGGTTGACGGATAGACATCGTAATTATTGTCGGTCCGCGTGCCGGTGAACACCGCCGACGCGTTGGCGTCAAGCTGCGGGATGATCTGCCAGTTTACATTCACGCTGCCGCTGTGTTCGGGCCGGCGGACGAGCGCCGCGCCGGTGGCGAGGTCTTCCGTGTCGAGCCAGGTGTAGCCGGCCCGCGCGGTGAGGTTGGTCAGCACCTGCCAGGCGACAAAAGTTTCCACGCCGAACGTCCGCGCGCGGCCGATGTTTTCCGGCATGAAGGTCGCGCCGGAATATTGAATCAGGTTGTCAAAGTTGTTGTGAAAAAAGGTCGCGCCGAAGCGCAGCTTGTTTTTGAACAGCGGCTGTTCGATGCCGGCGTCCCAACCGGTGCTTTCTTCCGGCTTCAAATTGGGATTTCCGTAATACGGATAATACAAATCCGAAATGCTCGGCGCGCGGAAACCCGTGCCGAGCGTCGCGCGGAAAATGGTTTCCGTGCCCGGCGCGGTCGCGCGGAGGCCGAAGCGATATGTCTCGTGCGTGCCGAACGTCGTCGAGTCGTCCACGCGCCCGCCGGCGGTGAAGGTCAGCCGCTCGACCGGCATGAAGTTGTATTGCGCGTAGGCCGAGCGGGTGTCAATCGTGGTTGTCCCCAAGGTGTCCGGCCCATACAGGCTGTCCGCCGAAGAATAATTCGCCGACGCGTTTTCAAACATGCCGCCAGCCAGGATGGAGTGCTGCGCCGAAAGCTTGAACACATTCTGGAAATCCGCCTGATTGCGCTGGGCGATGGTTTGCGAAACGGAATCGTCAAAATAATTTTCCGCATTCGCCGGCTGGTCGTAGGCGCTGCGTTCGTGCGAATACGACAGCTTCAATTTCGCATTCCACCAGTCCGTCGGGTCGGCGTTGAGCGCCAGGCCGAACAAGGCGCTTTCCGTTTTCAGCCGGGCGGTGGGATCGTCCGTGAAAATGTCGCCGGGTGTGCCGTCGTTGTTGTGAAAATAACTGGCGAGCAGCGTGGCGCTGAAGCGGTCGCAGAAATCATAGCGTGCATGGCCGTCAAAATGGTATTGCTCGTAATCGCTGTTGATGCGGTCGTTGTCGCTCCGGGCGTAGCTGCCGTCGCCGCCCACGGACAACTTGCCTTGGCTGGCCGCGAAGCCGCCCTTGGTGATGGCGGTGTCGAACGAACCGTATTCACTTTCGATCCAGCCGGACGGCTGGCTGGTGCCGCGCTTGGTGACGATGTTGATCACTCCGCCGCTGGCCTCGGAACCGTAAAGCGTGCTTTGCGGGCCGCGCAAAATTTCGATGCGCTCGACGTTTTCCGCCGCGAGCTGGCTGAAGTCATACTGGTTGTTGAACGGACTGTTGACGCGGATGCCATCCACGAGCACGAGCGTCTGGTTGTTGTTCGCGCCGCGCAGGAACACGCCGGTCACCGTGCCGGGCCGGCCGGTGCTGGCGACTTCCACGCCGGGCTGGCCGCGCAAAACCTCGGCGACGAGATGCTGCTGCGACTGCTCGATCTGCTGGCGCGTGATGACCGTGACGGAATTGGGCGCGTTGTCCTGCGGCGTGGCGATGCGCGTGGCGGTGATGGTGATTTCCTCCGGCGCGGCGGCGGGCGGATTGGTGCCGGGGTCAATGACGGCGGCGGGGACAAGGTTGGTTTCGGACGCGTCCAGCATTGCGGGCAGGACGCACAGGCTGACGAGGGCCAGCGAACGGATTTTTTTCACGGACTGATCTTTCAATTTTGTTTCGCGCAAAAATAATTTGCGCCAAACGGTTTTTGGTTGAGAGACCAGCGGGCAGCCTGAAAACAAAAACGCCTTCAAGCTCCGGCAAAACGGGAATGAAGGCATTCGACGAGTCCCGCCGAAAACGGATCGGCAGGCTGGCCTCATCCTTCTCATTGCGGAGAAGTGCCCCAACGCGGGGCCGACGAGCGCAATCAAACCGATATCCTGACTTCGGCATCAGACCTCATTCCGCCTTCCCGACTTGCATCAGTGGCATTGGAATTCGTAGCCGTTACAGTGGCGCAACCGTCCCGGATTCACACCGGGTTCCCAAATATTTGACTGCGATTTGGCGGAATTGCTTCCGTCGTTTCAAAGAACGGAAGAGTTCTACACGGGATATTTTTTTTTCCAAGCAAAAAATTTCGGGAGTATGTAGATAACGCAAATTTTGGTTTTTTTGCGAAGGTTACCCAGCCAATGTCCAACCTCGTCATGGAAAATAATTCCATGAATGATAAAAAACATCCTGAACTCGCAAAATCGGACATCATTAAACACCTGCCCAAAGCCTGTGGGGATGAAAAGGCTGCGGTTGAGTTCTTTGAACGACAACGCTGGGGCAATTCGCCCGCATGCCCCCATTGCCAGAGTGCCAACGTTTACAAGATGACCTGCCACACTGGTGGGCGGAATAAACGCTTTCTCTGGCGCTGCCGGGCGTGTGGTGAGCAATACACCGTTCGCACGGGTGCGATCTACGAGGATTCCAAACTGCCGTTGCGGCATTGGGCGTATGGTTTCTGGCGTGTTTGCGCCAGCAAGAAAGGCGTGAGCGCGCGGGAGATTGAGCGCAACTGTCAAATCACTCACAAATCGGCTTTGTTCCTCATGCACCGGATTCGCTTCACGCTGACGGAAGACCATACGAACCGGCAGAAACTCGGAAACACCACTGGCATCTGCGAAGTGGATGAGACTTTTGTGGGCGGAAAACCGCGTCCAGGTGATCCGCGAACCGTGCTACCCGGCTATCGCAAGAACTCCAATAAAGTTCCAGTCGTCGCGGTGGTGGAACGAGGCGGCCATGTCCGCCTCAAAGTCGTGCCGCAGGTGACGCAGAACCATGTGGGCCATTTTCTTTTTGAAAACATTGAAAATGGCACCATCGTCAATACCGATCAAAGCCGGGTTTATCACACCATCCTTTATCCGATTACCAAACATCTCGGGGGACGGCATGACCTTGTGAATCATTCAAAGCAGAAATACTCTGAGCGCAATGCGGATGGCACCACCTCCGGCGTGAACTGTGCCGAATCGTTCTTCTCGCTGATCAAGCGCGGTCTGCTGGGAACGTTTCATGCCGTAAGCAAGGAACACCTTCACCGGTATTGTGACGAATTCGCTTTTCGCTGGGACACGCGCAAACTCAATGATGGCGAACGGGTTGGCGAAGCGGTCAAACGCACCGAAGGCAAGCGGCTGACCTATGATCAATATGTATGCCGCAATTAAACAAGCAGTCAATTTGCGTTATCTACCTACTCCCGAAAAATTTCAAGCTCGGGAAAATGGTGGTGATGGCGTTTTGAGCCAACCGGCGCGCCGCCATGAAGCTGACTCTGGCGGCAACGGCACGCTCTGGCGCATCACCTACGCCGGCCGTAGATCGGTGGCCAGATTAAGATGCGGGCTAGAGCATAAGCCGTTAAATTAGATGGTGCCGACGGAGGGGGTCGAACCCACACATCCTCACGGATACTAGATTTTGAGTCTAGCGCGTCTGCCAATTCCGCCACATCGGCTACCAATATTTACTATGATTTTCAGCTGTTTTACCAGCCGAAGTTTGACTCTGTGCTAGTAATTGTGCTACTGTAACGTCATGCAAGCCGCTGTAACGGAACGCACGGACAATCTCACAACTCTTGGCCCAAAGCCAAACC
>Ga0182030_10010847_pt1 | contig 18457 bp, 16 predicted proteins | sample 812S3MmetaG_FD_121299 | JGI IMG/M metagenome (GOLD analysis project Ga0182030, IMG submission 121299) | Permafrost microbial communities from Stordalen Mire, Sweden - 812S3M metaG (Illumina Assembly) | ecosystem: Environmental > Terrestrial > Soil > Wetlands > Permafrost | place: Sweden...
GGCCGACCTGGGCGAAGCTGTGAACGGCTGCGGCGGGCGCCGCTCGGCGTTCGTTGACGTCAACAATTTCTGGGAAATTGGTCGGAGTGAGAGGATTCGAACCTCCGACCCCCTCGTCCCGAATAAGGGGGCTGCCCTGAAAGCCGTACGTTTGTTGGGCTCTTTCGTCACGTTCTCGCTGGATTATCTCGTTTTGTTCCGTCCAACCTGTGCGGAACCTGTGCGGCCAGTGAGAGCGTCGCCGACGCCTTTGTGATGATCCGGATGATGGTGACCATACACGCGCTGGAGAATTTCGAGGGTCATCCCGAAGAAATCGGCGGCAGCGTATGGGTCCGCTGAACCCTGCATTGCCCAGGTTACGGCTGTATGCCGCAGCACGTGTGGCGAGACGTTCTCGAGGCCCGCATCAGTCGCAACGTTTGAGAACGCCTTGCTGACGCGCGCGACCGGTTTGCCACGGAATTCTATCACTGAAGTCTGAGAGGTGCCGAGTCGTTTCCATCGGCGAAGGTGCGCTAACAGTCTTTCGGGTAAACGGATCGTCGGCTGGCGCTTCTTCGTTTCGATTGCGCCCGGCGCGCGCCGATAAAACATGCCCCCAGCAAGATCGATGTATCCTCGACCAACTGCCGGCCCGATCGCCGCGCCACAAATGGCGCCTGCCCGTGTTCCGGTATAGAGCGCGACTAGGATAAAGCGAGCTATATGCCGTCGTGAGCGCTTCTCAGTCGCTTGTCCTTTCTGGACCTCTCGATATCGCCAAGCCGCCCAAATCAACCTGGCCGCTTCCGATCGAGTTAGCCAGCGTTCCCGGGATTTTGCCCGCGGAGGCAGAACGACCTCGACAACCGCGCTGCAGAGTCCTTCCCTCCGATGATGATTGATCGCTGCTCGAAGATCCTCAAGTTCTCGGCGCGCCATCGAGGCCGACCCGCGCTGCAGGATGTAGGCTCGACACAGAGCCCCATTCACTTCCGCAAGCGTGCGCGTGCCGAAGAAGGCCAAGAGCGCCGCCAAGCGCTGCCCTAGCTCAGTAGGCCGACTAATCGTCGGTGCTGCGTCCGTGCTGTAAATACTGAGGACGTCAGCGATCGAGATTGTAGCTGGATCGCCGTTCCGTTGGCGCTCTGGAAGGTATTTGTCACTTATATAAGCCGAGAGCCGCTTCTCAGCTTCGTCGCTATCATTTGCGCCGCATCCAGTGCGGATCTGTTTCGATCCGTCTCTGATGACCCAAGTTGATTTCGCGTTTCCACTCGGCGGCCTGAGCCACAGTCGAGCGCCTTTGGATCGGTTCGACATAGCGCTCTCATCCCATCGATTGCGGCGAGGGTCGTATAGTCCTTGCCGGCGATTCGTTCGATAACCAATCGACCCTTGGCAGCCTCCCGGCGCAGACCCGCAGCTGTCATGCCACCAGCGGGAAACGCGAGTTGAGCAGCGAGCTCGAGTCGCAAGGGCGAATTTGGCGAAACGTCGGTTGTGTGGACCTCCGCCGCTCTCTTAGTGGGTCGCTCTTTGTAAGCCCGGGTTCGAACTTCAGGCTTCGGTGGAAGCATCGGCTGATGCGGGAACTCTCGAAGCCCCGACAACTGGGCCAAAGTGATCTGACCAGTCTGGGCAGGCCCGCCAATAGTGATGTTGTCTCCTCGCCAGGCATCTGGCGCGAAGGGACCTTTGTACTGATGGGTATCGGGCTGGGAGCGACGGTCTGTCATGCTAAGCGATATAGCGAGAGAGCTGCCGCTTGCGTTCACGTGTACGTGAACACGCTCGCCCGCGGATTCAGTTTCAGCTGCGGTGGGCCTTGGCCGTCGGACCATCATCCCACAAGTTGGTGCTCGTTAGCGTGCGCGTCGTTGGCAGCAGCGAATCCTTTGGAGCCTCACACACGACGCCGCGGAGCTGACCAACGACAAGGGAACTCTCCTCCGTCTTCCACACACTCACGACGCCTACTCCGACCTCCCGCCAAGTTCCTCAATCAACCCCTTTCCCGCATTGAGCGCAGCGTGATGGCAGCAGGCAGGTGGATTCTCGACGCCGTTTGAACAGGCAGCACGTGTCACAAAATGGCGTCACTTTGTCCTGATCCAAAGTTTTACACCGAGCGGCGATGGCACCGTCGTTGCCAAAATGGCCACCACCCCTGTCGAAACCGCCTTCGTATCGGAAGGCGGCGACGTTTGGATTTCTCGTTAAAAGCCGCAATCGCGCGCGACAATTTGTTGACCGGATAGTCGTGCCGGCGAAGGATTGGGATGACTCAACGCCGCCAATTCTGGACGGCGGAGATTCTGTTTTCGCGATCGAGATCGGACCAACGTCCAGCTCGACGGATGGGTAGTCGGGCTCAGACGTGGCTTCAACGTCATTGAAGTTGATTGCCTCAAGTTGGGTTTTCCGCAGACGCATAGCGAACACGATAATCCAATCGGCCGTGGCCGAATTGGCGAACCATCGCGACCGTCGTCGCAGGTAAGCTGTGCGCGTTCCGAGCGCCTTGTCAGTTGGAAAGCGGCAAGGACACCGCCGTTCGTCTTGAGCAGTGGACTGATAGCGTTCGCCGATCTCACAAATTACCTAGGACTTCGTCTCCATAAGAGAAGTGACGGGAACAAGGGGCGAGATTGCGTGGGTTTCGCGCACGGGACCCATGAGCTACGTGGATCCCGCCGGGAGCTGGCGTCCGGATTTCGAAACCGCCGTGACGAAAGAAATGTTGGAGGTCCGAACGGTTGTAGCGCTCCGAGGCAATCCAGTCGAGAACGTCTGGCAGTATCTGCGCGGCAATTGGCTGTCGAACACCGTCGCGAGACCTTCGACGACATCATCGACGCCGCCTGCGACGCCTGGCGCAACCTCACAGCCAACCCCGAGGTCACCACCATCGGCATGCGCCGCTGGGCTTGCGTCGCCGTTGGTAAGTCCCTACGACCTTTGGTATTACGCCTCGTCTATGAGGCTTTGTCTGTAAAAACGCGCCGCTGCGCGGGCCGCCAAATGCCATTCTTATTTGTCTTATGATCGTGAATGTCCCGAATCTGCGTCAGGCCGCAATCCGGGATAGGCGGATGATCCCTCCGGAGCGATGAATCGGCGTCAGCCTGCCGTTCACGCGCCTTCGCGGCTGCGCCGGCGCCGCCCGGCGCCCTTGGCTGCGGGCGGAGCGACCAGCCTGCCGAGCGCCGCCTCGATCGCGGCGAGATCGGGCCGCGGCCCGCGCTGGTATCCGTCGAGCGCGCGCCGCATCGCCGCGACGTGGGCCGGCGTATTGCCACAGCAGCCGCCGACGATGCGCGCGCCGGCATCGATCGCCAGCGCAACGTAGCGCCCCATGAGCTCGGGCGATCCTGAATAATGGACGTGCCCATCATGCCATTGCGGCAGCCCAGCGTTGGCTTTGGCGATTACGATCGCATCGGGGTTCGCCTCGATCATTGCCAGCACCGAGGCGACGAGATCAGCGGCGCCGACGCCGCAATTGGCTCCGAAGGCCAGCGGCGGCGGTGAGCCAGCGCGATGATCAAGGTGCTCAGCCTGGCCGCTCAGAGCCTTGAGCGTACGCAAGCGATGAAATGGAAGGCGCTCGGTCTAGATCGCGTTGACGAAACTGACGAACTGCCGCAGATCGATATTCGCTATCAAGGCGATGATGAAGTGCGAGCGATGGTGGCCGCTCAGAGGGCCGCCGACTCTAACGAGGACAGCATCTGGGTGGATACACGATTGGCCGATTCAGCTCCCCCATCGCCGACGACCGAAGACGATGACATTGTCGTCGAGGGCAACTGAGGGCGACCGCAAAACATTTCGTCGCGCTTTCGCGCCCCAAGAGGCATTTACGAATTCATGGCGGGGTAGCAAACGACGAAGTCCTAGAGAATATTGGCTTTGGCCGATACCCTCTCGCTCTGCGGTCGGACCCGAAAAATCAACGCGAAATTGGCACTCCAAGACCATTCGCCCGCAAGCGCGCGTCTTGGCCACCGATCGGGGGGGGCGCGCAAGGCGGTGCCAAGTGTTGGAGGTACGCGGGTGCAGAGCACCACTTGTGCACCAGTAACTCGACGGCCGTCTGGGCGACAGCTTGCGCGTGCCGCCATGGCTCTTCATCGATTAGCGCCCCGCCCGGAAACAGCAGATGCGCCTTCCGACCAATTTCCTGCCCCACGTCCATCGGCGAGCCGGGGGCCGGCTCCTCGTAAGGCTCGGGCTCATTCACCAGCAGCCACAGACGTCGAAGGCACTGAACGCCTGCGATGTAGCGCGATTTGGTGAGATGCTGGCTGGCCAATTGGGCAACCCTTGGACTTGTGATCAGGTCATCGTCCGTCATCGCCAATGGCGTCGCAACAACAAGATGCCGCGTCGGCGACTAGCTACGTCCGATTCCGACGTACCGGCCTGACATAAGCAGCACGAGCCAAACCTGCTGATGGACATTGGCCGGTTTCCGGTCTATTCGCGAGCCACAGACATGCGCACCTGACTCTGAACCTCTTCGACCCGTTGGGTCACCCCGGCACAGGCGCTGCCTCGGCGGGATCGTTCAAACGCGCTCATCGAAGAGAGGTTCACATGTTTCGGATTCAGGCTCCCGTCCTCGTCGTCCCGACCGCCGAGGCGAAACTGGCGCTGGGCGTCCATCTTCAGCCCGCCGCCTCCGCGTCGTCGTAGCGCGCCAATTCCGCCAGGACCGACTTGTCGAACATCGGCGCCTCCCTCGCCCCAGAATAGGCGTTACGACGTCAACGACAAGTCGCTGCGACGCTCACCGGCAGGGATCGGGTGCGGACGCTCAGTCGATTCGAACGTGGGGCAACCGTCAGCTACGCCGCAATCACGGCGCCTCGCGCGGCGACCACGTCTCTAACGATGCCGGCCAACCCGCGCGCTGACCATGCTGCACGACCGATGAACAGTCCATCGACTTCCGGCTCCGTCGCAAGCCGCGTCGCGTTGTCCGCATTCACGCTGCCGCCGTACAGAATCGGCACGGGAAGCGTCGTGCGTTCCAGAAGGACTCGCCGGAGCGCGGCATGAGTTACCCTGACGTGTTCGGGCGGCGCAGGCACGCCGCGCTCGCCGATCGCCCATACCGGTTCATAGGCGACGAGGCACCGGCCCAGCGCGGCTGCGTCCAAGCCCGTGAAGGCTAACTTGACTTGCCGAACGATGGTTTCCACCGAAGCGCCGGCGTCGCGTTCCGGGGCGGTGTCGCCAACACAGACCAGCGGCCGCAATCCGTGGCGCAGCGCGGCCTTCACTTTGGCGTTCACGGTTGCGTCGGTTTCGCCGAAAGCCGCTCGCCGCTCGGAATGGCCGAGCTCGACGAGATCGACGCCGAATTCCGTCAGCATGCGGCCGGACACTTCGCCGGTGTAGGCGCCGGAGTCGGCCCAGTGCATGTTCTGCGCGCCGAGCAGCAGCGGAGCGCCGCCAATCGCCTCGCGCGCGGCGGCCAGCGCTGTGAAAGGCGGGATGAAGAACAGCGAGAGGTCGTCGCGCGGCGGCGGCAACAAGTCGATCAGTCCAGCTACGTATGCGCGCGCCTCGGCAGCCGTTTTGTTCATCTTCCAGCCGGTGCCAATCCAGAACTTGCTCAATCAACCCCCTCGCTCGCAGATCGTCGCGTGAGACAGGCGCGGTCCGAGCCGTTCAGCGCGCGGCCGCCGCCTTCACGCTGCGATGTAATCGAGCATCGCCTGGAGAATCAGGCTCATCGAAACGGCGCCAGGATCAGGATGACCGAGCGACCGTTCGCCGAGCGTGCGCGCCTTGCCGGTGGTGGCGATCATCGACTTTGTCGCCTCCACCCCCGCTATCGCCGCCGCCGCCGCGGCGCGCGCCGTGGCGGGCAAGCCCTGCTGGCAAGTCGCGGCTGCGACCGACGCGGCCGGGGCCAAAGCGTCCAGCATGGTCTTCATGCCCGGCCGCGAACCGCCCCGCCCCTCCACCGCCTTCAGGCCTTGCTGGAGAAACCCGGCAAGACCTTCGGCGTCGAGGTTGCCGCGCCCGGCAAACGCTGCACTACCCGAACGGAACAGGGTTCCGAACACCGCCCCGGCAGCGCCGCCAGCCTTGGCCATGATCGCTGTTCCGGCAGCCTTGAACGTCGCTTCCACGGTTTCTGGCTGCGTCTCCATTTGCTCCAACACGGCGGCGAAGCCGCGCCGCATGCCGACGCCGTGATCACCGTCGCCAATCGCCTGGTCGACGGTGGTCAGCAAATCGACGCTGTTGACGATGCGTTGCGACACCGCATTGAGCATTTCCCGCGTTTGGGCGGGCGTGAGCGAGTTGTGCATGGCTACTCGAACACAATTTGAGTCTTGACGACGCTCGGCAGCCCCTGCGCGGCGAACTCGAACGCCTCGACGGCCTTCTCGAACGGGAAGGTCTTCGAGATCAGCGGCTTCACGTCGACCTTGCCGGAAGCGATCAGGCTCACGGCTTGCGCGTAGACGTTGGTGTAGCGGAACACATGTTCGACATGCAGTTCCTTGGCTTCCGCCGCGATCACGTCATACGGCACCGGCCCTGGCGGCATCCCGACCAGCACCACTGTTGCGCCGGGGGCGGCATGGTCGAACAAGCGTTCGTAAGCCTTCGGATGGCCGCTGCATTCGAACACGACGTCCGCGCCCCAGTTTTCGGTGATCTCGTGGACCTTGGCGATCGGGTCCTCTTTGCCGATGTTCACCGGAACAAGCCCCGGATAGCGCGCAGCGATGTCGAGCTTCTCCTGCTGCACGTCGGTGATCATGACCCGGGAGCATCCGGCCGCCAGGGCCGCAAGCGCTGTCACGATGCCGATCGTGCCGCAGCCGACCACCACGCCGATCGCGCCGGGCGTGACATGAGCCTTGGTGGCGGCCTGCATTCCGACAGCCAACGGCTCGACGAGGGCGCCTTCCGCCATGCTCACGTTGTCAGGCAGCCTGAAGGTCAAGTTGGCCGGGTGGATGACTTCCGGCGTCAGGCAGCCATGAACCGGCGGGGTCGCCCAGAAGCGCACCTTCGGGTCGAGATTGTAGTGGCCATTGCGGGACGCGCGGGAACTCCAGTCCGGAATGCCCGGCTCCATGCACACGCGGTCTCCCGGCTTCAGGTTGGTGACCTTGCTGCCGACCGCGACCACGACGCCAGCGCCTTCGTGGCCAAGCACCATTGGCGCGCGCACGACGAAGGGACCGATGTTGCCATATTCGTAGAAGTGCACATCGCTGCCGCAAACGCCCACGCACCGCATCGCGATCTTCACGTCGCCCGGGCCCAGCTCCGTCGGCAACTCGATGTCGCGTAACCGCAGCTCGTGGACCTTCTCAAGAACCAAAGCTCTCATAGCGCTGTCCTCCTATTTTCAGCATTCTTTTTGCCGGACGCTCGTCGCGCCGAATTCGTCAGCTCGCCTCAGTTGCTCGTGTAAGCGAGCGATGCAGCGGGCATATCCAGATATCGCTTGAGTTCATCGTCCAGGCGCAGAAGCGTGACCGAAAGCCCGGCCATCTCTTGACAAGTCAGAAACGAGCCGACGTCGGTGCGGTGGACCGCGATCCCTGCATTGCCGAGAATCCGCCGCACGCATCGGTTCACCACGAGCAACTCCATCATCGTGGTCGCGCCGAGGTTGTTGATCAGAAGCGCGACCTCGTCGCCGCTACGGAATGGCAGATCAGGCAGAATCGCCGCCATCATCTGCTCGGTAATGGCGTCGGCGGTGGTCAACTTCTGACGGGAAATGCCTGGTTCGCCATGCGCGCCCATGCCGATTTCGATCTCATCGGGTCCAAGCTCGAAAGTGAGGGCGCCGGTTTCCGGAATCGAGCCGGCGGCGATCGCAACGCCCATCGAACGCGTGTTGTCGCGGGCCTTCGCCGCAATGCGGTACACCTCGTCGAGACTGCCTAGCGTCGCGGCCGCTCCGCCAGCGATCTTGATCACGTAGAAGTCTCCGGCGATGCCGCGCCGGTCGGTGATGCGCTCGGGTGGCGCTCCCGCTACGTCGTCCCACACCCGCACCGTGCGCACATTGACGCCTTCGTCGGCGGCCATTTCGGCGCCGATGTCGAAGTTCATGTTGTCGCCGGCATAGTTGCCGTAGACGTATAGAACGCCGCGTCCCCGATCGACCGCCTTGGTTGCGGCGAGAACCAGATCCGGCGCCGGCGCAGCGAAAACCTGGCCGCAGGCGGCCCCGTCGGCAAGGTTGTCGCCGATGAAGCCGGGAAACATTGGCTCGTGACCGCTGCCGCCGCCGATCAGCAAGGCGACTTTGTCGTTTGGGATCTGCGACCGAACGATGGCGTCCTTGCCCTCCAGGCGGATCATGCGGCCATTGCTTGCGAGGACCAGGCCGTCCAGCAACTCGGTGACGACGCCCGAAGGGTCGTTCAGTATCTTCTTCGGTCTACTCATTTCGTTGCTTCCTGCTTGGCCCGTCGGTTCCCGCCAAACCGCCGTAGCCGGCTATTCCTCGATCTGCACAATGCGCAGATTCACTCCGTTCTGGCGCAGCATCTCCGCCTCCGTCGGCGCGATGCCGCTGTCGGTCAGCACGACATCGAATTCCGAAAGATTGGCGAGCCGAATAAGCGCGGTGACTCCGAATTTGGAGCTGTCGACCAGCAGCACGCGCTTGTCGGCGATGCCCATGAGGGCGCGTTTCGTCTTCACCACGTCTTCCTGTTGGTGATATGCGACGCCGCTGAACACGGTCGACGCCGACATGAACAGGGTGTTGGCGCGCAGCGAGCCGATCGCCTGCTCGCAGACATAGCCGAAGAACGCGTTGAACCGCGGGGTGAAACGGCCGCCCAAACAGATCGTTTCGATGCCGTGCGCTTCCTTGAGCTGCTCAACCACGGTTACGCTGTTGGTGATGACGGTCAGGGGCTTGCGGGCCGGAATAAACGACGTCAGTCGACCGGCGGTGGTGGAATCGTCGATGATGATCGCCTGCCCAGGTTCGACGAGCTCCGCGGCGGCGAAAGCGATCGCTTGCTTTTCGCGCTCCGCCAGGCGCGATCGATAGAGGAAATTGCTCTCGACCAGATTTGAGGAGCGTACGGTCACACCCCCGTGCACTCTGCGGACGATTCCTTGAGACGCCAGAGCGTCGAGGTCGCGGTGGACCGTCATTCGGCTGACGCCAAACTGTGCCGCAAGCTCATCGAGCTGCGCCGAGCCGGTCCGCAATACGTGTTCAAGAAGTATCCGGCGACGCTCAGATGGTTTGAGCGAGTTTTCGGTTTCTGGGCTGTCCGTTGCGCTAGACATCGAGAAGGTGGCCCTCTTGGTTACTCGGGGTCGCAGGCGACCGATTCGCGGTCGTCGGCGCGCAACGTTAATCGCCAACACGTCCCATCAGTGAACGCAATCACCGCTAGCGAGAGGCTTCGCTCTTTGTGACGGCGGATTCTCAAAAGATCCCTCGGTGACGCAGAGAATCGACCATCGTGTTAGTCCGCGCCCGCCAACCTAACTTCCATCGCGTTGCGCGCGGCGCAACATCCTCGCACGCGATGCTCAACGCTATTTGGTTCGCCGGCGTCGCTTGGGAGTAACCCGCGAAAAGCCAACAAAATCAACCTCCGCGCTTGCTTCAGCGCGCGCCGGACCGCCCAAATTCACACATCACGTTGCCGTGGAAAATGTGAACAGACTAACAATTTCATAACACGGTGTGCAGCCGTGTCAAGCGCATGTGTCGGCACACCCGATTAAACGATGACATCAAACTGACATTCCCTAGCAGTTTTCGCAACACGCTTTGCGCCAAACCGCCCCTGACATCCCCTCTCACCGTAAGCCAACTCGTCTGCGAGTTCGCCGCGGCGCGCGCGATGAATTCGCCATATGCTAGCAAATCCGCTGATTTTCGCGAATCGCGACGCGACGGCGCACGCGTCGCCGCGCCGCTGGAGCTGTTGCAACAAGAAATCTCGTCCGCGCTCGCGGTGGACCTAGGTCCGGCGTTCGAAACATGTTGACTTCGTCACATCGCATCGTTACGTTAGCATCTGTCTCTGTTACCGTCGGTGCTTAAGCAGCTCAGGCGCGTAACGTGAGCGGCGAATTTGGATCGGCTGCGGCGCGACGCGAAACGAGCGTTCGGGAGGAAATTGGATGAAGATCGCCATTGGCTGCGACGAAGCAGGGTTCGCGCTGAAGGAGATTCTCAAGCCTTTCATCGCTGCACACGGGCACGAAGTTGCAGATTTCGGCTCCTTCGACAGCAAGCCGGTGCTCTATCCAGATATCGGACACGCCGTTGCCGTCGCTGTGGCGGGCGGCAAGCACGACAGCGCCGTGCTGATCTGCGGCACTGGCATTGGAATGGCCATCGCCGCCAACAAGGTGAAGGGCATCCGCGCCGCCCAGTGTCACGACACTTACTCCGCCGAACGGGCGCGCAAGAGCAACGACGCCCAGATCATCACGCTTGGCGCGCGCGTGATCGGAACCGAACTCGCGAAAAGCGTCGTCGAACGCTTTCTGGCCTCGCACTTCAGCGGCGGTCCTTCCGCGGCGAAGATCGAACGCATACGCGCTTACGAAAATGACCAAGCGTAAAGAAGAGCACGTGGCTTCGGTCGGCGCCGCGCCGTCCGTAGTCGCGTCGAAGATGGGCCGCGGCAACCAATCAACTCGGCAAGCGAACAATGAACCGAATCATCAATGACGCCGACCTCGTGGTGGAAGACGCGGTGCGCGGCTATCTGAAGGCGCATAGCGACCTCGTCGCGCCGACGAGCAATCCGCGGGTGATCCGTCGTCGCCTCGCGCCGCAGAGCGGCAAAGTGGGCGTCGTCACTGGCGGCGGCTCTGGACACGAGCCGGCGTTCCTCGGCTATGTCGGTGACGGCGTGATTGACGTCGCGGCGATTGGCGAGATCTTTTCGTCGCCGACGGCGACGAGTTTCCACGACGCATTCCGGGCTGCCGATGGCGGCCGCGGCGTGGCCTGCCTGTATGGCAATTATGCCGGCGACAATATGAACGTGAAGTTGGCGATCAAGCAGGCCGCCGGCCATGGCCTGACCGTCAAGACGGTGGTCGCCAACGACGATGTTCCCTCGGCGCCGAAGAGCGAGCCGGGCAAACGGCGCGGTGTGGCCGGCGAAGTGCTGATGTGGAAAGTCGGCGGCGCGCGTGCGGCGGAGGGCGCCGACCTCGAACAGGTGATCGCGGCGGCGCAGAAGGCCATCGACAACACGCGCAGCATTGGCATCGGGCTTTCCGCATGCACGATCCCGGCGGTCGGCAAGCCAAACTTCTCCATCGAGGACGGCAAGATGGAAGTGGGCATCGGCCACCATGGCGAGCCAGGCGTCGAAGTGATGGCGACCCGGCCGGCGCGCGAGATGGCCGATCTGATGCTCGACCACATTCTGCCCGATCTACCGTTCGCCGGAGGCGACGACCTCTCGGTGCTGGTCTCCGGTCTGGGCGCGACGCCCATCATGGAGCTCTACATCCTCTACGACCGGATCAGCGAGGTGTTGACCGGCAGGGGGATGAAGATCGTCCAGCCATTCGTCGGCAACTATTTCACCTCGCTGGAAATGATGGGGGTGACGCTGACCGTAATGCGGCTCGACAGCGAACTTGCTCGCCTCGTTCGCGCCCCGGCGCGTTCCGTCGGCCTCACCATGGTCGCGTCATGACCGGCGTTCCTCTGACCCAAGCCGGCGGGCTGGTGTTGGAGTTGGTCGTGGCGATCAACGTCAACCGCGCCAGCCTATCTGAAATCGATGGCGCGATCGGCGACGGCGATCACGGCGTCAACATGAGCAAAGGCTTCACGCGCGCCGGCGCGGCGCTCGGCGCTTCTCCGCCACCGTTGCCGCAGGCGCTGAGCACGCTGAGCGACTCGCTGTTTGAGGGCATCGGCGGCTCTATGGGACCACTCTACGGTTCGCTTTTCAGTGCCATGGCGGAAACGTTGGACGGCGCCGAGACGCTGGATGCGCCGCTGTGCGGACGCATGCTCCGCGCCGGACTTGATGCGGTGGGTGAAATCGGCTCGGCCAAGCCGGGCGACAAGACGATGTTGGACGCCCTTGCGCCCGCGGCGGATGCGTTCGACGCGGCGCAGAGAGAGGGCAAGTCCTTCGCCGACTGCCTCGACGCCATGGCCGCCGCTGCGGAGCGCGGTCGCGACGCAACCCGCGACATGGTCGCTCGCGTCGGTCGCGCGTCGCGGCTCGGCGAGCGCTCGCGCGGTGTGGTCGACGCCGGCGCGTCGTCCTGCTGTCTCATCCTGCAGACTATCGCAACTGGAGTGAAAAGGCGGCTGGAGGCAACCGCAGGCGCGGCTGTCGCCGGCCAGGAAACCCGGAATACCTCGACGCTCGCGTCGAAATAAACGGAGGTGGATCATGAGCGGTGCAACGACGCGATCAAATCAGCTTCCCCAAACGATGCAGGCCGTGATGGCCTACGCGCCGGGCGACTACCGCATTGAGACCGTGCCAACGCCGCGAGCTGGTCCGGACGACATTATCATCGAGGTGGAAGCCTGCGGCATCTGCGCCGGCGACAGCAAGGCGTTCGACGGTGCGCCGTCGTTCTGGGGCGATGGCAAGGATCAGCCCGCCTACATCAAGGCGCCAATGATTCCCGGGCATGAGTTCATCGGCATCGCCGTCGAACTCGGCGAGAACATCGCCCGGCGCGGCGCGTTCAAGCTCGGCCAGCGGTTGATCTCGGAGCAGATTGTCCCGTGCGAAGAGTGCCGCTTCTGCCGCAGCGGGCAGTACTGGATGTGCGAGCGCCACGACGTCTACGGCTTCCAGAACAACGTCAACGGCGGCATGGCCCAGTACATGCGCCTGCCGGCGACTTCGCGGACTCACAAGGTGCCGAACGAGATGCCGATTGAGAAGGCGGCATTGATCGAGCCTTATGCGTGCTCGGTGCACGCAGTCAACCGCGCCAAGATCGAACTTGACGATGTTGTGGTGTTGGCCGGCGCCGGCACGCTGGGTCTGGGCATGGTTGGCGCGGCGCGGCTGAAGAACCCGTCGAAGCTGGTGGTGCTCGACACCAAGCCGGAGCGCCTGGAGCTCGCGAAGAAATTCGGCGCCGACTTGGTGATGAATCCGCTCAAGGAAGACGTGGTCAAGGTCATCAAGCAGATGACCGGCGGCTACGGCTGCGACGTCTACATCGAAGCGACCGGTCATCCCTCGAGCGTGCGGCAGGGTTTGAACATGATCCGCAAGCTTGGCCGCTTCGTTGAGTTTAGCGTGTTCGCGCAGGAGGTCACGGTCGACTGGAGCATCATCAGCGACCGCAAGGAACTCGACCTCTACGGCTCCCACCTCGGCCCCTACTGCTATCCGTTCACTATCGAGGCGATTGGCGACGGTCGGCTGCCCACCGCAGGCGTGGTGACGCACAAAATGCCGCTCGCCGATTTTCGGAAGGGCATCGACATGATGCACAAGGGAGACGGCTCAATCAAAATTGTTCTGATCCCGCCAGCGCATTTGCTGCCCTGATCGCGCCGACCGCCGGCGGGGCGCCTTCGGTCGGCCCTCGTGAAGAGAGCGTCGATCGTCGTCCCCGCAAGCGAAGGGAACTCTGCCTGCTGCGCGAGCGAAGAGCGATCGCGCAGCGGACGCGCAACGTCGCGGGAGGAAAAGTCGATGTCGAACACAATGCGACAGGTCGTCCAAGCATGAGCCCCCAACCTCAGATGGCGGCGCGGCCGCGCGGCAAGTCGCGCATTGGCCTGCTTGCCGTGGCGGGCGCAGCCTTGGTTCTGATCGTCGCGATGGCGCTCGACACCAAGGTCGTGAAGATTGGCTCGGCTGCGGACATTGCGCCCAATACGTTTTCGCCGGCGGCGTTCGGCGAGGCCGAGTTTCCCAAGGTGAAGGCGGCGATCGAGGCGCGCGCCGTCGACGCCGTCACGCTCGCGGCGGCTGTTGTCAAGGATAAAGACGCGGCGGCCAAACAATATGGCGTGGAGCCAGCCAAGTCCGGCGTGGCGACGAGCAGTGGCGCGGTAATTTCCGTCAAGTTCACCGGCGTAGTCGGCAAGGGAGACTCCGGCGTTTATGACGTCGCCGTCGAAGGCGTCCCCAGCAGTGTGACCATTCGCATGCAGACCGGGCCGGCAATCTATGGAACCGACCTGCGCGACGCCACGGGCCTGATCAGCTTCGGGCAATTCGTCAACCAAATCGATTACCAGAACGCCGGATCGGCTCTGAACAAAGAGACGAAGAAGCGGGTTCTGTCGAAGGTCGACACCGCCAAACTCACCGGAAAGACAGTTTCGGTCATCGGCGCCTTCAAATTGCTCACAGCCGACAATTGGCTCATCACCCCCGTGAGGCTGGACGTGAAATGACGACTGCGTCTCAGATCGAGCCGCCGGCCGCCGATGTCGTGCTCGCGGCGCGCAACATCGCGAAGATTTACGGCAGCACGCATGCCCTCAAAGGCGTGAACTTCGACGTCCGCCGCGGCAAGGTCACGGCCTTGTTCGGAGAGAATGGCGCCGGCAAGTCCACGTTGATGAAGGTTCTGTCGGGTGTGATCACGCCGACGTCGGGGTCCATCGAGCTCGATGGCGGTCGGGTCGCCTTCAATTCCTCCACCGAGGCGCGGGACCTCGGGATCTCGATCATCCATCAGGAATTGAGCTTAGCGCCCAATCTCAGCGTGCGTGACAACATCTTCATGGGGCGAGAGCTGCGCACCCCGACCGGCGTCGATTTCGCCGAGGAAGCGCGGCAAGCGCGCGCGCTGATCGCCGATCTCGAGGAAGAGATCGATCCCTTGACCCTGGTGGAGGACTTGCGCCTCGGTCAGCAGCAGATCGTCGAGATCGCCCGAGCGCTATCGGTGAACTCTCGCATCCTGATCATGGATGAGCCGACCTCGGCTTTGAGCGCGACCGAAGTCGAAGTGCTTTTCAGGGTGATACGGGACCTGACCAGCCGCGGCGTGTCGATCGTCTATATCTCGCATCATCTCGAGGAGGCGCTGCAGGTCACCGACTACGCGGTGGTATTGCGGGACGGAGCAATCACCGCGACGGCCGACGCCAAGGACATCGACCTCGAGTGGATCGTGCGCCACATGGTGGGCGAAAACTTCGACCTCGGCTCGCCGCCGACAAACTACGAGTTCGGCGACGTCGCCCTGTCGATTGAAGACGTCAGCGTCGCCGATCCGTCGGGCTCGGACAACGCGCTCGTCGACCACATGTCGCTCAAAGTGCGCGCCGGCGAGATCGTCTGCATCTACGGGCTGATGGGGGCCGGACGGACGGAACTGCTCGAATGTGTCGCCGGACGCGTGCCGATGACGGGCGGAAGCATCTTCATCGGCGGCGAGGAAATTTCGAAGCTGGGCATCGCCGAACGCATCGCCAAGGGCTTGGCGTTGGTGCCTGAAGATCGCCAGCGCGACGGACTCGTTCAGACGATGTCTGTGGGCGCAAATCTATCGCTCGCGAGCATCAGCACGTTCGTCAGGGGGATGCTGTTGAATCGTTCACGGGAGCGCGAACTCATTAACACATCCATCCGCGATGTGCGCATCAAGACGGAGGGCGCGAGTCCGCCGATCGGATCCCTGTCCGGAGGCAACCAGCAGAAGGTAGTCATCGGCAAAGTGCTGGCGACCGGCCCCAAGGTCATCTTGCTGGACGAACCCAATCGCGGCATCGACGTCGGCGCCAAAGCCGAGGTGATACGGCTGCTCGGCGAGCGGGCCGCACAGGGGCTGGCGGTGGTTTTCTCAACTTCGGAGGTCGCCGAGTGTCTGAGCATCGCGCACCGGATCATCGTCATGCGACGCGGCAGGATATCGGCGCAGTTCGGATCGAACGTCACCAAGGAAGAGATCATGGCCGCCTCGGGCGAAGCCGTGGTCAGCACACCATCGAGAAGGGCGAAGCTGTGAGCGTGACCGATACCGGCCCAACCGCCAAGCGCACGCGAATAGGCATGATTGGCGATAACGTCGACGTGGGCAGATTGCTGCTCGAAGGTCGGGCGTTCTTCGCCCTGATCGTGATCGTGATCGTCTTCTCGTTCCTGTCACCGTATTATTTCACTTTGGGCAATTTCCTGACCATGGCGACGCATGTCGCCATCTTCGGAATTCTCGCAGTTGGAATGCTGCTCGTCATCCTCAACGGCGGCATCGACCTGTCGGTTGGCTCCACCCTTGGCCTCTCCGGCGTTGTAGCGGGCTTCCTGATGCAGGGCGTGACGCTGAACGCGGTCGGCGTCGTCCTGTTTCCGCCGGTTTGGGTAGTCGCCGTTCTAACCTGCGCTCTGGGCGCGTTCGTCGGTCTGGTCAACGGCGTGTTGATCGCTCGTTTCAAGGTGCCGGCGTTCGTCGCGACGTTGGGCGTGATGTACGTCGCGCGCGGCGTCGCCCTGCTGATCACGAACGGCCTGACCTACAACAACCTCGGCGGCAGACCCGATCTCGGAAACACCGGGTTCGATTGGCTTGGGTTCAATCGCTTGTTCGGCGTTCCCATTGGCGTCGTCGTGCTCGTGGTCGTTGCAATCATCGGCAGTCTGGTGCTGACCCGCGCGCCCTTTGGTCGGTGGCTTTACGCCTCCGGCGGCAATGAACGTGCGGCGGAACTGTCTGGCGTTCCAGTGAAGTTTGTTCAGGTCACGGTCTACGTCCTCTCGGGCGTCTGTGCCGCGATCACGGGCCTCATCTTGTCGTCTCAGTTGACGTCGGCTGGACCGACCGCGGGCGCGTCGTATGAGCTGACCGCGATTGCCGCCGTCGTCATTGGCGGCGCGGCGCTGACCGGCGGTCGCGGCAACATCCGCGGAACGCTCCTTGGCGCCTTCGTGATCGGGTTCCTCTCCGATGGGTTGGTCATCATCGGCATCTCTTCCTACTGGCAGACAGTGTTCACCGGCGCGGTCATCGTGTTCGCGGTGCTTCTGAATGCCGTTCAGTATCGCCGCCGCGTCAAACCCTCGGGTTCCACGGACGGCCCATCGACTTCTCAGCAGCAGGAGGGCGCGACGCGAAAGGCCGATCCCTCTCTCGAGAAGACGGCCGGTTGACCGGTCCGATCGCTAACCAAAAAAAGGAAAACTAAATGTCTAGGAAGGCAACAGTCCCCATGCTCGCGGCTTTAGCGCTGGCCGCCCCGCTGTTTGCAGGATCGGCAACGACTGCGTCGGCCGACGGCGGCGGCTTGATCTCGATCGTCGTCATCGATCCGGCGAACCCCTATTGGCTCACCGAAGGCAACGTGGCTGCCGCCGAAGCGCAGAAGCTCGGCTACAAAGCGACCGTCGGCGCTTCGAAGGGCGACACAAACACCGAGAGCAAATTGATCGACACCGCGATCACCAACAAATCGGTCGCGATCATTCTCGACCCGGCGGACGCCAGCGGATCCGTCGGCGCTGTGAAGAGGGCCATTGCAGCGAACATCCCTGTCTTCCTCGTCAACGCCGAAATCAACCAAGAGGGTCTGGCCAAGGCGCAGCTCGTCTCCAACAACGCGCAGGGCGCCGCCTTGGGCGGACAGCAGTGGGTGAAGATGGTCGGCGACAAGGGCAATTACGTCGAACTGTTGGGCAACCCTTCCGACAACAACGCTGCCACGCGGTCCAACGGCTACGAGACCGTGCTCAGCCAATTCGAAGGGCTCAAGAAGGTCGGCGCGCAGGTGGCGAACTGGGATCGCACCCAGGGCCATGACAAGATGCAGAGCTTGCTGCAGGCTCATCCCGACATCATCGGCGTGATCAGCGGCAATGACGAGATGGCGCTCGGCGCGGTCGCGGCGCTGAAAGAGGTCGGAAAGCTGGCGAGCGTCAAGGTTGGCGGCTTCGACGGTTCTCCGGACGCCGCTGCGGCGATCAAGGCGGGCGATTTGCAGTACACCGTGCTGCAGCCGGTCGCCGTCTACTCGAAGAAAGCCGTCGACGAAGCCGACTCGTTCATCAAGACCGGCAAGACCGGCGCGGCGAGCGAGAAGCAACTGTTCGACTGCACGCTCGTCACCAAAGACAATGTCGACGACTTCGTCGCTCCGTTCACCCTCAAGTGATGTAAGCCAGGGGAGCGACCTTCGGGACGCTCCCCACCCGCCTATTGGTGCTCCCCCCATACCTCCCGTAAGTGGCGGGGAGCGATCTTCGGGTCGCTCCCCATCTTTTGTCCGTTCGCACTCGTCGGATGACGGCGGTCAACGCGGTCCTCGAACAACCATGTAAATCGGCGCAGGGTCCGAATGCCGATCGGCGTCGTAAATATTTGAATATCCTCGCTTTGGCAGGGTCATTTCCCGCGCTTGTTCACAGACGGTCGCAATGCGCCCAATGCAGACCCGCAGAACGACATCGGCGAAGCTCGAAAGCAGACACTCAGCCCCGACGCCTTGATACCGTTTCCGTCCGTCAGGGGAACAAATTGAGGATCGGATTTATCGCCGAAA
>Ga0182030_10010848_pt1 | contig 18456 bp, 21 predicted proteins | sample 812S3MmetaG_FD_121299 | JGI IMG/M metagenome (GOLD analysis project Ga0182030, IMG submission 121299) | Permafrost microbial communities from Stordalen Mire, Sweden - 812S3M metaG (Illumina Assembly) | ecosystem: Environmental > Terrestrial > Soil > Wetlands > Permafrost | place: Sweden...
AGAGGTGGCTCCGCTATGCTGGACACCGGATCGGCAAACATAAGTGGATGACGTCTGCGATTATGCTGCCTGCAACGCAGGCTGCTGATAGTATGCCTCATCTGGCGTTTGTTTGTCGAGGCTCGAGTGCGGGCGTTCACGATTATAGAAGTCGATGTAGCCGGCAATCCCTGACCGCGCGTCGGCGACCGTCTCGTAGGCGTGAAGATAGACTTCTTCGTACTTGATCGATCGCCAGAACCGTTCGACGAAAACATTGTCACGCCAGCAACCCTTGCCGTCCATGCTCAATTGCGTTGTGATTGCGTCGAAGACCTCGACGAAGGCGTTGCTCGTGAACTGTGAGCCTTGATCGGTGTTGAAGATCTTAGGGCAACCGTGCTCGGCCAGCGCAGCTTCAAGTGCGGCGATGCAGAAGTCGGGCGTGAGGCTGATCGAGACCGACCATGCGAGAACCTTGCGCGTTGCCCAATCGAGAATCGCGAAGAGATAAATGAAACCGCGGCGCATCGGAATGTACGTTATGTCCGCTGCCCACACGTGATTGGGTTGATCGATGACGACGTTGCGCAGAAGATACGGAAAGACCTGATGGTCCGGGTGCTTCTTGCTCGTATTTCGCTTGCGGTACAACGCCTCGATCCCCATCCGGCGCATCAGCGTTCCGACATGCCTCCGGCCGACCACATATCCATCACGCTGCAAAAACAAGCGCAGCATCCGAGCGCCCAAGAACGGGCGCTTCAAATGCAATTCATCGATCCGCCGCATCAACGCGAGATCGAATTCCGTTACCGCGACAGCCTCGTAATACACCGACGATCGCGAGAGCCCCAACATTTCGGCCTGACGAGTCACGGGCAGCACTACCCCATGTTCAATCATCGCTTTGCGCTCGAGTCGCCGATGCGATCGAGCGCGCCGGATAAAAAATCGTTCTCCAGCGCCAACTGACCAATCTTCGCATGAAGGTCCTTGATGTTCGGGCCCTCCGCTGCGCTCTTCTCGCCGGCGGTTTCAAAGACGCCAGCAGCGCGTTCGAGAAGCTGCGATTTCCACTGCGTGATTTGATTGGGGTGAACATCAAATCGCTCAGCAAGCTCGGCCAGGGTCTTGTCGCCCTTGATCGCGGCAACCGCCACCTTCGCTTTGAAGGCCGCTGAGTGGTTCCGACGGGGTCGTCTCATGGACTGCTCCTCTTCGCCGGCCGTTCTTCGACCAGCAACGAGCAGACTCATCACTTATCCGACTGTCCGATTATCCGGAACCACCTCTCGGTGCCCTTTATCACGCCGCCTTCTACATGGTCGCCGAGCGCCGCGATGGTTGTGTACATTGCGTTGCCGACGCCCTCATCTCCGCCGAGTGCCAGTACGGGCATCGGCAGCCGCTGAGCGGCGTGCACTTGGGCTTGGGCAAGCCCTTCCGGACTGAATGCGCTGCGGTACCAGTCGAAGCTGGCGCGAGCGGCTCCCGGTGCGGACAGGACACGGACATATTCGTCGAGCGCAGCGGGTTCGATGGCGTAGCTGCGCGTGGTCTTCGTCGAGAAGATCCAGGCGAGATACGCGCGTTCGTGTCCCTGAACGAGGACCTCGGGTAAGTCGTCCAGCCGCGTGAAGGCGAATTGCCAGCTCTTGAGATTCACGGCTTCGCTCGGGATGCCGGCGGGAGCCGGCGGCGAAACGCCGGGGATAACGGCTTCGGTCACGACGAGCCGCTTGACGTCGCCTGGATACGTCGCCGCCTCGGCATGTGCGATCCAGGTTCCGACGTCATGTCCGACGATATCGACACCGCCGGGCCGGCTGAGCCCAGTGGCCACCAGAAAGCCGTGCAGGTCGCGAGCGGCGGTGTCCAAGTCGTAGCCGTCTTCCGGCTTATCGCTGTCGCCGAAGCCGCGCGGATCCAACACGTACACTTGGCGTCCGGCCTTTACCATCAGCGGGATGACCTTGCGCCAAGCGATCCAGCTTTCAGGCCAGCCGGGGATGAGGACGACCGGTTCGCCTGAACCAGCGGTCACATAGTGGAAGCGAATTCCGTCGACCCGCACCACGTGGTGGGCGACCTCGCCGAACGGCGCCTGCGTCGCCTGCGAAAACGCCGGGCTCGCGCTACACAGGGCGGTCAGCGCTATGATGATGCCTGTCAGGCAGAACTTTTTCAGGGCCAGGATCCGCATTTAGAAATACTCCAAGACAGTTGGTGTCTCCAAAAATCCTAGAGCGAAAATGACGGCTCAGGGAGTAAGTGACGGACCCCGCATCCGCCGGGCTATCCGGAGGGTATGTTGGTCGTTAATCGCCGTGAAGGCGCGCAGGGGCAAGTTCAAAGTGTTGTGAGGTGCGCCGGGGTGATTTATAATGGTTCAAGAATGCCACGGGGGACCTGAATGAATAGCGAGCTTCGCAGCGTCGTGGATGCTCTGCCCGGGTTGGTATGGACGGCGTTTCCGAACGGGGAGGCCGATTTTGTCAATCAACGCTGGTGCGAATTCACCGGGCTCACCGTTGACGAGGCCCACGGCCACGGGTGGCTGGCGGCGATCCATCCCGACGACTTGGCCGGCCTGCTAGATGGCTGGAAGTCCATCGTCGACTCGGGCGAGCCGCGTGAACTGGAAGCGCGCATGCGACGCTTCGATGGGGAGTACCGCTGGTTCGCCTTCCGCGAAAGTCCGGTGTTCGATGCGGCCGGCCGGATCGTCAAATGGTGCGGCATTAACACGGACATCGAGGTCCGCAGACGCGCCGAAGACGAGTTGCGGCAGCGCGCGCGTGACATCAACTTCCGTCAGATTGTCGATAGCGTTCCCGGGCTCGTGTGTACCATGAGTGCGGCCGGTGAGGTTGAACTTCTCAACCGGCGGATCTTGGAATATTTTGGTCGGACGCCCGAAGAACTGAAACATTGGGCAACCAGCGACGCCGTTCATCCAGATGACCAGCCTGGCGTAATCGCCGCGTGGGTGAATTCGGTCACAACCGGAATTCCCTACGACATCTAACACCGTTGCCGCCGAGCCGATGGCGTGTATCGATGGTTTCAGGTTCGCGCCCTTCCCATGTCGGAAACAGAAGGTCGTGTCACGGGCTGGTGCATCCTGCTGACCGATATTGACGACCGGAAGCGCGCTGAGGATGCCGTACGGGCGAGCGAACGTAATTTTGACCAAATCGTCAACGCGATTCCCGCGTTGGCGTGGTCGGCTCGTCCAGACGGTTCCGCCGAATTCTTCAACCAACACTATCTTGACTACGTAAGCCTCTCGGCAGAACAGGCGCAGGATTGGGGCTGGACGGTCGCGGTTCACCCTGACGACTTGAACAATCTGATCGGCGCTTGGCAACGCATGATGGCTGCTGACGAGCCAGGCGAGTGCGAAGGGCGGCTGCGCCGGTTTGACGGAGAGTACCGGTGGTTTCTGTTTCGCACCAACCCGGTGCGTGACTCGTCCGGCATCACGGTCAAATGGTACGGTATAAACACCGATATCGACGACCGGAAACGGACGGAGGAGGAGCTGCGGCGCAGCGAGTTGTTTCTCGCGGAAGGCCAACGCCTAAGCTTGACCGGCAGCTTTTCCTGGCGAGTGGACACGGACGAAATTTCATTTTCAGAGGCGCTCAATCGCATTTTCGAGTTTGAGCAGGATGCGCCCGTGACCTTGGAGCGGATCGGTAGTCGAGTCCACCCGGAAGATATCCCGTTGTATTCTGAAAATATCAACCTAGCACGATCCGGCATCAACGACATTGCTTACGAGATCCGCCTGCGGATGCCGGACGGCTCGATCAAGTACCTGGATACGATCGCTTACGGGACCCGGGACCTAAACGGTCGGCTTGAGATTATCGGTGCGATTCAGGATATAACTGAACGGCGACTCGCGGATGATGCTCTCGGCAAGGCCCGCTCCGAGCTTGCACGCGTGGCGAGGGTCACGAGCCTCGGAGCATTCACGGCATCGATCGCGCACGAAATCAACCAGCCGCTGTCAGGCATTATCACGAACGCAGGCACTTGTCTGCGGATGCTTGCCGGCGATCCTCCAGATGTTGATGGCGCAAGCGAAACAGCGCGGCGCACGATTCGCGATGGGCACCGTGCCTCTGACGTGATCGCGCGATTGCGCACGCTCTTTTCAAAGGGAGACGCCACGACTGAATCGGTGCACCTGAATGAGGCTACACGAGAAGTGATTGCTCTGTCGGGGAGCGAGCTTCAGAGAAGCCAGGTGATCCTGCGGACCGATCTTGCGGACGATCTCCCGCCCATTACAGGCGACCGTGTCCAGCTCCAGCAAGTCATCCTAAACCTGCTCCTAAACGCCTCCGAAGCGATGAGCGGCATCGATGATCGTCCTAGAGAGTTGGCGATTAGAACGGAGCGAGACGAAGGCGATCGCGTGCGCCTGACCGTGCAAGATGTCGGGCCGGGTCTCGATCCTCAAGGCCTGGAAAAAATCTTCGACGCGTTCTACACGACAAAAAATGGCGGTATGGGGATCGGGTTATCTGTCAGCCGTTCAATCATCGAGAGCCATCGAGGTCAGATCTGGGCACTTCCCAACGAAGGCCCAGGTGCGACGTTTTCATTTTCGCTTCCCTGCACGGCCGATGGCCATGCGGGAGACGACAGCCTTAGCACTTTCGCCGGAGATTGATGCCTCGCGGCCAGTTCGGGCTTTTGCTTTCACGTTCGGACAGGAATCAACTCAAAAAGTCGATACATCTCGAGAAACGACAACCGAAACAGTGTCATTTGCTGTGCCGGCGTGAGGCGCAGCGCGCTACCCACTCGAGCGACGAACTGAGGTGAGACCCTCACCGGCCGTCCGCTTTCGAAGGCTCGATACCAGTCAACGGTCACGCCGATGAGTTCGGCGACCTCCCCGCGCCGCAAGCCCTGAACCCGGCGGCGCGTGGTGAGCGGCAAGCCCAGCTCGATCGGTGCGAGGCTAGTACGGCATTGCATCAGGAACGACCGCAGTTCACGGCGGCGGTCGAAATCCTTATCGTTTCCGGTATGATCCATATCGATGGTTCGCATGATTTTGCATAGGCCTCAAACTACGAGTGAGGTACTGAAGCGTAACGATGCGCTTACGGATGCCATCTAACCACAGGTGGTGCACCGGAATCCATTGTGCGATGGTATTGATACTTTGGCATCGGTTCCGCCGCAAAATCAGACCCTAGACCGACACCAAAGTATAATGGATGTCCGCCCGTCAGATGGGCTATTATGATTGTTGAATTGCCACGAGGGGTACTGGAATGGAAACCGAGCTCGGGCGCATCGTTGATGCGCTCCCGGGTCTAGTGTGGACGGCACTCCCTGACGGCCAAGCGGATTTCACCAATCGTCGCTGGTGCGAATACACTGGACTTAGCGCTGAGGAAGCTGCCGGCTGGGGCTGGCTGGCTGCGGTCCATCCCGAGGACAAGGAGCGGCTGATCGGGGCCTGGCAAGCCATCCTCGATTCCGGTGAAGCCGGCGAGCTGGAAGCGCGCTTACGGCGTTCCGACGGCGAGCATCGCTCGTTCCTCTTCAGGGCTTCGCCGGTGGCGGACGCGTCTGGACGGATCGTAAAATGGTGCGGAATAAATACCGACATTGAAGAGCGAAAGCTCGCAGATGAATCTTGGCGTGAGCAGTATTTCCGCTTCCGCCAAGTCGTGGATTGCCTTCCGGTGCACATCATCATCACGAATCCAGACGGCCGGCTCGAATACGCGAACAAACAAGTCCTAGAATACTTCGGCGCCACACTCAAAGAACTCAGGGATAACCCGAGCCAAAGCACCTTCCATCCGGATGACCGTCCAGGAGCGCTTGCCGCCCGAAAACGGTCACTCGAGAGCGGTGAGCCATTCGATTTTGAAGGCCGTCACCGCGATGCCGGTGGGATCTACCGCTGGTTCCACATGCGGGGTTTGGCCTTACGAGATGCTACAGGGCAGGTTGTTCTTTGGTACTTCGCACTCGTCGACATTGACGATCGTAAACGGGCCGAGGCGTTATTGGCCGGCGAAAAGTTGCTTCTCGAAATGGTGGCGAGTAACCAGCCGATGTCGGCGGTGCTAGAAACGTTCTGTCACCTCGTCGAAAGCTCAAGTAGTGGCTTCTATGCCAGCGTCGGCTTACTCGATCCGAGCGGCACGCGCATCGAACACGAAGCTGCACCGAGCCTTTCACCAAACTTCGTTTCGGCGATCAATGGCGCCGCAGTTAGCATCGATGCCGATCCAGCTACTACGGCGATGTTTCGCGGAGAGCAAATCATCGTACACGACCTCCAGTCGGAGAAACGATGGGAGACCTCTGCGTGGCGCTCGATGATTTCGGCATTCGCCTTTCGTTCGTGCTGGGCGACGCCGATCTCATCGAGGGACGGTAAAATCTTGGGCGCTTTCGCGCTTTACTCCCAGCAGCCCGGAACGCCGACGCCGCAGCAGCAACGGGTCATCGAACAGTTCGCCCTCGTCGCGGGCATCGCCGTCTATCGCGCGCAAAGCGCCGCCATGCTGAAGCGAAGTGAAGCGTTTCTGGCCGCAGCGCAGCATATCAATCGCACCGGCAGCTGGTCGTGGCGCGTAGCGGCCGACGAACTCACCTGGTCGAAAGAGACCTACAGCATTTATCGCTTCGATCCGGCCTCGCCCATAACGTTCGAGCTAATTCGTTCTCGCGTCCACCCAGAAGACTTGCCGATGATGTATGAAGTGATAGAGCTGGCGCGAGGCGATGGCAACGACTTTGAGTACGAGCACCGGCTGCTGATGCCCGATCGCTCGATCAAGTATCTTCACGTTATCGGACATGGAATTCGAAATCAGCATGGGCAGCTAGAATATATGGGCGCGGTTCAGGACGTTACAGAACGCCGCCTCTCTGAAGAAGCGCTCGGCGAAGCACGATCGGAGCTTGCGCGCGTAGCAAGGCTCACCAGTCTTGGCGCCTTGACAGCTTCGATTGCGCATGAGGTCAACCAGCCGCTGTCGGGCATCATCACCAACGCCAGCACTTGCCTTCGTATGCTGGCTGCAGATCCTCCGAACGTCGATGGTGCGCAGGCAACGGCGCGGCGGACGATTCGTGACGGCAATCGTGCAGCTGATGTCATTGCGCGATTGCGCGCGCTCTTTATGAAGGCCGACGCCGCAAGCGTACAGGTCGACTTGAACCAAACCACGCGAGAGGCCGTTGCTCTGTCGCGAAGCGAACTGCAGAGAAGCGGGGTAATACTGCAGCTGGATTTCGCCGTCGACCTTCCGACCGTAACGGGTGATCGCGTCCAGCTTCAGCAAGTCATCCTAAACCTGGTCCTGAACGCCGCGGAAGCGATGAGCGGCATTGACGATCGCCCGAGGCGGCTAGTCATTAGGACGAAACGTTGCGTGGATCGTGTGTGTCTGGCCGTGCAAGATTCTGGCGTGGGTCTCGACCCCAAGAATATGGACAGCCTGTTCGAAGCATTCTACACAACGAAGAGCGGTGGCATGGGGATCGGGCTCTCCGTTAGCCGGACCATCATTGAGAATCACGGTGGTCATCTTTGGGCTGCACCCAATCTCGGCCCCGGAGCCACATTTTCGTTCTCAATCCCCTGCCGGACCGAGAGTGTCGTCGGCGCCGATGTATCTTCGGTTGTGAGCAACTCGTGACGGCGGCACGCGGGCTCGTGTCGGTTGTCGATGACGACGAATCCGTGCGCGAGTCGTTACCCGACCTGCTCAGGGAATTCGGCTTTGCCGTTCGGACCTTTTCATCCGCCGAGGAATATCTTGCGTGCGATTGCATCGGCGAGACGAGATGTCTGATCCTCGATGTTAGCATGCCGGGCATGACAGGACCCGACCTCCACCGCGAGTTGACCCGCCGGCAGCAAGCCGTTCCGACCGTTTTTATCACCGCTCACAAAGGCCAGACCATGCGCACACGTTTGCTCGAACAAGGCGCCGTGGAGTGCCTGTTCAAGCCCTTCAGCGAAAAGGCACTGCTAGATGCGATCAACGCGGCCTTTCGGTTGGGCTAGGCCTCAGAGGTGTCGGCAGGACGCTCCTCTACGTGTCGCAAACTGCATTGAGCACTCGCGTGTCTTCCTGGAGGAGTTGGCGTCCGTGAAACGGCGTGGGGCCCTTCAATTGCTTGCCGGCACCGGCGCGGCCATCGCAGCGCCTCCTCTCGTTGCGCAAACGCTGACCACGATCCGCATCGGAGCACTCGCCTCTGAACCGACCGGCGCGATCTTCTACGCGCAGGACCAAGGGTTTCTCGCCCGTCACGGGCTGACGGTGAATATCAACATGGCGAACAGCGGTGCCGCTGTCGCTTCAGCGATGGTTGCCGGTGACCTCGATATCGGGGAAACCGACGTCATTACGCTCGCGGTCGCTCATGACCGTGGGCTCCCGTTCGTGTATATCGCGCCCGGCGAACTGCACTCGAACGCCCATCCGACGCTTGCGCTCGTTATGCGCGATGGAGACGTGAAACTCGGCAAAGATTTCAACGGCAAGACGATGGCGTGCAACGTCTCGCGCGGCTTCGGTTCGCTGATCACCAACGTATGGATCGACAACAACGGCGGTGACTCCCGCACCGTCAAGTGGGTCGAGCTCCCGTTCCCCGCGTTGTCAGCTGCATTACGGCGTGGAACGATCGACGGCTATTGCGCGCCGGATCCGTTCGTCGATATCGGCGTTGCTGCCGGCGGCCATCTCGTATTGCTGGAGACCAAGCCCGTCGCGCCGGCGGTCATCCTGGGCGGTTGGTTTACGACATCGGTCTGGGTCGCGAAGAACCCCGCCGCCGCGAGCGGCTTCGGCGCGGCGATTCGCGAGGCGAATGAGTGGGCCAATGCCAACCCGGTCGGCACCGCCCAGATCATCTCGAAGTACAGTACGATCCGGGTCGACATCATCGAAGGGATGAAGCTGCGGGGCCAGTATCAAACGCGATTCGATACGAGCACGATGCAGCCGCTGATCGATGCGGCCGCAAAATACGGCTACATCTCCTCAAGCTTCCGCGCCAGCGACTTGCTCGCCAAGGTGTAACGTTCGTGAAACGCCATCGCGATCTGCAACTCCTCACCGCCACCGAGCGGGATTTTAAGCCGACAGTTTTCGTCGTTGACGACGATGTATCGGTACGCGAATCGCTGGAATTGCTGATTCGTCAGGCAGGCTGGAGAACCGAAATCTTCGCAACGGCCCAAGCCTTTCTTGCCTATCCGCGGATCCAATCACCCAGATGCCTCGTGCTCGATGTGTCGCTTCCCGACCTCAACGGGCTCGATCTCCAGAGCCTATTAGCCGTCGACCAACAGTACATGCCGATTATTTTTATTACCGGCCATGGCGACGTGCCGATGACGGTGAAAGCAATGAAGGCCGGCGCATTTGAATTCTTGACAAAGCCCTTAGCGGAAGGCGCGCTATTGAGTGCCATAGGAAACGCGATCGACCGTAGCCGCTCCGCGTTGGCTCACAAAGAAGAGACGCGGGTGCTCCACGACCGTTACGCGGCACTTACCGCTCGCGAGCGAGAAGTCATGATGCGTGTAGTCTCAGGCCTCTTGAACAAACAGATCGCCAACGAACTGGCCATTAGCGAGATAACCGTAAAAGCGCACCGCGGTAAGTTGATGCGGAAGATGGATGCCGAATCCCTCGCCGATCTGGTAAAAATGGACGCGCGCCTCCGTTCCTAAGGCCCGTATGCGGGCGCCAACGAGTAACTGTGACTTACCGGAACTCCGAGTCACTATGTTTGTGGCCCCTTTCAGCCTTACGATCCGCACATGTTGATTCAAAGCCGAACCAAGATGAATGAGCTGTTAGCCGCGGTCCTCGATGCGCACGGCGGTGTGGATCGCTGGAGGCGGTACGAGAACGTTGAAGCCCAGATCGTTTCCGGCGGCGGCTTTTTCCCGCTTAAGGGCGTGCTGCAAGACGCGGACGCGCGACGCATGACGGTGTCGCTGCAGGAGGAGCGTTCCTCCGTGTGGCCCTACGGGGCTCCGGACCAGCGGACCGTTTTCACGCCTGAGCGGATCGCTATCGAAAAGCTCGACGGAACCGTGGTTGCGGAGCGCCGCGCCCCAAAAGATTCCTTTGCGGGCCACCAGATGAGTACGCCATGGGATGCTCTGCAGCGCGCGTATTTCAACGGCGAAGCGCTCTGGACGTACTTCACAACCCCCTTCCTACTCGCGATGGACGGCGTGTCGGTCGAAGAGACAGAGCCGTGGCATGAGGGCCCGGAAGTCTGGCGCGTGCTGCGCGCATACTTCCCCGGCTCCATCGAAACGCATAGCATGGTGCAGGAGTTCTTTTTTGGCGACGACCTGATGCTACGCCGGCACGATTACAGCGTAAATATCGCGGGCGGCTTCAGTGCCTCGCAGCTTACCTCCGATTACATCGTCGCTGACGGAATCCGGCTGCCGACCAAACGTCGCGCCTACACACGAGGACCGGATCGCCGGCCGATTCTGGAAATGCTCATGGTTTTCATCGACATCAGCGACGTGACGTTTGCATGAGCAGGCTGCTGGCTGTTGCCGCCCTGGTGCTACTCGTGGCTAGCATCTCCGCACGCAGCGTTGGAGCGCAGTCGGTTGAGGGTCGCTTCACCGCAGAGAACAACGCCTGGTTCAACTCCGTTCCATTGAGCAGCGAAGCACTGCGCGGGAAAGTCGTCCTGGTCAATTTCTGGACCTATTCTTGCATCAACAGTTTGCGGGCACTGCCATACGTGAAGAGCTGGGCCGAAAAATACAAGGCGGCGGGCCTGGTCGTCATCGGCGTGCACACGCCCGAGTTTTCGTTCGAGAAGGACAGGGCGAACGTCCATTGGGCCGTGCGCAATTTCAAACTCACCTACCCGATCGTTATGGACAGCGACTACGGGATTTGGAATGCGTTCGGCAACGAATACTGGCCGGCGTTTTATCTGATCGATGGAAAAGGCCGGATTCGCTATCAGTATTTTGGGGAAGGTGAGTATGCCGAATCCGAGCGTGATATCCAGAAGCTGCTGAAGGAAAACGGAGCCGGGGGCTTCAGCCAAACCGTGGTTAGCGTATCCGGCGAGGGAGTCGAAGCCGCGCCTAGTGATTGGAATGCGCAATCTCCCGAAACGTACATCGGCCACAGCCGCGCCGAACGCGTCATATCGCCCGCCGCTAAGCCCGCGCTGAATCAATGGTGGCTAAGCGGATCGTGGAATGTCGGATCGGAGAATGCCGTGCTTCAGGCGGCGCCCGGCAAGATCGTGTTCAGGTTCCACAGCCGGGACTTGCACATGGTGTTAGGTTTGGCGAAGCACGGAAAGCCCGTTCGCTTTAGGGTGACGCTGGACGGTGCTGCGCCCGGCGGCGATTGTGGTGCTGATTGCGCCCCTGACGGAACCGCAGAGGTTCGAGAGCATCGCCTCTATCAGCTCATCCGGCAAAAGGGCAACATTGCGGACCGGACGTTTGAGATCCAATTCCTCGACCCGGGTGTTCAGGCGTACGTGTTCACGTTTGGCTAACGGGGAAGTGCGCCTCACTCGTTACGAGGTTCCGCCCTTGCTAGCATGCGGTTATGAATGCACTTTGCCACACCCGTGAAGAGATCGAACGCCTAGCGTTTCGTCTACCTTGCGTTCCTACCGACAACCGTGATGCCCTCATCGAGCTGGGCTTCGAACGCATGTATCCGCAGACTGCTTCGGGATATGAAAGTCATCTTTGGGTGCGATCGGTGGACTCCGGCAAACCCGGATCGATGTGCAACGGTAGGAAGCTGATTCTTCAGCGTGCCTTTCTCGACGGGCCGACCACCCCCAAGCGACCGGGCTAAAGGGGGAACTCGCAGTCACTCTGCCGGCCGTGCGTACGATGCTAGCCTCGGGGTGACAGAAGGAGATCCCCGATGAGCATTATCGGAAAATCCGAGGCCAGCCTTCCTCGTGCCCGCTTCCTGGGAACTGCAGCGACAACAATCGCCGCTGCTCAGCTGGCAATGATGGATTCTACTAACGCACAATCTACCCCGTCCGTCAGTCCAGGAACATCCACGTCGTTCGCATCGCTAAGGCAGATCGATGCCGGCGTTCTTAATGTTGGATATGCCGAGGCCGGCCCTGTCGATGGACCTGCCGTCATCCTGCTGCACGGCTGGCCGTACGATATTCACAGCTACATCGACGTCGCGCCGATACTAGCATCAGCCGGTTACCGCGTGATCGTCCCATTTGTGCGCGGCTATGGCACGACGCGCTTTCTTTCGAATGAAACGTTCCGGAACGGTCAGGAAGCTGCCGTTGCCGTCGACGTCATCGCTCTCATGGATTCCCTCAAGATTCAGAAAGCCACGATCGGCGGCTTTGACTGGGGAGCGCGGACAGCGTGCGCCGTTGCGGCGCTCTGGCCCGAGCGATGCAAGGCGATCGTTTCCGTAAGCGGCTACTTGATTACCGACCTCAAACTCTGGGGACCGGACGGACAGTCATTGCCGCCGGCGGTGGAATGGGGTTGGTGGTACCAATACTACTTCTCAACCGAACGCGGCGTACTTGGCTACAGCCAGAATCGGAACGCATTCAACAAACTCATCTGGAAGAATGTTTCGCCGAAATGGGACTTCGATGATGCGACGTTCGATCGCACCGCGGCGTCGTTCGACAACCCGGACCACGTCAGCATCGTTATCCACGATTACCGCTGGAGGATGAGTCTGGCGAAAGGCGAGTCCCGATACGACGATCTTGCGCGGAAACTCAGCACTGCCCCCATCATCACGGCGCCTACGATTACCATCGCGAGCGATTTCGATGGTCCGGCTGCCGACGGTACATCTTATGCTAAGAAGTTCTCGGGCGCATACTCGCATCGGATCTTCAAGGGCATCGGTCACAACGTACCTCAGGAGGCCCCGCAGGCCTTTGCCAAAGCGATTGTGGACGTCGACGCCTATTCATGACTAGCGAACCGGTCCGGGGCCAAGCGTCGTGCACCCGGGCATGCGGTTTTTTGTAGCGAGTGCCGGCATTTAAAAGAAAGCAGCGGTCACCTAGGGTGCCGCTGCTTTGTCGCTTCGCCGGAAGTGAGCGTTAGTCGTTAGGGTTGCCGTCCCAGCCTGGATAACGGGGCTCGAGCTGGAGTTCGTCACGGAGGACCTGCATCGCAAACTGGACCTTTGCTTTTTGATCCGGACTGAGGCCGGCCATTGCGTCCGTCATCGCTTGGCGAATCTTGTCCATGTTCAGGGTGTGGCAAAGAACCGGCGTGTTCTGGATCGTCCCCGAAGCCGTTTCGCCAGCTGCGACGGGGCGGCAAGCGAAGGTCGCGCTGGCCGGGGCCGTCTGGGCGACTGCGATCGAAGGCAGCCCGAGCGCAGCTGCGATCGCTGCCGTAAGAATGAGTTTGGTCATGGTGCTTGCTCCTTATAAAGTCAAAAGAGATACGCTGTCTCTGCCAACATCGTAGTCAAGCAAAAGCGGTTCAATAAGGGACAATCCTTAGATAAAGTACTGGAGGAAGCACCGCTTACTCCCTGCGACAAGCGCGATTTTCTATGCTTGCACAAAGCCTCAGGGAGCATAGAGTTCAATGATCGCAGACCTTGTCGCCGAGTATGTTGAGCACAATTACGCAGACCAGATCAGCCTGCGCGATGTTGCTGCAGCCTTCGGCTATTCAGCCTGTCATTTGACAACGATGTTTCGCGAAGCTACCGGTATCCCCGTGAACTCGTGGATCGTCAAGCGACGTATCATTGCTGCACAACAACTGCTCAGCGAACCGAACGTAAGCGTCGCGATTGCGTGCGAGGCTGTTGGCTTCAATGACTTGGGTTACTTTCGGCGCCAATTCTACCGGCACGTCGGAGTCACACCCGGACGCTTCCGTGCCACCATGAACCAGAGGTGCCTCGAGCCAGAGGCAGCGGATCCGCGATGATACAGGTCGATCCTCCGGCTGAGCCGGCAGCGGCGCTCGATTTCATTCGGCTCGCGTACGCAACACGCCACTCTACCGATCGCCGCAAGCGCGGCGGCGATTTCATCGCCTACGATCTCGGCCGCGGTCGTCTAATCTTAACGATCGGGGATGCGTCCGCAAAAGAATCCCAAGGACAGCAAATCGCGCGAATCCTCCGGCGAAGCTTTCGAACGTCTTCAGCGGCGTCGAGTCCCAGCCGGATTCTAGACGCGATGTCGGACGTATTCATGGAGCAGGCGGGCTTGAGCGCGCCGTCGCCGACGTTCGCAGCTGTGCTTGTTGCTAAGATCGATTTGGTGTGGGGGGTCCTGAGTTACGCCGCGGCAGGGGTCGAAGGCGGACTCGTATTCGGCGATCGAGCTCCACACGTTCACCTTGAGGCAACAGGCCCGCTGCTCGGGATTGAGCAGCGGCCGACATTCGAAGAGCGCACCATGAGCTTTCGTCCGGGTGACACGTTGATCGCCTACACGGATGGCGTCACCGAAGCAGTGGCTGCGTCGGGCGATGGGCATTTTGGCTCATCCGGCCTCGTGCGGTCCTTGCGTCAGATTCGACCAGACGGAGACCTGACCATTCGCGCGTTATGGGAAAAAATCGGGCAATTCACGGGACGTGTTTACCACGATGACGCGACCCTGGCGATCGTGACGACTCCACTGGTTCGGTCATGAACGTCGGAGCAGTTGGTGCGGTCGCAAGTGCGGGCGGCTCCATCTACGCAGCGCTGAGCCCGTACCTTAACGGTGCGCAGCGCCCTTCGGACGCCGCGGCTGCCGCGCAGTCGCAAGCCGCTGCCGCTGCGGCGAGAAAGGCAGCAACCGCAGCGGCAGCAGCTGCACGCGCGGTCGCCGCGTCAACTGCCCCAGCCGCGACACCCTTTCTAAATCCGGCGATTGCCGAAATAGCGTCTCGAGCGTCGGTCGCCGGCGTGGGGACTTCGCCGACGGATCCGGTCTTGTACGGCGATAGCGGATTGCTCATCCAAGCATACGGCGCGGTCGCGTTACTCAGCGGTCCGTTAGCCATCGCGCCGGTTTATGCTAGGCCAGCACTGCCCGCCATTTCCCCGGTCGAGCCACTCTCCAAATATCCGCGTGCTGCACCCGTTGATTATACCGCCTAGGTAATACTCGCTGCAGACGTGGATTGATGTTGAGTTTAACGGCAGGCTACAATGAGGCGAAAGGAGTTTGGGATGGCACCTGACTCGAACGGCATAATCGGATTCGAGACGGACATCAAGCCGCTATTCCGCGCGAAAGATCGCGATGCTATGAGAGCATCCTTCGATCTCTGGGATTACTCAGACGTCGTGCGTGTTTCGCAGGCAATTCTTCACGCTGTAAGGAGCGGGTCAATGCCGTGTGACGGGGCATGGCCGCCCGCACAGGTTGAAATGTTCTCCCGCTGGATAGAGGGTGGCACGCCGCCGTAGAAACGGATGGGCGTAGTTCGGCCGCAAGATGGTTGTGGGAGTTCCTCTCTTCGACCGGCTAAATGCGGTAACGTTTGGGATCACTGCTAGTGAATCATCTTCAGGAGTTAGCCATGATCACCAACGAAGCCCGTTGGAAAGACGCGAGCAACGACAAGAGTGTCGCCAGAGTCGACATGAAGCTCGAGGTGGTCGTCATTCCTGTTTCGGATGTCGACCGCGCAAAGAAGTTTTACGGAGGCCTCGGGTGGCGTCTCGACGCGGACTTCCCCTACGATAATGGGTTCCGGGTTGTTCAGTTTACGCCACCGGGGTCGGGGTGCTCGGTCCAATTCGGCATGGGCATTACGCCTGCCGCACCCGGCTCGGGCCAAGGCAACTACCTCATCGTCACCGACATCGCAGCTGCGCGCGACGATCTCGTCGCCCATGGTGTCGAGGTTAGCGAAGTGTTTCACGCTGGGACGCCGGGTGCGCAGTTCCAGCCCGACGGCGCGAGCGGTCGCGCTGCGGGTCTAGCGCCCGACCACGCCAGCTATCGCTCTTACGCGACGTTTAGCGATCCGGACGGCAACGGCTGGATATTGCAAGAAGTTACGATCCGGCTGCCCGGTCGGATCGATTCGAACGAGACGACGTACGCATCCGTAACGGATCTGGCGAGCGCGATGCGGCGCGCGTCGATCGTCCACGGCGAACACGAGAAACGCATCGGCAAGGCGGACGCGAACTGGCCCGACTGGTACGCCGCGTACATGGTAGGGGAGCAAGCCGGCACGGAACCGCCGTCGTGAACGATTACGACGCGATCGTCATCGGCGGCGGTGCGGTTGACGAGTCTAAAATGATTGCTCTCCGACCCCATCGCCCCGCGACAGTTCGCCGTGTTCATGACGCGGTCGAAGTAGAGGCCCGCCCGTGACTTGGATGCGGGCTTGAATACGTCGACCCAAATGACGACTCACGACACTTGAGGTTATGTAATGACTACGATCTCTATCAACGTTAACGGGACCTCGCATACCTTGGACGTGCCGCCCGATATGCCGCTGCTTTGGGTCATTCGGGACGAGATCGGATTGACCGGGACGAAATTCGGCTGCGGCGTCGCTCAATGCGGCGCGTGTACAGTGCACATCGACGGCGAGGCAACACGCTCGTGCGTTCTGCCCATCTCGGCGGTGACTGGGAAGCAGATCCGAACGATTGAAAGCCTCTCGCGCGACAATTCACATCCGGTCCAGCGCGCGTGGATCGCCGAGCAAGTACCGCAGTGCGGCTACTGCCAATCCGGCCAAATCATGGCAGCTACAGCGTTGCTTCGGAAGCAGCCCCATCCGTCCGACGAACAGATCGCCGACGCGATGACAAACATCTGCCGCTGCGGCACCTACGATCGCATTCGCAGCGCGATCCATCGCGTCGCAAAGGAGGCGTAAGATGGAATCTTTGGTCCTGAAGCGATCATGGTTCATCCGCCTGAGCGGCGCGCTAGGCGCAGGTCTCGGACTGGCCTTTACCGTGCCGTCGCAAGCGCAGATTCCATCGCAGAGCGGTACCGTATTCGCTCCCAACGTCTGGGTGCGCATCGCTCCCGACGAGACGGTTACGGTGATGCTCAGCAAATCGGAGATGGGGCAGGGCGTCATCGTCGGTATGCCGACCATTCTCGCCGACGAATTGGATGCCGATATCGAACGAGTGCGAACGGAGTTTGCGCCGCCGGATTCGCGCTATATCGATCCGTATCTGGGGGATCAGGCGACCGGAGGCAGCACCGCCACAAAAAGCGGCTGGATGCCGCTACGTCAGGCCGGAGCGACGGCTCGTGCAATGCTCGTCGCCGCCGCAGCGAAACAGTGGGGCGTCGATCCCGCGGAGTGCACCACGCGGGCGGGCACGGTGTATCACGGGAGCTCGAATCGCGCAGCAACGTACGGGAGCCTTGCGATTGCCGCGAGCACGCTGCCCGTCCCGGCAAATGTGCCATTGAAGACGCGCGATAAGTTCACGCTGATCGGAAAAGCCCGGCAGCGCACGGACATACCCTTGAAGGTCAATGGTTCCGCTCAATATGGCATCGACGTGCGCGTCCCCGGCATGTTGTATGCGGCGATCGCACGTTCACCCGTGTTCGGCGGTCGAGTGAAGAGCTTCGATGCCTGCAAGGCCAAGGCCATCACCGGCGTCACCGGTGTCGTTCAAGTCTCGAACGGCGTCGCCGTTATCGCAAAGAACACGTGGGCGGCATTTCAAGGCAAGAACGCGCTAGTCGTCGAGTGGGACGAAGGTCCCAACGCCAAGGTCAATACGGAGCAACTCTTCGCCGAGGCTGAATATCTGGCGCGTGCCCGCAAAAACGAGCGCGTCGCGATTACGCGCGGCACGCCCGATACGACCGCCGGCGCGGTGCTCGAAGCGACGTATCGAGGGCCGCTGCTCGCCCACGCCACCATGGAGCCAATGAATACGACCGCCGACGTGCGCAACGGGCGCTGCGAGGTGTGGACGCCGACGCAGGTGCAGCGGCGCGCGCAAGTCGCCGCCGCCAAGGGCAGTGGCGTCCCGATCGAGCAGTGCACGATTCACACGACGTTCCTTGGGGGCGGTTTCGGACGGAGACTCGAGGCCGACTACGTCCAGGAAGCTGCCGAAGTCTCGAAGGCCATTCAGGGGCCGGTCAAAGTGATGTGGAGTCGCGAGGATGACATCAAAGGCGACTTCTATCGGCCGATGGGCTTAGATGTCGTACGTGGGGTGATCTCGGGCGGCGAGCTCATTGCGTTATCGCATCGGGTCGTCTCGGCGTCGTGGCTGCGTCGCTGGTACCCGCCGTTCTTCAAGAACGGCATCGACCCGCTCGACCTGACGGAGGTTATCGATGCGCCGTACGCCGTTCCGAACTTCCGGGTTACCTACATCGATCACGAGCATGGCATTCCGGTGGGTTCGTGGCGGGCTCCAAACGCAAACTGGCACGGATTCGTGACCGAGAGCTTTATCGACGAACTGG
>Ga0182030_10010850_pt1 | contig 18455 bp, 17 predicted proteins | sample 812S3MmetaG_FD_121299 | JGI IMG/M metagenome (GOLD analysis project Ga0182030, IMG submission 121299) | Permafrost microbial communities from Stordalen Mire, Sweden - 812S3M metaG (Illumina Assembly) | ecosystem: Environmental > Terrestrial > Soil > Wetlands > Permafrost | place: Sweden...
GCAAAGGCGGAAACGCCCTTGAACTACGAACGGGCCTGGAGGTGATACTCGTGATTTTCCCAAAGCAACGCCATGAGCAGATTGACATCAAGCAACCGGGTCACGTTGTCCGGCTTTCAATCTCGTGAACGAGTTGCGAAGTGATGGTTCCGCCGTTGGCGCGGATGACGGGCAAGCCGTCGCCTTCCGTGCCGACGGAAAATTGGTGGCACGTCATTGAACTGCCGTTTTCTGCGACGAACTGTGCGACTCGCACCTGTTCGGTCGCGGGCAATTCTTTGATTTGCTCAATAATTTCAACCGCACTCGCCTTTTAATTATCCGGTAAGATTTGTTTTTGGCAAGCCGTATTGCCCTGCGGCGTCCACCCCAAAATAATTTTGGCAGCGGCATAAGTCCACTCATGCCGGATCGTCCGGCGCGTCCTTGACCAGTTTATCGGGTGGCGGATGCATTTGCCAAGATTACGAACATATCCCATAAATTTACCACCTTTCGGCCCTCGAAAACCAGCTTGATTTCATCCGGCAAGAGCTTGGGGGGCAATGCTTTCCAATTTGTAATTCTAAGTTTTGCGTTCATAGGGCGGATCAATAATCTGTTGACCCATCACCCCAAAACGTCTCATGGGTGGCCCGGCGGGAACGCTCGGAATCGAATATGTGGGAGTACTGACTTTAACGTTAATGCAACAGGCATGGGTCATGCTGGATTAGATTGCAGCTTCCACCATCAAACCACCCTGCTATTACGGATTTGCAGAGGGAACTTTTAAAGCAGTCGTATTTGTGGACGTGGTTTGTTGTGCTGGCATTTGCACAATTACTGCTGGCCTTGTTGGGTTTAGTGCGGAATAAAGGCTGACAAGAACTGCAATCCCTGAAAATATAAGCGCTAGATTTGTTTTTGCTTTATTAATTTGAGCAATGCGAATATCCAGTGTTCTGGATGCCAGTTCATGTAACGGCAAATGTGGCGCAACTACGGTTAAAACATGAAGAAGTTCGGCCATTGTTGCCGCTGCAATCCACTCCTTAAGACACGATTCGTTTGCGCCTTTTTTGATAATGTTTTCCCATGAATCGCGCTCTTGTAACATTTCAAAATCATGCTCTTTTCCACTGCCCCGTCAAGCAGCAATCTAAACATGCACAACCCAGGCATGGGTCATGCTGGATTAGATTGCAGCGCCCGCTTTCAGAAGACCGCGCAGATGGACGCAGACGAAGAATTCTGTTTCCATTTCTGCGTTACTCGGTGTGTTCTGCAGGCAAATCCGGAAAACCATCAAAACCGCCCGGGCAAAGAAAAAAGGGCAAAATGTAACATCCCTGTAACGGGCAATGTAACACCCTAAACACCTGAGAATCAACGACGTAACGGTTGTAACGCCCTTTTGGCCATACACCCCGGGTGTTGACGTCCGAGCGGAGAAAGGGCCGCCAAAAAAAATCCATGCGCGTTTAACGGTATTGCTTTTGCGGCGCAACCCGATAGTGTAGTCGGCGTGGAAAAAGCTCAGGTTGACCCGATGATCAAAACCCGCATTCAGGAACTGATTGCGGCGAGGGGCGGCGGTTATAACGCGGATTTGGTCGAAGAAATAATTGTCAATGCGCTCAAATTGTTGACAGACGTGAAGGACCGTGGCGACGTGCGGATCATCCGCACCGCGCTGGCCGAACTGCGCTACGCCTTCCGCCTTTTCGCGCCCTACCATCAAACACGCAAAGTCACCATCTTCGGCTCGGCCCGCACCCTGCCCACGCGGCAGGAATATCTCGAAGCGGTGGAATTCGCGCACAAGATCGCGGAGGCCGGCTTCATGGTCATCACGGGCGCCGGGCCAGGCATCATGCAGGCCGGACACGAGGGGGCTGGATCGGAAATGAGTTTTGGGGCCAACATTCGCCTGCCGTGGGAACAGGCGGCCAACCCCATCATCGACAAGGACAAAAAGCTCGTTTCGTTCAAATACTTTTTCACGCGCAAGCTCACTTTTATCCGGCACTCCGACGCCATTGTGCTGTTCCCGGGTGGATTTGGGACTTTGGACGAGGGCTACGAAGCTCTGACCTTGATGCAAACCGGCAAGAGCCGCGTCGTGCCGCTGGTCCTGCTCGACCGGCCCGGCGGAGCGTATTGGAAAGTTTGGGACAAGAATATTCGCGAACACCTGTTGCGCGGGCAAATGATTTCGCCCGACGATCTGCACCTTTATCAAATCGCCGATAACGCCAGCCACGCCGTGCGCATCATCACCCGGTTTTATCGCAACTACCAATCGAGCCGGTTTGTCAAAGACCTGCTCGTCCTGCGCCTCAAGAACGTGCCGTCGCCTTCGGCCATCGAAAGCCTCAACGATGATTTTCAGGACATCATCCTGGGCGAAAAGTTTAAAGTCATCGAGCCCACGCCCGAAGAACGCGAAGACAACGACCAATTGGATTTGCCGCGCATTGCCTTTGGTTTTGACCGCCGTCAATACGGCCGCCTGCGGCAATTGCTCGACATACTGAATAGCTATTAGGGCGCCCGTCGCATGAAGCTACTTTTTGTTGGCGACATCGTTGGGGAACCGGGGCGGTTCGCGGTGCGGCAGCTCCTGCCGAAATTACGGCAGGCGCACCACATCGACATGGTCATTGCCAACGGGGAAAATTCGGCGGGCGGGGCGGGCATCACAGTCAACACAGCCACGGAAATTTTCAATTCGGGCGTCGATATCATGACCACGGGCGATCATCTCTGGGACCAAAAGGAAGTCAATTTATTGCTGTTGACTGAGGCGCGATTTTTGCGGCCCTTCAATTATCCGCCCGGGGTTATCGGCCAGGGCAGCACCGTTTGGCATGCGGAGAACCTCCCGCCTGTCGCCGTCCTGAATCTGCAGGGGCGCACTTTCATGCCGCCGTTGGAAAATCCTTTTCTCTGCGCCCGCGCCGAAGTTCCGCGGCTGCGCCAAATTACCAAAATTATTTTTGTCGATATGCACGCGGAGGCGACATCGGAAAAGATCGCCCTGGCCCGCATGTTGGATGGGCAGGTCAGCGCGGTGGTCGGCACTCATACTCACGTGCAAACGGCCGACGAACAAATTTTTCCCGGCGGCACGGCTTACCTGACCGACGCGGGTTTTACAGGGCCGCACGAGAGTGTCTTGGGGCGCGAAATTGCGCCGGTCATCGAGCGGTTTGTGACCAACGCCCCGCAAAAGTTCGGCGTGGCTTCGGGCCGCATCCTGTTGCACGGCGCGGTCATTGAGATTGACAACGAATCGGGACGCGCGCTGAGCATCCTCCGCATTTCCGAACCCATCGACCCGGCAACTTCCTGAGTCCACCCGCCCATGCCGAAACCAACCACATCACAATGGGATTTTGGCGAGCTTTTTCCGGTGGAGGCAACGCGGCGGGTTTTTTCCGTCAGTGAGCTGACGGCTGACATTCGCCGTCTGCTGGAAAGACAGATTGGCCAAATCTGGGTGACCGGCGAAATCACCAATTGCCGCGCCCAGAGTTCCGGCCATATTTATTTCACGCTCAAGGACGCGTGCGCGCAGTTGAATTGCATTGTTTTTCGAACCGACGCGCTGGCCAATCGCGCCAGCCTGCGGGACGGGGCCAAGGTCATTCTCAAAGGCGAAATGACGGTGTACGAGCCGCGCGGCCAATATCAACTGCGCGTGCTTTCCATAGAACTTCAGGGCGTAGGCGCGTTGCAGGCCGCCTTCGAGAAGCTGAAGGAGAAGCTGGCCGCCGAGGGCCTTTTTGCGCTTGAACGAAAACGGCCGCTGCCGCGCTTCCCGCAGCGCATCGGTTTGGTCACGTCACCCACAGGCGCGGCGTTGCGCGATGTTTTGCACGTGGTGCAGCGGCGCAATCCGGCCCTGCAAATTATTCTTGCGCCCTGCGCGGTGCAAGGTCAGGGCGCGGCGGGGGAAATTGCGGCGGCTGTGGCGCGACTTAATGAATGGTCGCTACGCCCCGGCCAAAAACTGGATTTGATTTTGCTTACCCGCGGCGGCGGCAGCCTGGAGGATTTGTGGGCCTTCAACGAGGAAATTGTCGCCCGCGCCATTTTCAATTCCGCGCTGCCGGTCGTTTCCGCCATCGGCCACGAAATCGACTTCACCATCAGCGATTTTGCCGCCGACTTGCGCGCAGCCACTCCCAGCGCGGCGGCAGAGATCCTGACCGAAGCGGTTTTTTCCAGCGGCAAATGGATGACCAAGGCGCAGGCGCAAATGCGCGAGTTGGTCCGGAGGCGATTGTCGGGCGAACGCCGTCATTTCCAGCAACTTAATCAACGGCTCCAGACGTCGCATCCGCGGCGCCGGTTCAATGAGCGGCTGCAAAGGTTGGATGATCTGCAATCAGCCCTTTACCGTTGCGTCCGTCAGCATTTGCAAAAATCCCGTGCCGCCGCGCAAAACCTCGCCGTCCGGCTGGATCGCGTGCGTCCCGGCCAACTGCTGGCGCAACGCCGCGCGGCCCTTTCCCGCGAACAAAGCCGGTTGCGGGAGCGGGTGGGCCATTGTCTGCATACCTGGCGCCAGCGTGCCGACGCGTTGCAGGACCGACTGCGTTTGCTTGGCCCGGAGCAGGTTCTGGCCCGTGGCTACTCCATCACGCTGGACGCCGCCAGTGGAACAATCATCCGCAGCAAACAACACACGCGCCCTGGTCAGATAATAAAAACCAAGCTCCACTCCGGCGAAGTGCGGAGCAAAGTGGAAGATTGAAGCGTTGTAATGAGGCCTTGGTCATCAAGAAGTGGCTGAGTTACCGGGAATCTGAGTTGCCGGGCCGCACGCTTACGCCCGATGAAGCCCGCGAAGTCATGCGCATGGCCCGCCGCATCGCCGCGCTGATTATTCTTCAGCCGGAACTCGATGCCAATTATCTGCGCGTCAAGGCCAATGCTTTTGATTGGCAAACATGACCGACTCTGCCCCTCATCACCGTTTGAAAAATCCCTGGTTTTCGGAGTGTTTGTCAAGAAAACATACTTGACACTAACACCCCCGACACCCGTTTCGACCATTGTTTACAAGGGTTTCCGGTTAAAAAGATTCTGCTCACCATGAGCTGTACACTTTTCGCCGTTTGCGCTAAAATACCTCAATGAGCACGTTGTGTCGCGCCAGACGAAAGGGGCAGGCGAGAGTTGGACGGGGAAATGAATACTGCGGATTCTTTGCGTCCGATTCCTCTGTCCCATCCTCCCCCGCCTTATCGGATTGCGCAAGATTCTCCAAAAGCAGCCCGGAATGGCCGGAAAAAAAGATTTTAACACTTATTAACGCTTATTAACGGATTACCAGAGAACGAGCGGCTAAACCTCGGCTTTCCACGCCGGCGGATGCAGGCTTTTACAATTCAATCAGAGTCCGTAGCACCCCGTCGCAGTCAGTAGCAGCTTAAAATATGCTTTTACGCATGAATCCATGCCGAAGGCTCATTTTGCGCGTCTCAAAATTATTTGAAACCTTCCCGAAACGGCGGGGTTTGTATTGCTGCCTGTATAATGAATATGTGAGCGTTTAAAGGCTTTCAAGGGTCTGCGTCTCGGGCGCGGCCTTGGGTATTGACTATTAAATAAGATGCGTCATTGTGCAATTATGAAAACATTAGCAGTCGTTGCTGTCGCGCTGCTGGGTTTGTCGGCCGGGTGGATGGCAGCATTCGCTCAAGACGTCGCTCCCCCGCCCGGGGCGGGCGCCCCTGTCTGGTCGAGCGATCAATTGGATCAAATGCTGGGGCCCATCGCACTTTATCCCGACCCATTGATCGGCGTCATGTTGCCGGCGGCAAGTCAGCCGCCCGAAATCGTCATGGCCGACCGCTATGTCAGCGAAGGCGGCGATCCGAATCAAGTTTCCCAGCAACCGTGGGACCCCAGCGTGCAGGCCCTGGTCCATTATCCGGCCGTCCTCAAATGGATGGATGACAATCTGACGTGGACAACCGAGCTTGGGCAAGCTTTCCAGAGCCAGCAAACCGCCGTGATGGATTCCATTCAACGCTTGCGCCTCAGGGCCCAATCCCTCGGCAATCTCCCGGATACCCCGCAGGAGAATGTGATCAGTGACAGCGGAGACATCGACATTGAGCCGGTCAATCCGGATGATATGTACGTGCCCGATTATCAGCCGGACCAAATTTATTATCAACCGGGGATCTATTGCACGTTCGGGCTTGCCCTGCCCATCGGGGGTTGGTTGGGATATGATTGGGACTGGCACCATCATCATTTAATCACGTGGGGACAGGGCCACGATCGCCCGCGCGGCTGGTGGCAGCGTCCGCCTGCGGAACGGATTGTCGGGGCTGGCGGGCACAACATGAACCTCTGGCGGCCTCAGACCCGTAGCGCTCCGGTGATGGTTTTGGGTGGAGATCGTGGATTTGCAGAGCGCGGGATCGGTCGTTCTGTCCCGCAGCCGGCGCCGCACGAGGCCGGCCGGTCTATTCCGCATCCTTCTCAGGCGCCTAATGTGACCGTCATCGGCCGCAACTCGGGAGGGTCTCATTCCTCGCCCCCTTCAGGCGTGACTGTCATAGGCAGAACGCCTGAATACTCGCGCGCGGTTGAAAGCAGGGGATCGTCCGAAAGCGCGTTCGGCGGCTCCCAAAGCGCTCGTGAGGTCCGCGAATCCAGTTCCCGTGGCGAGGAAAGTCGGGGAACCGTCAGCATTGGAGCCTCGCGCGGCGGCGGCGGCGGCGGTGGAGAAAGCAGAGGCAGCGGTGGAGGAGGAGGAGGTCGGCGTTGAAATCATGAAATCCCTGGTTTTCAAATTGATAGGCGGTGCGTCGCTGTTCGGAGTGCTGATGTTCGGCTTGGCCGTGCCGCCGCAAATCAGCGCCGCGCCAGCGCAGGCGCAACGTTTCGCCACCCCGGAAGACGCTGTCAAGGCATTGACGGCAGCGGCGGAGAAGAAAGACACCAACGAGCTCTACAATATTTTCGGACCGGAACTGCGCGGTCTGGTTTCGGCGGATGCGGTTCAGGCCAGCAACAGGCTTAATCTCTTTTCCCGCCGGATGTCTGAGAAAGTGACGTTGGCGCGGAAGTCCGATGACCGGATGAATTTGGAAATAGGCAATGACGCGTGGCCTTTTGCCATTCCGTTGGCGCGACAGAATGGCCAGTGGTTTTTCGATACCGCCGCCGGCAAAGAGGAGGTTCTCTGCCGCCGCATTGGCATGAACGAGCTGGGGGCCATTCGAGTTTGCCGCGCTTACGTTACGGCCCAACGCGAATATGCCAGCCAGGATCGATTGGGCGATGATGTGTTGCAATACGCCCAGTATTTGCGCAGCAATCCCGGAAAACACGACGGTCTGTACTGGCACGCGGACGAGAATGAGGAGATCAGTCCACTCGGACCGCTGATTGCCGAAGCGCGAGGCGAGGGCTACCGCAAAGAAGCCAAAATCATGACCGCCGCCCCAGCGCCCTACCACGGCTATTATTTCAAAATCCTGACGCGCCAGGGCCGGCATGCCCCCGGCGGCAAATACAGCTACATTATAAATGGCCGCATGATCGCCGGTTTCGCGCTGGTGGCTTGGCCGGGGCAGTGGGACAACTCGGGCATCATGACTTTCATTGTCAACCAGCAGGGCAAAATCTACGAAAAAAATCTCGGTCCCAAGACGGCAGCTCGGGCCCGGGCCATGACCACTTACGATCCCGATTCGACTTGGAAGTTGACCAACGAGCCTTAAGGCTGCCTTGCCTTGCGCCGCGAAGCCCTCTGCCCTACCTTTGTCGCGGATGCCGACATTGCTCGAAAAAATCCAGGCCAACGCCGCCGCCCGTCTCACCCTCCCTGTGCAGACCCACCCCCGCGTCGAATTGGCTCGTTTCAAGAATTTTCTCAAGGTGGAAACCCACCGGCTGAAAATTGTGCATCGCGCCGGCGGCGAAGGCCGCGAGGTTTGCCAGGCTCGTTCCGCGATTATTGACTTGTTGTTGCGCTACATTTTGGAAGGCGTCAAAAAAGCCGCGCCGCCTCCGGATCAACCCTCCTGGCCGGCTTTTTCCCTGGTGGGTTTGGGCGGCTACGGCCGTGCTGAACTGAATCCGCATAGCGACATCGATATCATGTTCCTGCACGAAAGCGACATGGTTTCCCAAGGCAAGGCCCGCCCTGCTCTGGCCGCGCTCGTCGATGGTCTGCTCTATACCCTGTGGGATTTGGGCTTCAATGTCGGCCACTCCGTCCGTTCCGTGGAAGATTGCGTCAAGGTTGCCAACAGCGATATGCAATCCAAAACGTCACTGATTGAAGCCCGTCTTATTTGCGGAGATCGCGGGCTTTTTGACCGTTTTTCCCGCAATCTTCTGGCCAAGTGCGTCATCGGATTTGAGAATGAGTACATCACCGCCCGCTTGGAGGATCAAAAGACCCGCCGGGCCAAATACGGCAATTCCGCCTGCATGCAGGAGCCGAACATCAAGAATGGTTGCGGCGGCTTGCGCGACTTTCAAAACCTGCTTTGGATGGCCTACTTTAAACATCGCACCCGTTCGCTGGCCGAGCTGGAAAAGAAAGAAATGATTAGCGAAGCAGAACGCAAAAAACTGGAAAATGCCTACAGCTTTCTGCTGCGCGTCCGCACGGAATTGCACTACTACCTCAATCGTCCTACCGATATTCTGGCCAAGAGCCTGCAACCTTCCATCGCTCTGAATCTTGGCTGGCACGAGCGCTCCGCCGGCAAGCGATTGGAAGTTTTCATGGGCGCCTTTTACAACCACAGCCGCAACATCGATTTAATCACCCGCACTGTCGAACAACGGCTGGCTCTCTTCCCGCCCCCACCCAGGCGTTTGCTGTCCTTGAAGACATTTTTTCGCTCCAAACCCGCCCGCAAGAGCGAGCCTTCAGTCGATGGCTTGAACTTTATCGACGGCGAAATCCGGTACGTCGCTTCCTCTATTTTTCGGGACAGTCCGAAACGCCTCATGCGGGTCTTCCTGCATGCCCAACAGCGGGGGCTGAAGCTGCATCCAGACCTCGCTCAGCTCATCCGCAACCAATTGTCGCTGGTGGACAACGCCTTTCTGCGCGACCCGCATGTGCGTGAGACTTTTTTGGAAATCCTCGATCAGCGCGGCAATGTCGCGCCGGTTCTCCGGACCATGCATGAAGTCGGGTTTCTGGGTAAGTTTCTGCCGGAATTCGGGCGTTTGACCTGCCTGGTGCAACACGAGTTCTATCACCAATACACTGCCGACGAGCATACGCTTTTCTGCATCGAGAAACTCGATCAGGTGTGGAACGCCAAAAATCCGCCCTTCAGTAATTACGCGGAATTGTTTCGCAGCGTCGAAACACCCTTTCTTCTCTACCTGGCCTTGTTGCTGCACGATTCGGGCAAAGCCTTTCGCAGCGGCCACCACGAACAAATCGGGGGCGATGTCGCGCTGAGCGTGTCACGGCGCCTCGGTCTGGACGGCGCAAAAACGCACACTTTGCGCCTGGTCATTGAGAACCATCTGGCCATGGCCCAAATATCGCAACGCCGCGATTTGGATGATCCGACAGTCATCGATACCTTTGCCCGCCGCATCCAAAGCGTGGAAAATTTGGTTCTCCTCACCCTTCACACTTTTGCCGATTCGATGGGCACCAGCGACCAGCTCTGGAATGGTTTCAAAGACGCCGTTTTGTGGCACCTGTTTCAGGCCACTCGCCGGGCCTTGACCGGCGGCACCGAGTTTCTTCTGGCCGAGGCGCGCCAGCGCGAATTGCTGGTCGAACAAGTCCAACGGCTGGCTCCGCCGACGTTTGATCCGGCGGAAATTCAAGCCCATTTCAACAACGTTCCCGCCCGCTACCTCCAAATCAGCGACGCGCAGGAAATTCTGCGTGACGTCACCCACGTCCATCGCTTTCTAAATTTGCAATTGTCCGACAACGAGGACAACGCGCTGGCCCCGGTCATTTCCTGGCAGAACGACCCCGACCGCGGCTACACCATCGTCATCGTCTGCACCTGGGACCGGGAGCGCCTTTTCAGTCAAATCACCGGATGCCTGACGGCGGCGGGCTTGAATATTTTGAGCGCCGAAATCCTGACCCGTCATGATGGCGTTATTCTTGACACTTTTTACGTGACTGACGCCAGGAGCGGTCTGCCGGCCAACCGCGAGGAAAGGGAAACGTTTGAAACCCTCGCCAAAAAACTGCTGACCGGCGCCGCGGTGGATTTGCCCGGTTTGATTGCTAAAACCAAAACGATTCCCTCTCCCTACAAATCAATCGAAGGCGAACGCATCCCTACTGTCGTTACCCTGGACAACGCCACGTCCGACACTCGAACTATTATTGACATGCAAGCGGAGGACCGGCCGGGATTGCTCTACGACATTTCAAGGACGCTGGCGGCGTTGTATGTCAACGTCCACCTGGCCAAGATTTCCACCGAGAAAGGGGCGGCCATCGACAGTTTCTATGTGACTGACCATATCGGCGCCAAGATCCTCAGCCCCGAGCGGGAAAAGGCCATTCAACAAAAGCTGCGACAGGCGGCGCAGCCCGGGCTATTAGCCGTAAAGTAGTTTGCTGCGTAGTGCGCCGTGTGAGATATGTTTGGCTATATTGTATATACTACTGAGGCAGTCAGAACAAACTATTACACTGCAAGGAGTCAAGTCACAAACGCTATAAAATAAAAAGTTACAAAAAGGTTACAAAGGGGGTTGACATACTTGGCCTGTTTCGATTATTACTCATTCATCATGTCAAACATTAAAGATCTTACTGTGGCTCAACTGAAACGAGCCGTTGAAATTCGGGAAGAAATTGAAAGCCTGCAAGCGCAACTCGCGGCCATCGGCGGCGCCAGTGACGGCGAACCGGCGGAAGCGAAGGCCGCCAAGCCCGGTCGGCGTGGCAAACGCCGCATGTCGGCTGCGGGCCGTGCCCGCATTGCCGCTGCGGCCAAAGCCCGCTGGGCTAAATTCCGCCGCGGTGCCGTCACGGCAGAACCGGCCAAAGCCACCCGGAAACGGAAACGCTTTAACGCCGCCGCCCGGGCCAAATTGAGCGCCGCCGCCAAGGCGCGCTGGGCCAAGGCCAAAGCCGCCGGAAAAAGCGCTCTGTAGATTTGAGCCGCCAGTTTTAGAGCCGTCAGGAGTTTGACCAGTCTTCTTACTCCTGCGGCTTTTCTTTCTTGCGCCTCACACCCGCGTCAACGCGAACTTTTTGGGCTGATGACTGAGTCAGTCAGGCCCTTTTTAAACTCATCCCATGTGGGTGACATCTCGCGTAGTTTTTCCACAATTTTTGTCATCACTTCGATGACATAGTCCATATCTTCCCGGGAGTTATCTTTGCCGGGCGAGAGTATAATAGTGCCTTGAGCCAGTCCGTGCGGCACGCCGATGGCGCTGAGCACATGGGAAATCTTGAGTGACTTGCTCACACAACTGGCCGCGCCCGCCACCGCAATACCATGCATATCACATAGTAACACCTGGCTTTCGCCTTCAATGAACTCAGTCGAAATATTGAGGTTGGTCGCAATCCGTTTCGGTCCCGGCTCAGGGCCGTTTAGTTGCAGGCAGGGAATGCTGGCTTTGAGTCCGTGCCAAAGTTGTTGTTGCAATTGCAGGCAATGCGCGCTCCACTGCGGCCCATCGCGCAACGCGATTTCCGCCGCGACGCCCGCGCCAACAATCGCCGGGACATTTTCGATCCCCGCCCGCCAGCCGTTTTCCTGATCCCCGCCGTGGAGCAGGCTGGTAAGACGCGCTCCCCGATTGCGATAGAGCACCCCGACGCCCCTTGGTCCGTGGAAACGATGCGGCGAGAACGAAAGCAGGTTTGCCCCCAGTGCTCTGACATCGATCGGCAGCCAACCTGCCCCAGCCTCGGCATCAACATAGAAAGCGATGCCTTCCTTTCCAGCTATTTCACCGATTTCCGTTATAGGCTCAATCGTGCCAATATCATGATTGACAAGGTGGGCGGCGATCAAAATGGTTTTGTCAGTAAGGGCGGCCCGCACATCTGCCGGATCGATGAACCCCTGGTGATCCACTCTAACCCGCGTGCAGGTAAACCCGTGTTTTTCGAGAAATTCCACGGAGTGGATCACCGCCGGATGCTCCGTCTGGCTGAGGACGATATGGTTGCCCCGGCGCTGGCTGGCCCAAGCCGCACCCTTGATGGCCAGGTTGGCCGATTCCGTGCCATCGGCTGTAAAGATGATTTCTTCGTTAGATTCCGCATGAATTAAGGCCGCCATTTGCGCCCGCCCCGTCGCCAAAGCCTCGCGTGCTTGCACTCCGTGTTGGTGTAAAGAAGAAGGGTTGCCAAAACGTTCCGCCAGGAATGGGCGCATGGCTTCCTCCGCCTCCGGCAAAACCGGGGTGGCGGATTGGTGGTCAAGATAAACCTGTCGCATGTCGTGCTTCCCCACTGCAAACTGCCCGGCGCTGTTATCGAACGGCCTGACTCTTCCGGCTGCGCGTCAATTGGATTTTCTCTTGGCGTTCGATTAAGTCGACCAGAGTTGTGCGCAGCAGCACCTCTTTGACTCCGTCTTGGGCTTGCTCGAATAGGGCGCATAGCGCGCAACCATCACTGTGCTCGCAATCGGGTTTAAGTTGTTTGCAGCGTTGGAATACAATCTTTCCCTCGATCGCCTCAATGATCTCCAGGACGGATATCTCCGCGGGATCCTTGACCAGCGCAAACCCGCCGCCCGCCCCCCGAATGGACCGGACCAGTCCAGCTTTGACCAGGTCCTGAAATATTTTAGAGAGAAAGCTCTTCGGAATCCGCTCGGTGCGGCTGACCTCGTCGATCATGGCCATCTGCCCCGGATTGCGCCGGGCTAGGTTCATTAATCCCAAAACCCCATATTCACCTGCGCGAGTAATTTGCATCAGTTAACAAAAGTCGTACCAAGCCTATGGTATCCAATATATAGGAGCATCACTCAGTGTCAACGTGGTAAGGCGCAGGAGCGATTGAGCCTGAGGCTCCATTTGCGGAAGGACTCCGCTCTGGCTTAACTGCCTTCCGGCCGGGGAATGAGAATTTTTTGGCCGACGCGAAGCTTGCTCCAATTCACATTGGGATTTGCCTCCATCGTTTGTTTTAGGGTAATAGTTTTCATTCCTTTGGCCTTAAAATCCGCATTGTAAGCTTTGACGATCAAATCGAGCCTGTCGCCGGAATGGACGGTGTAGCTATACGCTTTATCCAAGATGGCCGGGTCCACAGCGACGGGAGCTTTCGGCGCAGATGAATGCGCCGGTGCAGACACGGAACCAATGGAGCTTTCCAATTGGCTCATGGATTTACGGATTTTCTCCGAAATGTCATCCTTGTCTTCCAGGCGTTTCTTATCCACTTCCTGAATTTTTTCCGCAAGGCGTCTAAGTTCCTCTTGAACCGCAGAATTATCGGCGGGACGGGCTTGGGCTTCACGCAAGGATTGAACCTCCTGCTCCAAGGCGGTGATTTTGGAATGCAGCGCCTCATTATCCGACTGGACGGCTTGCAGGTCCGCGGCCACGCGTTTGTAGCGATCCTCGGCATCCTCTTTGGCGGCGATGATGGCGGCCGTATTTGGGGGCGGGGCCTGGGGCGGAAGAGGCGTGGTGCCGGCGTCCTGGGCCACAGCGGACAAGCCCGACAAAAGCATGGGAAGGGCAAATAAAATGAAAACTCGTTTCATGAAAACCAAATTAGGAGCGTTGCAGTTTAAGTTCAAGATTCAAAGTGCGCGGAAACTTTGCGCTTTGAACTTTTCGGTTTGAACTTACTTTCAGGGCGTGACGATTTTGGAAGTCATTCAACGCAGCGCCGATTTTTTGGGCAAGAAAGGTGTCAGCTCGCCGCGTCTGCAGGTCGAGTTGCTGCTGGCGCATTTGTTAAAAATGCCGCGCATGAATTTGTATTTGAATTTCGAGCGGCCCCTTAACGCTCAGGAAGTGGAAACCTTGCGCGAATTGGTGCGGCGTCGCGGCCAGCGCGAGCCTTTGCAATACATTGTAGGTTCTGTTTCCTTCTGCGGTTTGGAATTGAACGTCAGCCGGCGTGTGCTGGTGCCGCGCCCGGAAACTGAGTTGCTGGCCGAGCGGGCCTGGAATTTTCTCGCGCAATTGCCCGCCGAACCCCCCGCCCGCGCCTTGGATCTGGGCACCGGCAGCGGTTGCCTCGCCATCGCCATGGCCGCGCGCGCGCCCCGTTCGCGCGTGGATGCCACTGACCTTTCGGAGGACGCGCTAAACGTCGCCCGCCAAAATGCGACGCAATGCCAGGTGGTGGAGCGGATGGAATTTCATCAAGGCGACGGCTTCGCCGCCCTGAAATCAGACGCGCAATTTGACCTGATCGTTTCCAACCCGCCTTATATTTCCACAAAGGAAATTCAATCGCTGGAACCGGAGGTGCGCGATTATGAGCCGCAAATGGCGCTGGACGGCGGGGCGGACGGCATGGATTTTTACCGTCGCATTGCTTCCGAAGCAGGCGCGTTCCTTCGGCCGGAAGGCCGGGTCATGCTGGAATTAAACGATGAAGGCGCCACAAGCGTCACTGATATTTTTGAGCATGAAGGATGGAAAATCGAAGCTATCGAAGCGGATTACACTAAACGTAACAGGATTTTTATTGCGCACAAGGCGGCGCAATCACACGATGTTCCCGTGTAAAGCGGAGTTGACTGAATGGACAGGTTTCTTATCAAAGGCGGAACGCCTCTTAATGGTGAAGTAACGATCAGCGGCGCAAAAAACGCCGTGCTGCCGCTTATGGCGGCGACCTTGCTGACCGCGGAACCCTGTCTCATTCGCCGCGTCCCCAATCTTAGCGACGTCCATTTCATGGGGCAAATTCTGAGTTCATTGGGGGCTGCGGTCAAATTCGAAGATGGCGCCCTGCGTGTGCAAGCGGCCAAAATCAAAGGCGTGGGCAATTACGAATTGATCCGTAAAATGCGCGGGTCAATTTGCATCCTCGGGCCGTTGCTCGGGCGGACGGGCAAAGCGCTCGTCTCGATGCCTGGCGGTTGTGTGATTGGCGCGCGTCCGATTGACCTGCACCTGAAAGGCCTGAAATGTCTCGGGGCAAAGATTCTCATTGAAAGCGGCTACGTCAACGCCTCCGTTCGAAAGCTTAAAGGCGCGGAATTATTTCTGGGCGGCCGTTCCGGCCCCACTGTGCTGGGCACTGCCAATGTCATGATGGCGGCCGTTCTGGCCGATGGCGTCACGATTATTGAGAGCGCGGCCTGCGAACCGGAAGTGATTGATCTGGCCAATTTCCTCAATGCCATGGGGGCAAAAGTTTCCGGGGCGGGCAGCCCGACCCTTACGATTACCGGCGTGAAAAATTTGCATGGAGCGGAACACGAGGTGATACCGGATCGAATCGAAACGGCGACTTTCGCCATCGCGGCGGCGGCAACCAACGGCGAAGTGACCATACGCGGCGCGCGTCCCGAACATTTGCAAGCGGTCCTGGACAAATTGCGCGAGGCCGGCGTGAAAGTCGAACGTAGCGGATCCGCCTTGAAAATCTGGCGCAACGGCCGTCTCAAGGCAGTCGATATCACGACATTGCCCTACTCCGGTTTTCCAACTGATGTGCAGGCGCAAATGATGGCGCTGATGGCTTTGACTCCGGGAATCAGCATCATTACGGAACGAATTTTCGAATCACGCTTTATGCACGTCAGTGAGTTGGCCCGCTTGGGAGCGGATGTGGCCATTGAAGGACCCAGCGCCATCGTCAAAGGCGGCAGGCCTCTGAGCGGCGCACCGGTCATGGCCAGCGATTTGCGGGCTTCGGCCGCGCTCGTTATCGCGGGGCTGGCCGCGCGCGGCACGACAGAAATAAGCCGCGTTTATCATATTGACCGCGGCTACGACAACATTGACGGAAAACTGCGCAAGCTGGGCGCGCGCATCGAACGTGTGGAGGGACCATGAGATTTTTGGTGGGACTCATTATTGTCATCGGTTTGGCTTTGGGCGCGTGGCAACTGCACGAGTATTGGGGGAATTTCAAGGAAAAGGAACCGGCCCCCGCCGCCGCCCCGCCTCCCGCCGATGTCTCCGGCGATCAACTGCCCGGGCTGCCCCCGAAATTGCAGCCGTTGCTGGAAATTGCCCGCAATCGCGGCGCGACAGGTTTGCGTGATTTTCTGGCCCGCTATGGCAAGAACATTGATGATCCGCGCCGGGCCTGGATTGAACTGGATTATGTGGTGCTGCTGGCTCAGAGCAGTCCAGGCGAAGCGCGCCGCGAATTCGCAAAAGTAAAAAGCCGCATCCAGTCGGATTCGCCCGTCTATAATCGAGTCAAACAATTGGAAAAGACCTACGAGTGACGCCAGGAGCGTCCGTGAAACCCTTCAATCTCAATGCCCGAACTGGCCGAAGTCGAATTTTTCCGCAAGCAATGGGGGCGCGGTTTGCACTGTAAGATTCTCTCCGTGGAATTGCACGGCGACAAAAAAATCTTCCGCGGCACGGACGTCAAGGCGCTTGAAAAAGGATTGCGTGGCGCGACCTTGCAGGGTTCGGAGGCGCATGGCAAACAGTTGCTCTTCCGTTTTTCCAAAGGCGGCTGGCTGGGCGTGCATCTCGGGATGACAGGAAAGCTGCGCATCGAACCGCCCGGCGCGCCCGCGCTTAAACACGATCATTTGGTTTTGCGGCAAAGCCGCCAAAGCCTGGTCTTCAGCGATCCCCGGCAATTTGGACGAATTTTGTTCCATTGCGGCAAAGACCAGCCGGCTTGGTGGGCCAACCGCCCCGCCGAAATTTTGTCCCGGCAGTTTACCCGAAAGGCGATGGAACTCTTCTTGACGCGCCATGCCCGCGCGCCGATCAAGGCGGTTCTCCTTTTGCAAACCGGCTTTCCCGGCATCGGCAACTGGATGGCCGACGAAATCCTCTGGCAATCCAAAATCCATCCCGCCCGGCCCGCCGGCAAATTGCGTCCCGCGGAAACCGGGAAGTTGTTCGCCAAGATACAATCCGTCAGCCGCACCGCCCTTCGCATCGTCGGTGAGAATGACGGCGATCTGCCGAAGTCGTGGCTGTTTAACCATCGCTGGGAGCGCGGCGGTCATTGTCCGGCGGACGGCGCCGCCCTGCGCCGCGGACAAATCGGCGGACGGACGACTTGCTGGTGTCCAGGTTGCCAAATTCCGGATGTGGGCGTTTAATGGTGGGGTGCAGGTAAAGGTCAAAATTTGCGGGATAACCAGCGTCAGCGACGCTGCGGCGGCAGTCGATGCCGGGGCCGATGCAGTGGGTTTAATGTTTTGCCCAACCAGCCCCCGCCTCATCAGCCTGGACACGGCGCAAGCCATCGCGCGGCAGTTGCCGTCCTTCGTGTTGCGCGTCGGTGTTTTTGCCGATCCGGCGCCGGAGGATGTTCTGTGCGCCATGCGGCAATGCGGATTGAACCTGCTGCAATTTCACGGCCAGGAGACGCCGGAGTTTTGCCGGCAATTCGGCATGATGACGATGAAAGCCTTTCGCATCCGGGACGCTCAATCCCTGCTGGAAATCCAGGAGTTTTCCACCGATGCCGTTCTGCTGGATAGTTTCACGCCCGGAAAAGCGGGTGGGACGGGCGAAACGTTCAATTGGGCTTTGGCTGTCGAAGCGGCCAAGTTTGGCAAACCAATTTTCCTGGCCGGCGGATTGACGCCGGAAAACGTGGCCGAAGCCGTGCGCATGGTGCGGCCTTTTGGCGTGGATGTTTCCAGCGGCGTGGAGCAATCGCCCGGAAAAAAAGACCCGAAAAAAATGCGCGATTTCATCGCCGCAGTCCGTTCTGCTTGACATGACAAAAATCATTTCACGTTGCCCGTGGCCGTCAGACCAACTTTACATCGCCTATCACGACAGCGAATGGGGCGTGCCGGTGCATGACGACCGGACAATCTTTGAATTCCTGGTGTTGGAAGGCGCGCAGGCCGGCTTGAGCTGGCACATCGTTCTAAAAAAACGTGACAATTTCCGAAAAGCGTTTGACCACTTCGACCCGCAAAAAGTGGCGCGTTACAGTCAAGTCAAACTTGCCGCCCTCCTGGCCAATCCGGGCATCATCCGCAACCGCTTGAAAATTGCCGCCGCAGTGAAAAATGCCAAAGCCTTTCTGGCCGTGCAGGAAGAGTTTGGCAGTTTCGACCGTTATATCTGGCAGTTTGTCGGGGGCCATCCCATCGTCAACACCCATCGCAGCATGAAGGAAGTCCCGGCGCGCACGAAGGAAAGCGACGCGATGAGCAAGGACCTCAAGCAACGCGGCTTCACCTTTGTCGGCTCGACCATCTGTTACGCGCACATGCAGGCGACCGGGATGGTGAACGATCATCTGGTGACCTGCTTCCGCCACAAAGAAGTGAACCGCCTGACGGCGAAAAAGTAACGCGATCGCAATGGACCCGGGGTGTAGGGCCAAA
>Ga0182030_10010851_pt1 | contig 18454 bp, 13 predicted proteins | sample 812S3MmetaG_FD_121299 | JGI IMG/M metagenome (GOLD analysis project Ga0182030, IMG submission 121299) | Permafrost microbial communities from Stordalen Mire, Sweden - 812S3M metaG (Illumina Assembly) | ecosystem: Environmental > Terrestrial > Soil > Wetlands > Permafrost | place: Sweden...
CCGCCCTCGATCTCCTCAAGGATCGCATCGAGCCCGGCGTGGATCGCGCTGCATTCCCTTGCCGTGATCAGCCCGACGTGGGCGAGCATCGCGGAATGCGCCTTGCTTCCGGCAATGTCGAAGGGCGCAAGACGCCGGTCGAATGATGCGGATTCGCTGAACCTGAGCATCAGCTCTGCGGGACCCGACTCAAATCGACCGCCCCAGGTGGCTTGGATTGGCTTCGCCATGATGATGAAGGATGAGATGACGCGCCACGGCGCGCCTGTGCAACGCGAAAGATGCCCCGCCCTTTTCCAGTTTGCCCGCGGCCGCCCATGCCCCAGATTTGCCAGATGCGCCGGCACTGGACCTTCGCCGCCCTGCTCCTGGCCACCACCGCATCGGTGAGCGGAGGCGGCGCAGCCATAGCCAGGTTCGAACGGATCGCCATCGAGCCCGCGACGGCCTATTTTTACAGCATCGCGTCGGTGACGATGACATTTAAGCCGTTCATCCGGCAAAGGAGCGCGTTTTCATCGACGTATTCGGCCCGCGTGTTCCCCTATTTCTTCTTCAGCGAGAAGGGCCGGATATGGATCGTCGCCACCGACGAGGAACTGAGGCGGGTCGACCGGGGCGAGGCCGTCGACTTCGCCGGCCTCGCGTTCAACAGCTCCGGCGAGGAACGGAGGATCGAGGGGCACGCCACGCCGACCGGGCCGTCGACCGGGAGGATCAGGGTGCTGGTCTTCGTGACGAAGAGGATCGTCCTCACCTACGACACGACCTACGAGCTGAAGGGATCCGCGAGCGCCCAGCCGGCCGTCACTCCCAAATGAACTCGATCTTCCTCTCAACCGAGGGCGCCAGGCTCTGGTGGACCGGGCAGTTGTTGGCCGCCTTTTCGAGCACCCCCGCCGGCACCTGACGCGCGGAAGGCGGGAGCCAGAAGCGCGCCGAGAGCCTGGAGATCCTCCTGGGGGCGTCCGCGGACATCTCCTTGTCCACCTCGAACCTGATTCCGGCGATGTCGACACCGTGGTTTCGGGCGACGATGGCCATGGTGGTCGCGGCGCACGTCGCAAATCCGGTCGCTACGAGGTCGGTCGGAGAATACGCCTCGCCGCGCCCCTGGTTGTCCTTCGGCGCATCCGTCGCCAGAGCGTTGCCCGAGGGTCCGTGGACGGCCGAGCAGTGGAGGTCTCCCTGATATTCGCCTTTGATGCGTACCATCCCCGCACTATCGGCCGGCCGCCACGTTTTGCAACAGCTTCAGCGCCCCGGCCGCGCCTCGTCAATACGCTCCCAAAACCCGATGGCGACATCCTGGTCGTTGCCGTAGGTCCCGTGCCAGAAGTAGCGCGACTTGATCTTCTCAAATATCGGCCGGAACCTGGCGTTGCGGTCCGTGTTGTCCCTGGGCAGCCACAATATGTACCTCACGTTGTTGTGAAGGAGCCACCTCAGCGGATCCGGGGCTTTTCCAGCGTAGAAGCCCTTGATCTGCTCAAAGCGCTCGGGAATTTCGTCGTATGAGCCGCGCAGATCCTCCTCAAGCCAGGGCCAGCCCAGCAGGCTTTGCTTGTTCGCGAAGAGCGAGACCGCGGGCGCCTCGGTATTGGCCATGTCGAGGCCGCTTTCGAGCGTCACTCCGTCGGGGCGCGACGCCAGTTCGGCGATTATGTCCCTCACGACCGGGTCCCCGGTGGTCCACGCCGATCCCGACAGCTTCCCGACGGAGCTCTTGGAACCCGCCCCGAACTGCACCCCGAGGTCGTAGGCAAACGCCAGGCCGGGAAGAAGAAGGAGGAGTGTTCCGTACCGGCAGAGCCGGGACCTGGAGCCCATGTTGCTGGCGCCGATCGTCAGAGTGATGCCCGCGTACACCCATGGCCACCATTTGAGCGCCGAATTGAATCGGCTCCAGGTTCCAAAATACACGTCGTGGTTGTAGACGAACTCCGTCGCGAGGAGCGCGAGGCCCCAGATCGCTATGAAAAAGAGCGAAAGCCGGCGGCGATCGCGGTTGAAGAGGCCCAGGGCCAGTATGCCCACAACCGGCCAGAATGTCAGGAGCCAGCCGAGCCACGGGGTGTGGTCCTCGCGGGAGGTCAGGCGGAATGCGACGTTGTTGCCGATGGCCTGCTGTGTGAATTCCACGAGGTAGGGATACTCAAGGCCTGTCGCAACGGCCGCTCCGGCAAGCCCGGGAAGCAGGGATTCGGCCTCGCCGCATAGGACCCGGTAGACAAACCACCCGCAGACAAGAAGGCACTGCAGCGGCAAAATCCACGCGTTCGAGATCAGCGCGATCGGAACGGTGGCGGCCAGAAGGGCGTGATTCACCATGCGCGCCGATCCGGAGGCCCCGGTCTCCTGGGCCGCGATCAGCGCCGCCGCCAGGGCCAGCAGGACGAATCCGGCGAGCGGCGGATGAAAGTCGCCCTTGGTCAGAAAATAGCTGAGCGGCTCCATCGGAAGGTCCCTCGGCTCCACCCCGGGCTTCGCCATCCAGGAAGAGACCCGGAGGCCGAGCGGGCTCAGGGGGTTGTGGACGATGGAGCCGCCCAGGAACCGAACGACGTCGATCGAGGACGCGTTCCTGACGAGGACGTGCGCGGCGACGGCGACCCCGCTGCCGCCGGCGACGAGCGCCAGGAGACCGGCCCATCGTCCGACGGGCCAGTCACAGAGCTTCGCGAAGCAGCTGCCCATAAGGAGCGTCATGAACCCGACGAGCGTGCAAAAGGCCAGGTGGTAGCTCACGCCTGGACCGACGCCCAGCAGGCGTCCGATGAGCGCGGCGCCGTAGTGCTGAAAGCTGTAGTAGCAATTCGAGCGGAACGGGGCCAGCCACAGGTCCGGTGGAGGAAGCCTCGTTCCCCGCATGTAGGCCTCGATCAGCGCGAGGTTCGGCATCTTGTCCTCGCTCAAATCGATGTCGGGAAACGTGTAGCGCCAGGCCAGGCAATAGAAGAATCCCGCGCCGAAAAGGGCCTCCATCCTCCAATTTTCGCGCAGGAGGGGCCGGTTTCGCCAGATCAGCCAGACGGAGACCAGGGTGGTGAGGGGAAGAATTGGAGGCCGGGGACCCAATCCGACAAAATGCTCCAGCGAAAAGCACGCCAGGCAGATCCCGATGACACCCGCCGCCCTGGACAGGGCGTAGTCGCCCACGAGTTTCCGGGCGGCCAGCCCGGCGCCCAGAAGATTGATCCAAAGCGCGCCGATCGCCAGGAATAGAAATATCAGCGACATTCCGACGCAAATTGCCAGCCCGGCGCGCTTTGATCGAGTCCGGAGTTGGGGGATCGAATGCGACCCGCGCTCGCCTCAATTCCCAAGCCAGATCCTGTTGAACTCGTGAAACCCGACCAGCGTCGTCGTCCATCCCCTGACCTTCGGACTGATTGCGAAGATGTTTGACTGGTAGAACAGGGGAATGAGCGGGGCCTCGCCCAGCAGTATGGCCTCGGCCTTCTGGAACAGCTCGAATCGGCGGCCGTTGTCGGCGGAGTTTGCCGCCTCGGCGACAAGCCGGTCGTATTCATGATTGCTCCAGCCGGCCCAGTTGTTTCCGCAGCCCGTGACCATGGTCCCGAGGAACGTGGAGGGGTCCGGGTAGTCGGCGATCCAGCCGGAGAAGCCGATGGAGTAGTTTCCGCTCTGCTGGTTCTGGAAGAGCGTCTTCTGCTCCAGCTGGGCGATCGTGATATGGACGCCGAGCCTCTCCTGCCACATGGACTGGATCGCCTCCAGCATGCGCAGCGGCACCTCCGTCTCGTAGCATTGCACCTCGATTGGGGGAAGGCCCCTGCCCCCCGGGAATCCCGCCTCCGCGAGTAGGGCGCGCGCCTCGTCAAAATCGTCGGAGACCTGCGCGCGGGAGGTGTAGCCGCCGCAGTCGGGCGGCGTCAGGCTCCGCGCCGCGGGAAGGGTGCCCTGGGTCACGCCGCGCGAAAGCGCCTCGCGGTCCACCGCATGAATGAGCGCAAGCCTGAGCTTCACGTTGTCAAACGGCGGCCGCCTGACGTTGATGAAGAGGTAGAAGGAGCTGAGAACGTGGTCGATCCCGAGGTCGGGCGGCCTGTGGGCGCGGTAGATCGCTATCTTGGAGACCGGGAGGCCGTAGGTCACGTGGAGCTGGCCCGACCGGTAGTTGAGCTCCTCGATCTCCGGCTTTTCGAACGGGAAGAACTCGACGCGGTTGAGCCGCGTCTCGGCGTCGTCCCAGTAAAGCGGGTTCCTGACTACGACGATCCGCGCATTGGGATTCCACTCGGCGAGGGTGAACGCCCCGTTCCCGACCAGGTTTCCCGGGCGGGTCCACTTTGTCCCCTTTTCGTCCATGCGGCCGAATTTCTCGATCGTCGCCCGGTGCACGGGAAGCCAGGTCGTGTGCGACGCCAGGGCGGGAAGATAGGGAGTCGGCCTCTCGAGCGTTATCCGGAGCGTCGAGGGGTCGAGAACCTTGACGCCCACCTTGGTAAAATCGGCCAGCCTGCCCGAGTTGTAGGCCTCGGCATTCTTGATCGGCCAGAGCATGTACGAATAGACGGCTGCGAAGGTGGGAGTGAGAATGCGCCGGAACGAATAGGCAAAATCGGCCGCCGTGAGCGGGTCGCCGTTGGACCATCGGGCGGTCGGCCGGATGTGAAAGGTGTACACGAGCCCGTCCGGCGAAACCGCCCACCGGTCAGCCGCCGCCGGGACCGGGCGGGACGTCTTGGCATCGAGCTTCGTCAGCCCTTCAAAGAGCGCGTAGGCGATCTGGGAGTCCGTGTAGGCATAGATCACATCCGGGTCGAGGTCGGCCGGCTCGGCCGCGTTGCCTATGAGGAGGGTCTGTGTCCTGACGCCTTCCTCTGCACGGGTCTCGCGCCGGGAGCATCCGGCGAGCATGAGCAGGGCACAGCAGCCGACGGCAAGGGCGGAAATCCGGGGATCAGTGCTCAACATGTTGAATCGCTCAATCTGGCCGGCGGCGTCTGGCCCCGAACGGGCCGAAAATGTCGCCAACCGGTCGGCGGAAGCAAGACAAGCCTCCCCGGCGCCTAGAAGTGCCGGGGCAGGACGAACAGAAGAACCGCGAGAAAGTGGCACGTGCTGCCGCCGAGCACGAACGCGTTCCGAAACGCATAACGGTACTGCAGTCGGCTAAATGCGGCCAGCATCGACCCCGCGGTGTAGCAGAGGCCGCCGGCAAGCAGGAGCCAGATTCCGCCGTGCGGCACGGCCGCGACAAGCGGCTTTATGGCCACGACGAACATCCAGCCGACAAACAGGATCGCCAGCGTGGAGGTCACGCGGTAGCGGTTGCCGACGATGAACTGGAACACGGCGCCCAGGACGCAGAGGCTCCAGACTATGCCCAAAAGCGTCCAGCCCCACGGCCCGCGCAGGCTCACAAGGAGAAAGGGCGTGTAGGTCCCCGCCACCAGGAGAAAGGCCGAGGCACGGCCGAGCTTGTGGAAGAGCTGCTTTCCCCGTTCGGAGCGCCAGGCGTGGTAAAGCGTGTAGACGGAGTACAGCATGAGCAGCGTGATGCCGAACACGCTGAAGCTCACAATGTGCCAGGCGTCGCCGTAAATGCTGGCGGAGATGACAAGCAGCGCGAAAGCCAGCACGCTGACGCCGAGGCCCAGCCCGTGGGTCACCCAGTTGGCGATGAGCTCCCCCCGCGTGGGGACGTCGGCGGCGGTGACAACGGCTTCATCGCCCGCGCGGTGCCGCCGCACGGCGCTCTCCGCCGCCATGTCGAGCATGCGGATCGGCCAGACCGGCGTCGGGCTCGCAAACTCCACGGCGGACCACTCGTCCCCGTCGGAGTAAATGCTCCGCGGCATCAAGCACGTGCCAAACAGCCAGTCGGCGACCGGAAGGCAGAAGAAGCCGGAAATCGACTCGTTGCAGTCGATCACCGCGTGGTGGCGAAGGTGGAAGCTGTAGGCGCGGCGCCAGAAGCTCCCCCACAGCGGGTGCTCTATCAGCGGCTCCCATCTCTCAAGGGACCAGTGCTCTATGGCGTGAACGAGCTCATAGATCGCGAGCGACGAGGCAAGCGACGCAAATCCCGCGAAAAACCAGGGAAACGTCGGGGTCAGCCACTGGAGAAACGCGAGAAGCGGCGTCAAGATGGCGGCGAAGGTCAAGAGCGTGTACCAGGGGAAGAACGAAGCCTCGTTCTGTTCGGGCTCCAGGATCGGGTACTTGTTCTCGATGAACATCAGCCCCTTCCCGTCCCGCGTCGATTTCCGCGAGATACGCGTAAGAGCGTGGTGAAGGGTGTGCTGGCGATAGAACCTCGCGAGGAACGGAGCCGCCGGCTTGTGGAGCACATAGCGGTGGAATATGTACTCTATGAAGCAATTGAGGAGGCTGAGCGCAAGGAACGCCGCGATCCCATTCCAAAATGGAGCCAAAATCTGCGCCTCCCAGACGCTCGGAAAAAGGAGCCTCAGCGCGCCGAGCAGTGCGGCCAGCGAGAAGGCGATCGTGAGGAGGAAGAGCGGCAGCGAGAACGGCGGGTGCTCTTGGCCACTGGTTGGGGTTGTCTTTGCCATAATGGAAGGTGCGCCGTCTTTGACTAGCGCCAGGCTCGAAATTCGCCTTTCGCAAGAGGGTGGACCTTGCCCGATTAGAAACATATGAGCGCGAAAGTCAATAAGTTACCGTATCAAGCGGTTACAAAAGCGATCGCGAATCGCGCACGCGAATGGAAGGCCGCCTCATTCCGTCATAATGGGCAATGACCTTTGCGCGGCCGTCGTCGGGCGAATCGGCGCTTGGCGCCGGGACCCGCCGGCCTCGGGCAGGCGCCCGAGTGAGGGTCCCTTGAAAACCGGCACACACAAAGAGCCGCCCCTGAGGATATGCTCCGAAACTGCCGCCCATCGCGATGCTCCCGGACCTCGGAATGCGCGCCGCTGGATGCCCTCGGCAACTGAGCCCCTGTCGTTTGCCCGCGCGTGGTTTCGCTGGATTTGAGTCATCGCGCCTCCTTAGAGTTTCACGATGATGGGCGCCCCGATCAGGCACGAATGAAGAACCTCGCTCGAATCGCCTTCCTAGGAGCCACAGGCGCGCTCCTCCCATTCGGCCCTTTGCCTGCGCAGGCCTCGCAGGACCCGCAGGTCATAAGGATCCGAGTGGATCCCAACACTGTGACGGCCTCGGTGCCCGACGACTTCATCGGCTTCGGGTATGAAACCTCTGCGGTGGCTCATCCGGGCCTCTTCAGTCCGGCCAACGCGAGGCTGATCCAACTTTACCGCACCCTCTCCCGCCACGGCCTCGTCCGCATCGGAGGGAACATCTCGGATCACACGAAATTCGTGGCCCGGGGCTCACTGGCGGTTGAGCCGCAGGAGGGAACAACGGTGATCAACTCTCGGTCCCTGGCGGATCTGGCAGGTTTCCTCAGGGCGACGGGATGGAGGCTGATGTGGGGGCTAAATCTTGGCACGGGTTCAAGAGAGGATGCCGCCGAGGAGGCCTTGGCCGTCAGCGAAGCCGCGGGGGGCCAGCTCCAGTCCTTTGAGATCGGCAACGAGGTGGATTTGCTGCGCAGGTTCGGCAAGAGCTACGATGGCTATTACGCGTCGTATCTCGCGTACAAGGCGGCGATCCGGGCCGTCCTGCCGGGCGCCGCCTTTTCAGGACCCGACGCAGCGAGAGACACCACATGGTGCGTCAATTTCGCCCGGACAGAGTCCTCGGACATCAGGTTGCTGACCCATCACTATTACCGCACGGGCGCGGGAAGCCCCGACGCGACGCTTGAGAATCTCCTGCGCGATGATCCCTCGCTGGAGGCCACTTTGAGGAGACTTCAGGGCGTTTGTGCCGGAAGTGGCATCTCGTATCGGATCAACGAGGTGAACTCGTTCTACAACGGCGGGAAGCAGGGTGTGAGCGACACGTTCGGCTCGGCGCTGTGGTGCCTGGATTTCTTGTTCCAGCTGGCCTCCCATGGCTGCGGCGGGGTCAACATGGAGACGGACATAAATCAGCACGCCTGGGTGAGCCACTACTCCCCGATTTTTCGGGATGCATCGGATCATTATCTCGCCCGGCCCGAATACTATGGAATGCTGGCCTTCTCGCTGGCCGGAAAGGGCGAACTCCTGAGGCTGGCGGTCGACGACCCCGTTTTTGGCGTCACCGCCTACGCCACCAGGGAGGCAAATGGGCATCTCTGGCTCACCCTGATCAACAAGGGCCTCGACCGTGGCGCGCGCGTGCGGGTCTCGCTGCCCGGGCCCTTCACTGCGGTCGACGTGCTCCGCCTTGCGGCTCCCACCGCCCAAAGCAAAGATAATGTGACGCTCGGGGGCGCCACGGTGGCCGACGACGGGACTTGGTCCCCCAACTCAAACGAGGCGGTGGCCGCGAACGCCGGCCTGGTCGCCCTCGATCTGCCTGCAGCAAGCGCGGCCCTGCTCCGTTTCAAGTGACCCATTGAGATTTCCCCGGCTCGAAAAGATCGGGTCCCGTTCGCCCCACCCGCGGGTCTCCGCCCAATGACGCCAAGCCCGTCCCAAGTCAGGCCCGAGCGCAGCGGCTACCGCTGGATCATCTGCGGCCTGCTTTTCTTCTCCACGACGTTCAACTACCTGGACCGGCAGGTCATCAGCTATCTCAAGGAGTTTTTCTGCACCCCGCTCGCCCAAGGGGGGTTTGGATGGTCGAACACGGATTTTGCAAACCTCACCTCCTGCTTCACGGCATTCTACGCAGGCATGACAATCATCGCCGGCTGGGTGATCGACAGGATCGGCACGAAGCTCGGACTGGCCCTCTCGCTCGCCCTCTGGTCCGTGTTCGGGATCCTGAACGCCTTCGCCGGGCGCCTCGTGTTCATGCACATCGCGGTGCGAAGCGCCTTTGGAATCGGCGAGGGCGGGAATTTCCCCGCCTCAATAAAGGCCGTGGCCGAGTGGTTTCCCAAGCGGGAAAGAGCCCTGGCCACGGGCATATTCAACTGCGGCTCAAATGCCGGGGCGATGGCCGCCGCGCTCTTCGTGCCGTGGTGCCTGCTGCATTTCGGATGGGAGCGGGGATGGAGGATGGCCTTCATCCTGACTGGCGCCGCGGGATTTGTGTGGCTGCTCTTCTGGTACTGGCTCTACGACACCCCGGCCAACCAGCGGCGGCTTTCGCGCCCCGAATTCGACTACATCCACCAGGATGCGGACGAGGCGGGCAAGGACATGTCCGGCGACAAGGCCAGGATCCCCTGGACAAAGCTCCTGGGCTACCGCCAGACCTGGGCCTTTTTCTGGGGAAAGTTCCTGACGGACGGGGTGTGGTGGTTCTACCTCTTCTGGCTGCCCGACTATTTCCGGAAGCAGTTCGGGATGACGACAGCGGGGGTGCGGATTCCCACATTCACCGTCTACGGCGTGGCGGCGGTGGGCAGCGTCCTTGGGGGCCGCATACCGATGACCTTCATCAACAGGGGCCTGTCCGTCTATCAGGCACGCATGTGCGCGATGCTGCTGATCGCCGTTTTCCCGCTGGTCGTGCTGAGCACCCCGTACCTTGGCAGCCCGGCCCATTTTGGAGGGATGGCAGCCGCCTTCGCAGTCGCCACGATCTGCATCGCCGCCGCCGCCCACCAAGCGTGGTCCGCAAACCTCTTTACGACGGTGTCCGACATGTTCCCGAAGAAGGCGGTGGGCACGGTCACGGGGATTGGCGCCATGGCGGGGGGTCTCGGGGGCGTCGCCCTGCAGAAGCTGACCGGATTCCTCACCGATGCATTCGCCAGCAGTCCGCAGTCCGCCTACGCCCTTATGTTCCTCGTCTGTTCGGTGAGCTACCTGGTCGCCTGGAGCGTCATCAAGGTCCTCGTCCCCCGGCGCGGGCCGATCACCGACCTGTAGCTCCGCGGCGCCCGGGCGATCCGCGGAAGGCCGCACCGGCCGCCGTGTCCGACGGCAGGATGGCCCTGCTTGAAAACGCGTTCATCTGGAAATCTGGCCGACGAATGCTTCGTAGGAGGCGGCCCGCTCAAGGAGCCGCCGGGCCGAGGCGCACCGCCCGGCGGCGACAAGTCCGGCGTTCTCGGCGAGGAAGACGATGTAGGAGGCGACGCCCTTGGAGTAGAGAAGGCGGGCCTCAGGGCTTATTGAGTAGAACCGGCCTCGCTGGGCGTATCCCGCAGCCGAGTGGTCGCCCAATGCGGCCTTGTCGGCCCTCCCCCCTGCCGCGAGCACGAACAGGAAATTGTATTCAAAGAAGAACATGTGGTCAGGGCTTGGCTTGAGCGCTTCCACCGCGGACCTGCACTGGCCCGGCGACGCGAAGGCGTCCGCTTTGCCCCCGGACCTCACGAGGGCGTCCGCTATGAAGGCGCGAGCCATCCGGCTCTCCGTCGGATCGGCGCTGAAGGCGCCCTCGAGCGCGAGATCTGCCGTGAACTTGTACCAGTCGGCCCAGAGCTCCTGGTCGGAGGGGTTCGCCGAGCGGAAGAGTGCGACGCCCATCTCGTAGGTGTAACGCCCGCTGGTCTTGATCTCCAGGCATCCGCCGGTCACCTCGCCCATCACCCTGTAATTCTCTGGCGACTTGCCCGAGCCCGAGTGGAAGCCTATGCTCACGCCGAAATTGCGGGCCACGGCCCACTGCCGAGCGACCAGAGAGCGAAGCTGCGCGCCGTCGGGGTACGGCATGTTCTTCTGGAATCCGAAGGCGGGCGCAATGAAGTTTACCGGCATCCCGAGCGTCTCGCAGAGCGAAAGCATGACCGCCGTTGTCTCCGGCGCCGTCAGCCCCGGCAGCTCGTCGATGGAGAGCTCGCGCAGGTATTGGCGCCCGACGGGGGTCGTGAACGCCTGCTCCCGCGCGCGGCGGTACTTCTCGTCCCTTCGCTTCATCTTCTGAAGGGCGGGCCAGACCGTGCACACGAGACCGCTCAAGGCGCCAGGAGCCAGGTCCAGCCCGGCCGCCGACAGACGGGCGCGCACCCGGTCCAAGACGCCGGTGTCGATCTCGCCTGTCCTGGCGGGCCGCCCCAGGGCGAGCTCGGGGGAAAGGTCGAATGTGATGTAGCTTGCGAGAAGGCAACCCGCGACCAGGCGGTCCTCGCGGGCGTCGAACGATCCTCCGATCGGCTGGTGGTCGGCGTTGAAGCTCCATGGGATCCTGCGCCGGTGAAATCCGTGCCGCAGCTTCGAGAGCACACATCCGTGGCTCATGCCCTCCACGCTCTGGCCCTGGTGCCCCTCGGGAACGCTTGTCCCTATGAAGGGGAAAGGGACCGTCTCAAGGCGCCCCTCGAGCATGGCGTCCACATCGTAGACCAGCTCCCGCGGGATGCTGTTCTGGTTGGCTGTGAAGCCGAACTCAAGGGCGCTCATCGCCCACTCCACTGCGGGCCAGTGAAGCGTCGTGAACCGCGCCCCAATGCCCAGCGTGCCCCTGCCGAGATTGCCGGCGGCCGACGGAAATAGGGTGGACTGCGGGTCGTGCTCCTGGACCAGGTTCTTAAGGCGCAGGAGGTTCTCCCATGTGGCTGGGTAGACGACCGCCCCTTTCCCATGCCCCCGCCCGCCCGCCAGCGCCTCCGCCGTGCCCGCCGGCCCCGAGGGCTTGAACTCCCAGGCGCAATCGCCGGTCGCCAGGTCCTCGAGCAGCCTCCACCTGCCGGCGGAGGTTTCGAAGGCCGACTTCGGATGGCGCTTGAGATCCTGGCCGTCCCCGCCGGACGCCTTCCCTCCGAGCGCCGCCCAGTCCAGGCAGAAGTCCGGGCTGACGCACGGATTGCCCGAAATCAGCAACCCGTTATCGAGGAGGAAGCGGTTGATCGGCCTCATTGGGGGCTCGGATGCCCATCGATTCAAAGTGCGTTCCGCCTCGGCGCAGGCAGAGAACGAGGCCGGGAAGGCCCGAGGCGCGCAATGCAAGCTTCACCCGAAGGGGAGAATTATTCAATTCGGCTTGGAGCTTCCTCGACGAAGCCGGCGGAATTTATCACCGAGCTGCCTTTTCAACCGGGCGGAAAAACGCGGAACCGTAAGATGGTGGACCCTACTGGACTCGAACCAGTGACCTTTTCCATGTCAAGGAAACGCTCTAACCAACTGAGCTAAGGGTCCATTGCCGCCGGGCCGGAAATTAAGCAGGATCGGCTCCATTTACGGCAAGGAAAATTCCGCCCTGGCCGCAGCCACGTCCCTCCCAATCTGCGCCCGGAGCTCGTCGACGTCGGCAAATTTCCTCTCCGGGCGGAGAAAGCGGACCCATTCCACGGCAATCGGGTCCCCCGCCCCGTAGGGGCACGCGACAAGCGTGTGCACCTCGAGGCGCGGCTCGACCGCCTGCTCGACGGTCGGGCGCAGCCCGTAATTGGCGACCGCCGGGAGCCAGCCGTAGGATTTCGTCCCGCTGACGCGCACGGCGTACACGCCGTACAGGGGCCGCAGGTCCGGCGACCACGCGAGGTTGAGCGTCGGAAACCCGATGGTCCTTCCGAGGTGTTTGCCGTGCACGACCGTCCCCTCCGCCGTATAGACGTAGCCGAGGAGCGCCGCGGCGCCCTTCATGTCGCCCTGCTGGATCCTGTCGCGGATTCTCGTGCTGCTGATCGGCTCTCCGTCGAGGTTCACTCGCGGCGCGCTGAAGACACTGATCCCATGGCGGCGGCACTCCTGGATCAGCAGCGCGACGTCGCCCTTGCGGCCCTTCCCGAACCGGAAGTTGTCCCCCACGTAGACGCCGGCCAGCCGGGGCAGGTGGCGCTTGATAAGGGGAACGAAGTCCTCCGCCGTGACAGCCGCAAGATCGCGGGTGAAGGGCTGCACCACGACCGCCTCGACGCCAAGCGAGCCGAGACGGGCTATCTTGGAGGGAAGGTCGAGAATCATCCGCACCGGGTTGTCGGGGGTGAAGAGGACGCTCGGATGAGGCGCGAACGTGAGCACAACCGGCACGCCGCCGCTGTGGCGGGCCGACTGCACCGCGCTCTCGATCACGACCCTGTGGCCGAGGTGAACTCCGTCGAAAATCCCGATCGCCACATGGAGCGGGCTCGGCGGAAGGGCCACCCGGTCGAGGCCGTCGAACTGCGCGGGATGGATCATAGGGCCACGCTCGGCACCGCCAGGCGAACGGGGATCAGCCTCTTTTCAATCTCGGGAAGCGAAAGGGCCTCGATCTCCCCGAGGGTCATCGCCTGGGAGACGTTGAACTGGTCGGTCGCGGTCCGCCGCAGCGCGCTCAGGTGGGCCCCGCAGCCGAGCTTCGCCCCGAGCTCGTGCGCAAGCGTGCGCACGTAGGTGCCCTTGGTGCAGCGAAGCCTGAAATCGATTTGCGGCGGGGCGAAGCGGAGAAGGTCCCAGGCCATGACTCGGATGAAGCGGGGCTCCCTCTCGATCTCCTCCCCCTTGCGCGCCTTCTTGTAGAGGGGCACGCCACCGACCTTGATGGCCGAAAACATGGGCGGCGTCTGGTACTGGTCCCCGAGAAACCCCCGCATCGCCGCGGTCACGTCGGCCTCCGAAATGTTCGGAACGGGCCTCGTCTCCATCACCCGCCCCGTGGCGTCGTACGAATCGGTCGTCGTGCCCAGTTCGATCGTCCCCTCGTACTCCTTGTCGAGGCTGATCAGGTACTGCGAGACGCGCGTCGCCCTGCCGATGAGCACGATCAGGAGGCCGGTCGCCATCGGGTCCAGCGTTCCCGCGTGGCCGATCTTCCGCATGTGCAGCTTGCCCCGGAGGCGCGCGATCACGTCGTGCGAGGTGTGCTCGTCTGGCTTGTCGACGAGCAGCACGCCCTCGAGCTCCTTGTGGGGGGCGAGCATGGGCCTCTAGAGCCTGCGCTTCTCCCGCCCGGCGTCCACAGCGCGCAGCCGCTCCGCGAGGGCCGCGATCAGGAGGGCGCGGAATTCCGCCGCCCTGCCCTTCTTCAGGTTCAGTCCCGCGGCGCATGCGTGGCCGCCCCCGTCGAACTGGCCGGCGACCAGGTCCAGGCGGCAGAGTGGGTCCCTGGCGCGCAGGCTCGCCTTGACGCCCCCGTCGGGCCTTTCCTCGATGAGGACGCCGACGTCGACGCGGTCCACGCAACGCGCGAAGTCGACGAGGCCCTCGGTGTCCTCCGCGGTCGTGCCCGTCGCCTCGAAAACACCCGGGGCCAGGGTGCCGATGCACACGCGCCCCCCGCATTCCATCTCGAGCGATGCGAGGAAGACCTGGAGGAGCCTGATCTTGCCGACCGACTCCCGCTCAAAGAGCTCGTAGCCCGCCTCCGAGGGCGACGCGCCGCGGGCGACAAGCTCCCCCGCCAGCTCGAATGTCCGCTGGGAGGTCGAGTTGTACCGGAACTGGCCCGTGTCGGTTATGATGCCCGCAAAGAGCGCCGACGCCGTGCCCGCGTCGATCTGCAGCCCGGCGTCGATGAAGAGCCCGGCGAGCATCTCGCACGAGGCCGCCGAGCCGCTGTCCACGATGTTGACCGCCGCAAATCCCTCATTCGAGAGGTGGTGGTCGATCGCGCCCGCCGGCGAGGGGAAGCGCTCCTTCAGGCGCTCGCCGGCCCGCGCGTGGTCGGCGCAGTCTACGAAGACGGCCATGATGTCCGCCGGCAGCTGGAGCGCCTCGTCCGTTCGGACGAATTTTGTGGCGCCGGCGAAGTAGGCGAGACGGCGCGGGACGGCGTCGGAATTGACGCAGACCGTCGCGGACCCCCTTGCGGAGAGCGCCCGCGAAAGGGCGACCTGGGCTCCGATGCAGTCGCCGTCGGGCCGCGAGTGCCCGACGACGGCGACCGGCCGGCCGGCCACGTTTGCGAGGAGTCGGCCGAACGCCTCCGAAAACTCAGGATAGAACTTGCCCATGGCCCGGGTCCGCCGACGGTTCGCCCTCATGCTCGATCTCGTCGAGCGCCCGGAGGACCCTGGCGGCGCGGGCGGCGGAATCGTCGAGAACGTAGGTGAGGCGCGGCAGGAATTTCAGGACGATCCGCTTCGCGAGCTCCGCGCGGATCTCCGGGGCCCTCCCCTGGAGCCATCGGAACCTGTCGGCGACGGTGTCGGCGTCGCCCACGATCGCCGCAAAGACCCTCCCGTCGCGCAGGTCCGGCGCCACCCTCACCTCCGAAATCGTAATCGCGACGGCCTCGGCCGCGTGGCGCTGCCGCAGGATGTCGCTGATCTCGCGCTGGACGAGCTCGTTGATTCTGACGACGCGGTTGGACACGGGGATGTGCCGGGCGGCTGGCCCGTCAAAGGGAAGCCCTGACCTTCTGTGTGTCGTAGCACTCTATCATGTCGCCCACCTGATAGCCGTTGAAATCGTCCAGCTTGACGCCGCACTCGAGCCCCGCCCGCACCTCGTTCGCGTCGTCCTTGAAGCGCTTGAGCGTGGCGACCTTGCCCTCGTAAACGATCTCCCGGCCCCGGCGCAGGCGGGCGGCGGCGCCGCGGTTGACCTTGCCCTCGGTCACGAGGCAGCCGGCCACGAAGCCCTTGGCCAGCGGAAACGTCGCACGCACCTCGGCGGCCCCGAGCTTGATCTCCTTTATGTCCGGGTCGAGAAGGTCCGCCATCATCTCGCGCGCCTTGTCGCCGAGCTCGTAGATGATGTCAAAGCTCTCAATGCGAACGCTGTTGTGCTTGGCCAGCGGCGTGACGCCGTTCTCGAGCTTCGTGCTGAAACCGAGGATCACGGCGCCCGCGGCGGCGGCCATGATCACGTCGTTCTTCGTGATCAGCCCGACGTCGGTCGAGACGATCTCCAGCGACACCTTCGTGCTCTTGATCCCCTCGAGGATCTGCTTGACGGCCTCCGCCGACCCGAAGACGTCGGCCTTCACGATCACCTTGAGCACCTTCTGCTGGGTGGCCGCAATATTGGCGAAGAGGTTCTCGACCGAGATGTCCTTCTGGGCCGAATCCACGGTGGTGACCTCCTTTTTCAGGCGGTGATCCTCGTCCTCCGCCAGGTTCTCGGCCTCCCTGGCGTTCTTCGCGCCCCTGAACGTGGCGCCGCTGTCCGGTGTGCCCGACCAGCCGATGACCCGGACGGGCATCGAGGGGAGCGCCTCCTTGATCGGGCGGCCCTGGTCGTCAAACAACGCCCGGACCTTCGCCCAGTGGGTTCCGCACACGATGGCGTCGCCCGTGCGCAGGGTGCCCTTCTGCACGATGACGGTCGAAAGCGGGCCCCTTCCCACGTCCACCTGCGACTCTATGACGACGCCGGAGACCTCCGCCTTCGGGTTCGCCTTGAGCTCGAGGACGTCGGCCTGGAGAAGGATCATCTCGAGAAGGTCGTTGAGGCCGGTGCCCTTCACCGCCGACACCGGCACGGTGATCGTTTCGCCGCCCCAGTCCTCGGGCACGATGCCGCGCTGCTGCATCTGGGCCTTGACCTGGTCTAGGTTGGCGCCCTTCACGTCCATCTTGTTGACGGCCACGATGACAACGACCTTCGCGTTTCGCGCGTGCTCCAGCGCCTCGTCCGTCTGGGGCATGAACCCGTCGTCGGCGGCGACAACGAGGACGGCGATGTCCGTCACAGAGGCGCCGCGGGCCCGCATCTTGTTGAAGGCCGCGTGGCCCGGCGTGTCGAGGAAGGTGATCTTCCGGCCGTTGTGCTCGACCTGGTAGGCCCCGATGTGCTGGGTGATCCCGCCCGGCTCGCCCGCGGCGACGTTGGCCTTGCGGATCGCGTCGAGGAGCGAGGTCTTGCCGTGGTCCACGTGGCCCAGGATGACAACGACCGGGGGCCTCGCCACGAGGTCCTTCGACTCGTCCTCGACCGGCTTGGCCTTCTCCCTCTCCTTTGCCTGCTGCTGCGACGCGTCGCCCCTGTGCTTTATGTCCAGGATGAACCCGTACTTCTCGGCGACCTTCTGGGCGACGGCCTCCTCAATCGTCGAATTCATCGAGGCGAAGCCCACGATCTGGTTGAGCTCCGAGATGAGCTTGAAGGGCTTCAGGCTCAACGCGACGGCGAAGTCGCGAACGATCACGGGGGGCTTGAGGTGGATGATCTTGACGCCGCCCTGGACCGTCACGACAGGCGCCGACGACGCGGCGGGGGCAAGCTGGGGAAGGGGGCGCGGAAGGGAGGGGGCCCGGACCGGCAGCGGCGGCGGCGCGGCGGCCGGCCTGGCCGCCTCGACATGGGGCTGGGGGGCCGCCACAAGGGCGGGGCGCGCCAGGACGGCGGCCGCGGGGGCCTTTGCCGGCGCAGTCTGGACGGGCACGGGCGAGGGCTGCGGCGGGCGCTGAGGCGAAACCGGCCGCGGGGGCGGCGGCGAGGGCGCCTTGGCGAGCGGCGCTGGGTGGCGCAGAGGCGCAGCGACCCTGGAGGCCGTCTCCCTCTCAATGGCGACGGCCTGCGCGGTCTTTACGAAAATCCCGGCGGGCGCCCGGGCCTTCGCGACCTCGGCAATCGGCGCCGCTGGGGCGGCCGGAGCGGCCTCGGCGACAGCCAGAGAGGCCTTGGCCGCAAACTCCTTCTCTATTTCCTCGACGTAGATCTTGCTGACCGTGCTGGACACGGACTTCGTGTCCGCGGCAACATAACCGCGCTCCTTCAGAAGGGTCAGCATGTCGCGTCCCTCCATGTTGTGCTTCTTGGCGAGCTCGTGTATGCGGGTGCTCATTCGGCGTGTCTCTGGGTAATCAGGAAGTGACCCGCAGGATGACATCCTGCGCCTCGTCCGCCGTGAATCCCGCGCTCACGAGATCCTCGGCGACAACGCCCTCGAAGGCGGCGGGCGAGTTGATGCCCATGTCGACAAGGCGCCCCGCTATCGCCGGATCGAGGCCGAGGGCCTTGACGAGGAGGGCGACGGCGTTGCCGCGCGGATCGTCGCCCTCGGCCTTGAACTCCTCGATGTCGATGCGCCAGCCGATAAGTCGCGAGGTCAGGCGGGCGTTCTGGCCCTTGCGGCCGATCGCGATCGCAAGGTCGTCGGTCGCGACCTTGAGCAGGATGCGCCGGTTGCGCTCGTCGATTATGATCTCGCGAGGCATCGCGGGCTTCAGGGCCTCGATGACCATCTCGCGCGGATCCGCAAAGTACTTGATGATGTCGATCTTCTCCCCGCCCAGCTCGCGGACGATCGTCTTGACGCGGGCGCCGCGGGCGCCGACGCAAGCGCCGACCGGGTCGACCTTGGGATCCTTGGAGGAGACCGCGATCTTCGTCCGGTAGCTGGGCTCGCGGGCGAAGGCCTCGATCTTCACCGTCCCGTCGGCGATCTCCGTCACCTCAAGCTCGAAGAGCCTTCTCACGAACTTCGGGCTGGCGCGTGTGAGGATGATCTCGGGGCCGCGCGGCGTGTTCTCGATCTCGAGAAGCAGGCAGCGGATGCGGTCGCCCGGCTGGTACTCCTCGCCGGGCACCTGCTCCTTGGCCGGCATGACCGCCTCGGCCTTGCCGAGGTCGGCATACAGGTCGTTGCGCTCGCGGCGCCGCACGACGCCCGTGACGATGTTGCCCACCTGGTCCTTGAA
>Ga0182030_10010852_pt1 | contig 18454 bp, 13 predicted proteins | sample 812S3MmetaG_FD_121299 | JGI IMG/M metagenome (GOLD analysis project Ga0182030, IMG submission 121299) | Permafrost microbial communities from Stordalen Mire, Sweden - 812S3M metaG (Illumina Assembly) | ecosystem: Environmental > Terrestrial > Soil > Wetlands > Permafrost | place: Sweden...
GGGGGCGGGAGCGCCGCCCCGGCCACGGCCGCCCCGCGCTGCGCGCGGATAAGCCAGGTTGTCGGTAATGCCGGCCGGATCGTTCTTGGTGAATCGCCAGTCGTCGTTAATCGAAATCCGCCCCAGATCGGCAGCGATAGCAGAACCTGTCTGGAGGAGGGCGATTGCAACGGCGGTCCAGCACCCTGGGGCTGGCAGTGAATTGAATAGTTTGGTGATTTTCATGAATTGAGTGTCAGTTATTAAATTGGCCGACCGGGTTATTGGAACAACTGCGGCGCGAAATCAACCAAGCCACCCCGCCTGTTGATCCAGACGGGGTCCAGTCGCAATATTCCTCACCGCACTTCTTTATCGTTCACCTGTCTCCCCGGGCGGTGATGGTCATGGGTATTGTAAGAAGGATGTCGTCTGAGGCCGCCCCGACGAGGATTTCATAGTCACCCGGCGCAACCACATATTGCTTCTTCCCAGTGTCCCAGTAACGCAGCCGTTGGGTGGGAACCTCGACCGTGACCTCGCTTGATTCGCCGTGTTTCAATGACACCCGGCTGAAACCGCACAGCGCGAGTTTCGGCTGCGGAACAGCGGAGTTGACGTGCCGGTAATAAATCTGCGGTACCGCGTCACCATCCACTTTGCCGGTGTTCTTCACCGTGAACGTCACTTTCGCCGTGCCATCGGCGGGGATTGCTTTCGAGGCAAGCCGGCCGCCATCGAAATCGAACTTCGTGTAACTCAAGCCATAGCCGAACGCGTACAGCGGCTTGCCGCTGAAGTAGCGGTAGGTGCGATTGGTCATCGAGTAATCCGTGAAACTCGGCAAGTCTGTCGTGGCGCTGTAGAATGTCACACAGAGGTGGCCGGACGGGTTCACGTCGCCGAAAAGCACCTGGCCGACGGCGCGGCCGCCTTCCTCACCCGGATACCAAGCCTGCAGGATCGCAGGCAGATTCTCGGCTTCCCACGGCAGGGCAATGGCCGAGCCGCTGCAATCCACCATGATGATCGGCTTTCCATTCGTGGAAAGCGCGTGCAGGAGATCCTCCTGCACCTGCGGCAATTCAATGGTGGTCCGGTCATGCTGCTCGCCTTCCATCGCGGGACTGATCCCGCCGACAAATATGACAACATCCGCGGCGACCGCATTGCTGATGGCTTCGGCCGTCATTTCAGGCAGCGGACGGGTCGGGGCAGGAGCGCCCCGGCCACCGCCACGACGACCGCCGCCGGCCTGCGTGGTGAGGGGACAGCCCTGAGTGTAGGTGACGGTGATGTCCGTACCGGCCAACTGCTTGATGCCATTGAGAATCGTCACCGGATGCGACGCCGAGCCGTTGTAATTGCCCTGCAACACCGCCACCGTATCGGCATTGGGGCCGATCACCGCGATATTCTTAATCTTCGTCCGGTCAAGCGGGAGGATGCCGCTATTCTTGAGCAACACCAGTGATTGCTCTGAGATCTTCAAGGCTAGCGACCGGCTTTCCTGCGTGTCGTTCTGGTTAATAAGGATCTTGGAATACTGGCATTTTTCCGGCGGATCAAACAAACCGAGCCGGAAGCGCGTCCATAGGGTCTGTGTCAACGCCTGGTCAATATCCTTTTCCGTGAGCAGATTCCCTTGAACCGCCCGCACCAGGGAGTCGTATTCGTTGCCGCAAGTCAGGTTGCAGCCCGCTTTCACCGCGTCGGCGGCCGCAATTTCGGTCGAGGCCGCATAATGATGCGAGCTTGAAATGTCGCCAACCGCGCCGCAATCCGACACCACGTACCCGTCAAATCCCCATTGTTTGCGCAACAGGTCGGTCAGCAGAAAATAATTAGCGCAGTCCGGCACCCCGTTCAGCGCGCTGTACGCCCCCATCACTCCTCCAACATGCCCCTCCCTCACCAGCATCTCGAACTGCGGCAGATACGTCTCATACAAATCCCGGTCCGACGGTTGGGCGTTGAAACGATGCCGTTCCGATTCCGGCCCGCTATGCACCGCGTAATGTTTCGCGCATGCCATCGAAAGCATATAGGTGGGGTCGTCCCCCTGAATTCCTTTCACGAACTGCACCCCGATGGTCCCCGTCAGAAACGGGTCTTCCCCGTACGTTTCCTGCCCGCGGCCCCAGCGCGGGTCGCGGAATATGTTCACGTTCGGCGTCCAGAAAGTCAGCCCATGCCACCAGGACGAATTGCCATTATGGCTGTTGGCGTAATCGTTGTACTTTGCCCGCCCTTCAACCCCCACCACGTGTCCCACCTGATGCATCAATTCCGGATTAAAAGCGGACGCCAGCCCGACAGGCTCCGGAAAGACCGTTGCGTTCCCGTTGTTCGCAACGCCATGCAGCGCCTCGTTCCAGTAAACATAGCTCGGAAGGCCAAGCTGCGGAATTGCCGGCGCCCCGCCCTGTCCCCCTCGTAACTGCGCGACCTTTTGCTGCAGCGACATCCGGCTTATCAGGTCCTTCTCCCGCGCCGCCAACGGCTGCGATGGATCCTTCCAGATCGCCGCCCCGGCGACTTCCGGCACCTTCGTCGCGTCTCCTGTAAATGGCGCCGCCAGATCCAACGCGCTGAAAGCAACGACCGTCGTGCCCGTCGCGTCCTTCACCTGGATCGTGTTGAATTTCGCGATGTTTTTGCTCGCGGCGAACGCAACCGTCAGCGGGCCGCGGATCGAATCATCTTCGTGCTCAACCTGGCCGGCGATGGTGCATACCTTCTTGGCGGCGCCGGCGGCGGCCACAATATCGAAGTTCTTGGCCAGCGCGACATCGCCACACGTCACGTCAAACAACCTTTCGCCTGGCGCGCTCAGCAGCGTTTCCGCTTCGCCAATGACAATTGTATACTTGCCCGCGGGCAAGTGCGCGATGGACACCGTGAAATTCGACCCGTTGACTTCCTCGCGATATGCCGCCGCATTGTTGGCCGCCCCTTCGATGGCGACCGACGCGGCGTCCTTGCGGTGCGCAAACTCTCCGTCCACGTTCACCTGCACTTCACAAGGTATGCAGCGTTCCTCGTCCGCGTAAGCAGAGGAAACCGGCAGCCACAAACCTGCCAGCGACAGGGAGACAGCCGCCAATACTGCCGTCAGGCTGGCGGACACTGCCCATCCGGCCCGGGCCGGTCTCCACAACGGGGATTGAGATTTGCGGCAAACTGCGGCAGCCGCGGTTCGGCCAATGGTCACACTTTTGATAGGAGTATTCATTTCTATGCGATGAGGTAGGCGGGCACAATGGCAAGCGCGGCAGTAAAGCGGCTTAATTGCTTCATTTCCGTTTTATGATTCCCCTTTCAGCGCCACAGGCGCCTGGCTTCTCTCCAATGAGTTCGCCGGGGCTGACGCTATGACACGTCCGTCCCAGTGGAATCGAAGTTCTTGCATTTGCCGAGAATAGCGGTTGCAACCGGGACGGCAATATGACATATATCATATCCAATTAGGTATGGATTATTTGGCCCAAAGCGCAAATCCGCCCGCATCACATGACCACAGTTGAAATCATAGAAGATGACTGCGCGGCGCGCAGAATGCTCGTGGAGCTGGTGAACAGCCAGCCGGAATGCCATTGCGTTTGCGAGTGCACGACTTCCAAAGAGGCCCTCAGCCAGTTGCCAAAACTCCAACCCGCTGTTGCCTTGGTGGATATTTGCCTGCCGGACGAGTCCGGCTTGGCTTGCGCCGCGCAATTAACCGAAAAAATGCCCGCGCTTCAGGTCATTATGGTGACCGTTTACAAAGAGGCCGATCCCCTCTTTCAAGCGCTCAAAACCGGCCCCTGCGGGCATATCCTCAATCTTTCACGCCCGCAGGAAATCATCCAAGCCCTCACCCAAGCGCAGCCGGGCGGCCCTGCCATGACGAGCAGGATCGCGCGCATGGCGGTGCGGCCCTTTCGCACGCCTTCGGCTGCGCCCGGCCCAAACGGTTTGACGGCCCGCGAATTGGAAATCCTGATGCTGCTCGCCAAAGGACTCTCGAACAAGGAGATCGCGCACCGGGCGAATATCAGCGCCGGAACCGTCCGCATCCATTTGGGAAACATCTTCAAGAAACTCCGCGTTCGCAGCCGGACCGAGGCCGCCCTCAAATTCATCTCCGAAGCGGACTTGATAGCTTCCGCTGAACAAGCCTTTCTCGCCTACGACAAGGAGGAGCAAGCGGCGGCTCCATTGGCCAATAGGGCTTTAACGTTCAGATTTCCCGGTCATTTTTGAACGGGAGGACGCAGAGGACGCAGAGATGAACTTCTCTGCGACCTCTGCGCTCTCCTGTTCAATTTGCATTGCCTGTCTCGCTACGGGACCCCCTCGTTTAGGGCGTAACAGCCGTAACACCGTAACATTCCCCTCCTAAAATGTCTGTTACGTCTATTCCACTTTGGTGGATTTGCGCGTGTTCGCTTTCACAAGATTCTCCTGGTTTGCATGAATTGCAGGACGCTTTGCCGCGTTACCTGGGCGACATTGCGCGAGCCCGGACCCCCGTCCGCCAAGCCCATCAGTCCGTCCTCAATCAGGTTGTGGACGTGCTCCGGGCTGCAAGCCCACACCCGCGCCAGTTCGGTGCTGACCAGGACTGGCCTGTGATGAGGAAATATCCGGTCGAATTCGTCCTGGAGCGGATGCAGCCGCTGGGCGGCCATTTCGCGGGGTGTGATGGGCCGGTTGCGCTGCTGGAACGCGACCATGGAGCGGGTCAGAATGCGCAAGCAGGAGCGCCGGGCGCCGTCGCGGCGAAAATCGAAGGCCCACTCCAGGTCACCGCTATGAATCCAGGCCATGAGATGTCTTTCGCCGCAGCGGAGGGCCAGGCGGGCGGCTTCGACGCCCACCAGGGGCGCCTGGAGGGTGATGGCGGAAGCCTGGGCCGGTTCCGCGGCGGGCTGAGGCGCGGCGGCGGGAGCGTGGGCGGACGGACAGGGAATAAGGATTGTATTCATGGGGAGCAGGGGAGTTTTAGCATTTGGAATTTAGCATTTGGAATTTTAAATTCGCTGGACAAGCTTCCGGGTGTAGTGTAGAAATTTCTTGCAAAAGGGCCGCTGTTGGCTTTTATTTGATTGTGCTATGTCATGTTGTTAGGCAATAAGCTAACATAGTGGCGGCTTTAGTCAACCTAAACTTAGTAAAAAGTGAGAAAATTGATATGGAATTAGACCCACTAAAACAAGAGTTCATTGACCTAATGAAGGTGATCGGCTGGACGCAGGCGGAAGCGGCGAGGCAGCTCGCCATGACCTCCGGCGCCGTCAATCAGCTTGTCAACCCCAATTCGCCGGTCCGTCCCAGTCAGACGACCCTCCGGCTCTTCAAACTGATCGTCGCCGCTCAGCGCCCGGAGGCGATCAACAGCAAGACGCTGGAATTAAAGGCCGACCCCGGTTCGGCGCTCTCACTGCCGGAACGCAAGCTCATTGACGCCATCCGCAGGATTCCGTCGTCCGAGCTGCCGCGGGCCTACGCGGTCGTCCACGGCGTCGTGTCGGGCTTTGGAGCGCCACTGAGCCTGCGCCGTACGCGCCAGCTTCGCCAGGGCCGTTAATTGCCAACGTTATGACAAAGACTAAGAGCAAAGCGCCCACCTATACGCGCAAGAAGATCATTGATGAGTTCACCGACCGGCCGATTTCACGCCAGCAGAAATGGCAGTTGCGCCGGGCCAAGGAAGGCCGGTGTGTGATCTGCGGCGACAAGAAGGTCACGGCTTGGCACTGTCTCAAGCACGCCATCGCCAACCGCGAATGGGCGCGCAAGTATTCCGGCTCCAAGCGGCGCAACAAGACCCTCACTTACGAACTGGCTTCCAAGGCCAAGGATAAGAAGGCGGCCAAATAGGGCCGGGCGGCCGCAGGAGCGCCAGACGGGGGCTGACCTGTCGCGGAACACGGTTCCGCGACAGTTCTTGGTGGACTGGCGCGCGGGCTTTTGCCCGGGATGCGCGGTGGGGGATGGCGAAGCGCGTGGCACCCGGCCGGGGTGCATTGCGCTTGCGCGGTTGAGCCTGTTGGTACACAGTGTTTCAACTTATGAAGAGACTATGGCCTGTCATTTTGGCTGTGCTGTTCCTGGCGGCGCCGGCAGCGGTTCAAGGGCAATTCACTTACACAACCAACAACGGGACAGTCATCCTCACGGCATATCATGGCACCTCGGGAACGGTGGTCATTTCCAACTTCGTGAACGTGATCACCAACTACGTGTTCTATAACTGCTCCACTCTTGACAACCTCACAATTCCCGCCAGCGTCACGAGCATCGGCGATCTGGAGTTCTATGACTGCCAGAACTTGTCCAGCGTCACACTTGGCGGCGGCGTCACCAACATGGGCGGATATGCGTTTGGCAACTGCTCCAGCCTGACCAACGCCTCAATCTCAAACGGGGTGACCAGCCTGGGCGATTACGCATTCTATGACTGCACCAATCTGCCGGGGGTCACGATTCCCGCCAGCGTGGCCAGCATCGGTGCGTATGCCTTTGAGTACTGCTCCAACCTGGCCTTCGTGACCCTGGCCGGCGGCGTCACCAACATGGGGCAATATGCGTTTGGCAATTGCACGAGCTTGACAAACGCCACCCTCTCCAACGGGGTGGCCTGCCTTGGCGATCACGCCTTCTACGACTGCTCCAGCCTGCGCGGCATTGCGATCCCCGCCAGCGTCACCAACATCGGGCAGTTTGCGTTCAGCGCCTGCGCCAGCCTGGCCAGCGCGGTCTTCGCCGCCGGGGTTAACGGCATTGGAGCTTACGCTTTCTATGAGTGCCCCGGACTGGCAGGCGTGACGATTTCCGCCAGCGTTGGCAGCATCGGGACTTACGCGTTCTATGACTGCCCCAGCCTGAGCAATCTTACGATTCCCGCCGGTGTCACCAACATTGGGGCATATGCGTTTTCCGACTGCGCCAGCCTGCAGGGTGTCTATTTCACCGGGAACGCTCCGGTCATTGGCACGAATGTGTTCTTCGGCGAGTCCGCTTCGGTCTATTATTTGCCGAACACATCGGGCTGGAGTGGAGGCATTACCGGCTTGTCCCCCATCCTGTGGAATCCGGGGATCCAAACCGGCGCCGGCAACTTTGGAGTGCAGAGCAGTCAGTTTGGATTCAACATTACCAACACAGCCAATCTGACGGTCGTGGTGGAAGTCTGCACCAATCTGGCCAGCAAGGTTTGGGTTCCCCTCGCCACTAACACGCTCGTCAACGGGTTGTTCTATTTCAGCGAACCTGTGCAGACCAGCTTCGCCGGACGTTTCTATGGTCTCGGCGTGCCCTGACGGGAGAGTGCCGTTCAATAGCCAAAATACCAGCCGCGACGATAGGAATTTGTCTTCACATTGATAGTCACCGGGGCGGAGGTGACTTGTGTGCCGTTGTTGTCAGTCGCCAGCGCGGTGACGGAATTGCTGCCCACGGGGGCATTGGTCCAAAGGAAGATGAAAGGCTGCCACCGGATGTTCGTGCCTGTAGTCCGATACATCGGGGCAGGTTGCAGCAAGGCCGGACTGGCCGGCACGGTGCCCAGGCTCGCGCCATTGGCCAAAAACTCCACGCTGGCTATTCCGTCCCCCTGCTCGCCGGCGGCGGCAACCAGGGTGATGGGAGAGTTGGACGGGAAAGTCGAGCCGTTCGAGGGGGCCGCGATTCGCACTTCGGGCACCGGCAGGTTCGTCGTGTCCGTGATGTTCACCGGGGCGGAAGTGGTTTGCAGACCGGTATTGTCGGTGGCGACCGCCGTCAGCAGGTATGCGCCGGGCGGCACATTGGTCCAAACCGTCGTGAATGGACTGTTCTGCGGCGCCGACAAGATGGGCGGCAATCCGGTCTGGCCCCTTCGGGGCGGCGGAGTGAACGGACCGAAACCGAACGGCTGATTGCTCACCGCCCCAAGGCTGGTTGCGCCGGAGAAGAATTCCACCGATCTCACCCAGCCGTTGGTGTCGCCTGCCTTGGCCGAAAGGACGATGTTCGGCCTGGAAGGAAAGGCGGCCTCGTTGGTCGGGCACACAATGGAGACTGTGGGAGCGACATTGGTGTAATTATAGGCAATATACACAACCGCCGTGTTAAAGCCGCCCCATGACCAGTAAGAGGATCTGCCGCCTTCGGCGACCGACAACTCCACCGTTTTGTACCCTGTCGCCGCCGGCTCCGCCACCGGGGTGATGGTTATGTTGGACTCGCTTTGTCCGGCTGCGAACGTGACCGACGTTGGCACGGTTGCGTAATCCACGCCATTGGTCGCGGTGCCCGAAAACGCGCAGGTGAGGGTGAGCGCGGAATTAGTATTGTCACCGCGGCTGAGGGTGAAGACGCCCGCATGGTTGCCCGGTTCATAAGCAAGCGGCTGCGAAGCCCAGACCATGACTCCCGGTGAAAAAGCGAAACCGCCGCCCATCGAAAAGTTAATTCCGGGCATTGGGACTTGGGCCAGCGCGGGCCGGCTTGCGAGAATTCCTGGCAACATTGCCGCAAGGGTTGAGATGGCAATCCGGTAGCGTCGAGTCTTCATAAGACGGTCTTTGCAAATTGTGATTTAGAGATTTCCAGCGGGTGTTACTGCGTCCCGCAAGTTTCCAAAAAAATAGCCGAAAAACCCCGTCATGTCAAGGAAAAAGTAAAATCGAGAAAGTAAAATCGTTCTCCCATTGCAGGTTTGATTTTCATGCGGAATACTGTTCGTATTATGGGCGGTATCTTTCTATGCAAATGAATTACGCGGTTTCATCGCTCTGGCAGCGGGAATTCGACGACGCCGGAATGCGCGATTGGGCCACCGAGCTGCGCCAGCAGCTGCTCGCCCCAAAAGTCTCCCTCGCCGTGGTGTTCATGACCCCGCAATACTTCCCGGTGGCGGCGCAAATCCTCGAGTTGATCCGCGTTCATGGCCAGGCCCCGCTGCTCGCCGGCTGTTCCAGCACCGGCCTCATTGTCGGCGGACGCGAATGGGAGGAGAAACCCGGCGTGGCGCTGTCGCTCTTCTCGCTGCCGGGAGCGGATTTGCGCGCCTGCCGCTTTAATCAGAAACAGGTGGACGAGGCCGGCGGTCCCGCTTATTGGCGCACGAAAACGGGTGTCGCGCCCGGCCAGGCCAATGGATGGTTGGTTTTCGCCGACCCCTTTCACCTCGATGCCGAGGCCTTTTTGCGCGAGTGGAATGGCGCGTACCCCGGCCTGCCGGTTGTCGGGGGCCTGGCGTGCGGCGAGTTCTCCGAGACCACAACGCAAGTTTACCTCAATGGCGAAGTCTTGCAGGAAGGCGGCGTGGCGATCGCCATCGGCGGAGACGTCGAATTGATGAGCATGGTTTCGCAAGGTTGCACTCCGATTGGCGAAACCTGGATCATCACCAAGGCCGAGGGGAACTTCATTCACGAAATCGCCAACCGTCCCGCCTACGAAGTCCTGGCCGAGACCTTCGGCAGTCTCTCCAGTCGCGAACAATTGCAGGCGCGCGGCAATTTGTTCATCGGCCTGGTCGTCAACGAGTACCTGGAGGATTTCCACCGCGGCGATTTCCTCGTACGCAACATCCTGGGCGCCGACCCCAACTCCGGCAGCATCGCCGTCGGCGCCTGGCCACGCCAGGGCCAGACCCTCCAATTCCAGCGCCGCGACGCCGCGGCGGCCGACGAGGACATGAAGTCCATGTTGGACCGCGTTGCCGGGCGCCTGGCCGGCCGCCGCATTTATGGCGGTTGCCTCTTCAGTTGCAACGGCCGGGGCCACCGCCTCTTCGGCCAGATGGACCACGACGCCGGCCTCGTCCGCCAAAAACTCGGCCCGGTCGAATTGACTGGCTTCTTCTGCAACGGCGAACTGGGGCCGGTTGGCGACAAGACCATCCTCCATAGCTACACCGCCGCCCTGGCCCTCTTCGTGGAAAAAATCAAGGGGTAGGGGGTCATTCAATTCTTAATCTTAATCTCCATCCGCGTCACCATCGTGAAGTGATGAAGAGATTAAGATTACGATTAGGATTAAGAGAGGAACCCCACTCAGGCTGCCACCCGGAATCAGCCCGGCACATCCTCATCCGCCAGCTTGCGGTACAAAGTGGCCACACTGACGTTCAGAAGCTGCGCCGCCTTTTCCTTGTCGCCTCCCGCCACCGCCAGCGCACGGTTCACATAGCCCAGTTCCTGCTCCCGCAGATAATCCTTCAGCGGACCCAGCGGCTGCGACATCGGATGGCCCGGCGTTTCCGCCGGATTGACAGGCCGAGTCGCCGGCCCGGACTCCGCCTCCGGCGCCGCTTCGGGTATTTCAACCACCTCCTCGCTGTCGCCCCCCGGGGCCTGACGCCGCACAATCGGCGGCAGATCGCTCACCTTGATCGTCCCCGCTTCGCACAACGCGCACGCCCGTTCAATCGCGTTTTCCAACTCCCGCACATTCCCCGGCCAATCATACGATGACAGCACATCCAGCGCCTTGCGCGTAATTTGAAACAGCTTGCCCGTGCGCGGGTTCACCTTGTTCCGCAGAAAATGGACGGTCAACACCGGAACGTCTTCCCGTCGCTCCCGCAAACTGGGCAGATTGATCGGAATCACATTCAGCCGGTAATACAAGTCCTCTCGAAACGTCCCGGCCTTGACTCTCTCCTCCAACGGCTCGTGCGTCGCCGAAAGCACCCGCACGTTCACGCTCACCGCGATATTGTCCCCGACCCGCCGCACCTCCCGTTCCTGCAATACCCGCAGCAGCCGGCTTTGCAACACGGGTGGCATCGAGCCGATTTCGTCCAGGAAAATCGTCCCCCCGTCCGCCTCCTGAAACAGCCCCTTCTTGTCATTGATCGCCCCCGTGAACGCCCCCTTGCAATGCCCGAACAGTTCCGATTCCAGCAGGTTCTCCGGCAGCGCCGAGCAATTGATCGGAATGAACGGCGCGAATTGCCGCCGGCTGTTGAAATGCAGCGCCCGCGCCACCAGTTCCTTGCCCGTCCCGCTCTCCCCCAAAATCAATATCGTGCTGTCCGTATCCGCCACCCGCTCGATCATCTTGAACACCTCCTGCATCTGTGGGGAATTACCGATGAGCTGGTTGAACTGGTACTTCTTCTTGAGCTGCTTCTTGAGGTATATGTTCTCCGATACCGCCGCATTGTAGGTCAGCGCCCGCCGCACGCACTGGACGAAATCATCCACCTTGAACGGCTTCTCCAGGTAGTCGAACGCCCCTTTCTTCATCGCATCCACCGCCGTACCGATGGTCGCGTACGCCGTAATCAGGATCGCCGTCGCCGGCGGATTCAGCGCCCGCGCCTTTTGCAAAATATCCATCCCGTGCGTCCGCGTCTTGTCCAAATACAGGTCAGTGATCACCAATTCGGGACACTGGGATTCCAGGCATTCCACCGCCGCGTTGTAACTGCTGAACGGAAAAACCTCATGCCCTTCCTTTCGCAGGATTTCCGCCAGCGACTGCACCATCGTCACTTCATCGTCAAGCAGAAGCACTTTTGCCATATCCCGGACTCTACCCAAAACCCGCCCGCGCCGCAAGCCACTTTCGTAATCCTCAATGGTGGTTTCCCGAAACCAGGTCGCTGAGCTTGAATATCGGCAAAAACATGCAGATCACTATCCCTCCCACCACCACCCCCAGAAACACGATCAGCAACGGCTCGATCAGCGATGTCAGCCCGTCCAGCGTCGTCTTTATTTCCTCATCCAGAAAATCCGCCACCCGCTCCAGCATGTTGTCTATTTTCCCCGTCTGCTCCCCGGCCGTCAGCATGCGGATGATCATGATCGGAAATACCGGATGCTTTGACAACGCCGTGCTTATCCCCTCCCCCCGTTCGATGTCCACCGACGCCGTCTTCAGCGCGTTTTCCATCACGATGTTGCCCACCGTGTTCTGCACGATGTTCAGCACCTCCAGTATCGGCACACCGCTCCTCACCAGCGACGACATTGTCCGCGCGAACCGCGCCAGGCAGATCTTATGCGCGATGATCCCGAAAATGGGCAGCTTGATCCGTCTCGCGTCCCAAAAAGCGCGCCCCAGCGGCGTGCTGATATAATACATCCACCCCCCAATGATCCCTCCAATCCCCAGCAGAATCAAAATGATGTGGTTCTTCATGAAAAAACTCACATTGATGAGATACTGCGTCGGCGTCGGCAGCTTCCCGCCCAGACCCGAAAACACATCGCTGAACACCGGCACCACCACCACCATCAGGAAGATCGTGATCCCAATCGCCACGATCGTCACCGCTATCGGATACATCAGCGATGATTTCACCTTCTTGCGCAACCGCGCCGTGTTCTCCAGGTAAGTTGCCAGACGGGAGAGAATCTCCGCCAGCAATCCCCCTTGTTCCCCAGCCCCCACCATCGAGCAATAAAGCCGGTTAAACACCTTCGGATGCCTCTTCAACGCCTCCGAAAAACTGTCCCCCCCCTCCACCCGCGTCGTGATGTCCTTGATCACATCCCGCATCACCTTGTTATCCGTCTGCTCCGCCAGCGCCTGCAGCGACTGCACCATCGCCAGTCCGGCGTCCACCATCGTCGCCAATTGCCGGGTAAAAATTACCAAATCCGCCAATGCCACTTTGCCGCCGGCCGTGCGGCCCTTTTTCGCGAGCTTTTCGCTGATGGACACCACCAGCATGTTGCGGTTTAACAGCGACGCGACCGCGCCCGCCTCGCTCGACGCGTCAATGGCGCTCCGGATTTCACGTCCGGTCACCGAATCGCGTGCCACATAACTGAATGAAGCCATAGTCCTTCCTTGAATAGCAACTTCCGCGCCAATCGCATCCGCGACACGCCCCTGATTTTGTCAAAACCCGCCCCGGGGCAAATCGGTCGCGGGACAAAATTCTTCGTGGCAGGGCAGCTCCCGATTCGGAATCGGGGCGCCCAGGGATACCTGCCTCCCCGGTGGAGATTTTTGTGCTGCCCCCTTTCTTAAATGCCCATTGACACTTTATGAACAAAGTATATACTTCCACAGTATGGCAAGGTACGGATGGTGCAATGGCGGCGGCCGCAACGGGGTCCGGGAGCTTTCCCGGCGTCTCTTTGGCGTGGCGCAGACTTCCAAGTCTGCCGTGTCGTGGGTTTCCAAACCCGCTTGTGGCAATGCGGTGAAGCTGTTTTGCAAACCTGCCCCAGTCAGCCCCGCCGAGTTCGCCCAAAAAACATGCGTCCCATCCGTCCTATATGTCCAATCGGACCCATCTGCGGGACCCGTCTTCAAGAGCGTAAAAAAGGTCAATAAAGGTGGATAAAGCCAAATAAAGGTCAAAAAGGATTTGTTTATGAGTCGAAATGGCATTCCCGGCAATGGCCCACTGGAGGTTGGGTTCATGGGCGGATGGTCAAATTTAGCCACTTATCAACCGGTCCGACGACCTGTCTGCCAAAGCCAGGGCGAAGGCCGATCCATCCTCCCATGACCCCAGCAAATCAAGCCTAATCGTGCCTGATCAAAGCTAAATCAACTTACGAAGAACCAAACCCTCCAATCGCGAAAAACGTGCATGGCATATTCCTTCGCGCTCCAGGCGCGAAGAGTTTTGGCCTGCGCCGTTGCCGTCGAAAGAGTCAAGATTTTGCTTCCCAGCCAACGGGATGGCGGGTTATACATCTGGTTGGCGGTCCGTGGCGGTCACGGGCAGAAAGCCAAATGAGAAATCTCGGTTTAAAGAACCAAAATGAAAACGAAAATCAGTCTTGTGATAATGCTCGCACTGGCGCTGGCGCTGCCGGTGGCCATGTTGTTGATTGCCAAAGCAGCCGGGGCGGGAGGCAATGCCGCGCCGCGACGGCCCGAAGGCCCCTGTGACGTCTATGCCAAGGCCAAGACGCCTTGCGCAGCCGCCCACAGCACTACGCGCGCGATGTACGCCGCCTACAACGGCCCGCTCTACCAGGTCTTGCGGCAGTCGGACGGCAAGACCCTGGACATCGGCGTCGTCCAGCCCTCAGCAACGGATGACGGCGGGTACGCCGACGCGGCGGCGCAGGACGCCTTCTGCGCCAACACGTATTGTTGGATCACCACCATTTACGACCAGTCCGGCCACAGCAACAATCTGACCCAGGCGCCGCGCGGCGGCACCGGCAGCCAGTTGGCCCTGGGCGGGTTTGACAACGTCCCGGTGGCCGACTGGGCGCCGATTACGATCATGGGCCACAAGGTTTATGGAGTCTTCATCGCCCCAGGCATGGGCCTGCGCTGCGACGACGCGCACAGCACGGCGGTGGACGACCAGTCGGAGGGGGAATACTGGGTCGTGAACGGCCATCATTACAACGGCGGCTGCTGCTACGACTACGGCAACGCCGAAATTGACAGCCGCGACGACGATGCCGGCACGATGGAAACCACCTACTTCGGCAATGCCAATGTCTGGTATCATGGCCCGCCTCCCGGTCCGTGGATCATGACCGACCAGGAAAACAACCTGGTGGGTTGTGTCACCACCAATGGAACCAAGAACTGCGACCTGCCGATCATCCCCTGGCGATTTGTGACGGCGTTTGCCAAGGGCGAGCCGCACCACTGGACGACCCTGGGTGGAGACTCGCAGCAGGGCGAGCTGAAGGTCATGTTCGACGGCAAGCGGGTGGATCGCAACTATGACCCGATGCGCAAGCAGGGGGCCATTCTCCTGGGCAACGGCGGCGACAACAGCAACGGCTCGCAGGGCACCTTCTATGAAGGCGCGATGACCTTGGGAGGCACTTTCCCATCCAACGACACCGACCAGAAGGTGCAGGCCAACGTGGTAGCCGCCCGGTATGGTGAACAGCGGGTGAGTCTGGCCCCGGCTTCGGCAGGCGCCAATGCTCCGGGACTACAGACGTTCTCGCCCGTTTCCTCCCAGGCCACCACAGTGACGTTTAAGAACACATCCGATGCGCCAGTGACGGGAGTCAAGTTAAGCGTTACCGTGCCCGCGGGTTGGACCTCCGAGGTTTCCGTCGCCACCGAGACGGCAAATATCCCCGCTGCCCCGGTCGCGCCGGGTGCTACCGTAAGTGAGACCTTCAAAATCACATCGGGACTGGCGGCCTTCAACGGCGATCTGGTTGCCAACGCCTCGTGGATGGCAAACGACCAGGCGCGATCCGAGACTGCGACCGAGAAGGTGCGGAACGTCAGCCCGGTCAAGATCAACGAATTCGCGATCAACGGGACGGACTCGTTCATCGAGCTTTACAACGCCGGCGCCAGCGACGTGGACCTCTCGGGCTGGACCCTGACCGAGCACCCGGCGGCGCTGCCAGTCTTCTCTTCGGTGAAGGTACCGGCGGGGACGACACTCGCGGCGAAAGGCTTTTACGTGTTCGGCCTGGCCAACTCCGGGTTGGCGGCTCCGGCGAAAAAGGGTGACACCACCATCTATGTCAGGAGCACGGCTGGCATGTCGGTCGGTGATAGCATTCAAGTTGACACCGGCTCCGGAATGGAAACGCGCAAGATCGCCAGCCTCGGGACGGCGGCTGGCGCCTCAATGACGCTGTGGCAACCTCTTCCGGACGGTCCGGTGATCACGGTCCCCCCGGGTTCCACCAGCGTGCCTTACGCCGGCGGCGGCGGCGGGTTTGGCGGTCGTGGCGGCGGCGGCCCGGCGCTCGAGGCCGGCCAGAAGCTGGGCCTTGGATACGGCACAACCTACCCGGCCGTGGCCAGAGATATGGAAAATTATGAGGTGGTCACCGTCGCCGAGGTTGGCAAGCCGGGAACACAAAGCCGTCTGGCAGCAGCCGCGAATGCGGGCGACACCACGATCCGGGTGCGGGACGCGGGCAACATCTCTGTTGGCGACAAGATCCGGCTGGACATTGACAGCATCGGCCATGGCATCGAGACCGTCACGGTCAAAAGCGTCCCCGCGGCGGCGGGCGGCGGAGGCGGCGGGCGCGGCGGGCGCGGTGGCGGAGGGGGGAGCATCGAACTTGAGGCCCCGCTGAAGTTCAGTCATTCGGGCAATCTTCCCTTCAGCGTAAGGGGAACAGGGATTAGCTTTCAACCAGCGACGGCACATCCCCATTCGAGCAATGAGCCGCTTCAACCCCTGGGTGCCGGGATCACGCTCGACCAACCCCTGGCCAACGACCACTCTATAGACTCCGTTGTGCGTGACGCGGCAGTCACGAGCGCGGGTTACCAAGGACCAACGCCCAGCCAATGGTTTGGAGGGCCTGCCTTTGGCGGTTCCGGCAGCATGGTATTGCGGGACGCAGCCGGCCTGGTCGCCGACAGCCTGAACTTCGGCGGTTTGGTTGACCCATGGGCCGCCGAAGGGTATCAAGGCGGGACCGGATCAGGCTGCAGCGTGAACGCCCCAGGCGGAGGCCGCGGCGGGCGGGGCGGCGGCGGCGGGAACGTCAGCAGCGTCGGCCGCTATCCGGATGGCGCCGACAGCGCCAGCAATTGCCGCGATTTTGTGACTCAGAGCGGCATGGCCCTGGCGGCCGGCGTCGCCGCCGGCGCGAATAATATTAAAGTGACCAGCCTGGGAGGGTTTGCCGCCGGCCAGACGATTACTATTGACACGGGCGCGAACCGCGAGAGCGCCGTCATCGCGACGGTTGGCACGGCCGGCGCAACCACGGTGGGCACTGCCACCGAGGCGGGCGCGACGGTCATCCCTGTCGCCAATACGGCGGGCTTTAACGCTGGCCAGACCATCACGATTGACAGTGGCGCAAAACTCGAGACGGCGGTTGTCGCGTCCATCACCGGCGGCGGTCGCGGCGGCAGAGGCGCCGGCCGGGGCGGTGCCGGTGGCGGCACCTCAATCACGGTTTCCGCGCCCCTCGCGATGGCGCATGCAGCGGAGGCGCAGGTCTCCGGCTCCGGCATCACCTTCGCCGCCGCATTGACCAAGGCGCACTCCAATGGGGCGTCGCTCGGCAACGGCGGCCCCACGCCCGGCGCGCCCAACCAGTATGCCAGTGGACGCCGGTGAGCACGCCTCTGGAACTGATTAAAAAGAAATGACCCGTTTTCGCCCGTCCTGGCCCTGGTGGCGCTGGGTCTTGACGGGATTGAGCGCGCTGGCTCTGGGGTTGAGCGCCTGCTTGGGCTGGCATTATCTGGTGGGCGGCTCGATGATCGGATGCGGCGTCGAAAGCCCATGCGAGCTGGTGCTCAACAGCCGGTGGTCAACAGTAGGGGGTGTGTTGCCCGTCAGCGGTCTGGCGGCGGGGGCGTACCTGGCGATACTGTCAGCCAGTCTGTTCATTGGTCCGGCCACGGCGGCGCCGGTCCGGCGGCTGGCGTGGCGCGCGATGTTGGTTCTGCTCGGGGCGGCGGCAGGGGGTGCAGTGTGGTTCACCATTCTGCAAGAGTGGGTCATTGGGGCCCTCTGCCCATATTGCATGACCACGCACATCACCGGCGTGCTGCTGGCGGCGTTGGTAGTGTGGCGGGCGCCGATGCAGTCCGATGACGATTCGACCGAAGTCGCGCGGACGGAACGCGCGCCGAATGCCACCACGGCCTCCGCCCCGCGGCGTGTTATTGGCCGTTTGCCTGCGGTTGGCGTGGCCCTGGCGGGTGTGGCGCTGGCCGGCATCCTGGCAGCCTGCCAGGCCGCCTTCACTCCAAAGGCCGATTATCGCGGCGGCGAGTCGCAGGGTAACCTGCCTGCCATAAATCCCCGCTCCGTGCCGCTGCTCGGTTCGCCGGACGCCCCCCATGTCGTCGCCCTGCTCTTTGACTATGAATGTCCTCATTGCCAGGAATTGCACTTCATGCTCGATGAAGTAATTCGCCGCTACGGCGGCAAGCTGGCCTTTGCGCTATGCCCGACGCCGTTGAACACCAACTGCAACCCTTACGTTCCCCGGAACGTGGATGAATTTGCGGACTCGTGCGAACTGGCCAAAATAGGCCTGGCAGTTTGGGTGGCCAAGCGCGAGGCGTTTCCCGCCTTCGACCGCTGGATGTTTTCGTTTGAGTCCGGCGACCGCTGGCAGCCGCGAAGCCTCGACGCCGCCAGGGCCAAAGCTGTCGAATTGGCCGGTCAGGCGAAGTTCAAGGCCGCTCTGGCCGATCCCTGGATTGACCGGTATCTGCAAACCTGCATTCGGATTTACGGCCACACCATCCAGAACGGCAACAACGCCGTCCCCAAACTGGTTTTCGGCCCGCGTTGGGTCATTCCCGAACCCAATGACGCGGACGACCTGGTTTTAATTCTGCATGACAGCCTGACCGTGCCCGTGCCGTGACATCAGAATGACGCAGATGGGATGAACGGCGCGTTTTTTGTCAAGAATAGCACTGTCGAGCCGGCGTGAATTGCGGCTGTTGCGGTTTACGGCGCCACCTGCCGCGGCCCGCCAGACAACGCCCCGGAAGAAGGGGTTTTTCAGCTTGAAATGGACGAAGCTACGGCACGACCTCTTTGATGTTCGCCATATTTGCGACTTGTTTCCACAGAATTTCCTTCGCGTAGCCCTCA
>Ga0182030_10010853_pt1 | contig 18454 bp, 19 predicted proteins | sample 812S3MmetaG_FD_121299 | JGI IMG/M metagenome (GOLD analysis project Ga0182030, IMG submission 121299) | Permafrost microbial communities from Stordalen Mire, Sweden - 812S3M metaG (Illumina Assembly) | ecosystem: Environmental > Terrestrial > Soil > Wetlands > Permafrost | place: Sweden...
ATCGAGGGCAGGCCGTGCTTCGCCACCACCATGGTGGGCAACGTGGTGACCAGGAGAAGCTCAATGATGCGTGGCTTCGTCAGAGCGACGTACGCACCGATGGTCGACCACCCCGCACGCTGACCCTCAATGGGAAGAGCCTGGGAGGACATGGTGGCGAGCATAGATCTACAAGTGCCGCGCTGGGAGGGAGATCTCTCTGTATATCTTGTGTACCGGCGTACCCACGGGTGAGCGGCACACCAACCAGCAAGGAGTTAGCCTCCGTCAGTGGCCAACTCGTCTTCGAATCCACACCAACTCAACCAGATCGCCTGACGTATGCCAGGCATGGGTGGAACTCTCAGGTCCAATAACTCCGTCGTCGTTTCGGCGTTTCACACCACCCTGTTGCACCAGTTATTGCTCTTGCTGTTTTTCGGTGCGGTTTTGGCCATCGCCGTCAATGTCATTCGCACTATTCAATATCGCCGGCTGGGATCCCTTGGCCAGCGGCATTTCCCACAGGTGTCTTCTGCCGACACACGTGAACCTCCAGCACGAAGAATCCTTCGGATCGGATTTGGGCTCCTTTGGCTATTAGACGGATTGCTCCAACTGCAATCCAATATGCCGCTGGGCCTCCCCGCGAGCGTGATCCGTCCTTCCGCTTCGAGCTCTCCGACCTGGGTTCAGCATGTGGTCAACAGTGGAGTCAACATCTGGACATTGCATCCGGTGCAGGCAGCTGCAGCCAGCGTGTGGATTCAGGTGGGTCTGGGTCTCTGGTTGCTGGTGGCCCCTCGGGGACTGTGGTCCCGCTTCGGTGGTCTGGCCAGCGTTGGGTGGGGGCTCGTGGTCTGGGTCTTTGGAGAGGCCTTCGGTGGCATATTTGCTCCGGGCCTCACCTGGCTTTTCGGTGCACCCGGCGCCGTCCTTTTCTATTGCGCTGCCGGTGTTTTGATTGCTCTGCCCGACCGTGCCTTCGCCACACCTCGGCTTGGTCGCATTGTGCTGTCCGTAACTGGTGCGTTCTTCATTGGAATGGCCGTCTTGCAGGCTTGGCCTGGACGGGGATTTTGGCAGGGCCGCCTTCACGCCACCTCTCAATTGGGCACGCTGGCCGGCATGGTGAACGCGATGGCCCGGACTCCTCAGCCCGGATTCCTGGCGTCGTGGGTTTCATCGTTTGGCTCTTTCGATGCCGCCCATGGGTGGGCCGTGAATTTGGTGGCTGTGATCTTGATGGCAAGTGTCGGTGTGATCTTGTGTACCGGCAATCGGCGACTGGTGGGACCGGCGGTACTCGCGGCGGTTGCCCTTTGCGCTGCCAGCTGGGTGCTGGTGGAGGACATGGGCTTCCTGGGCGGCACTGGCACCGATCCCAACAACATGATGCCTACAGCACTCATCCTCATATCCGGCTACATCGCGTTGGTCCGATTGCCATCGCCGAACGCGCAACCGGTGGAGCTGCAAGCGCCGGAATGGACCGCGGCCGAGTCGGATTCGGTTGTTCCTCAAGAGCGGCAGCGATGGTGGGAGTGGGCTACGTCGCCCTACCTCGTTCGTCTTGGCGCTGTTGTAGGAAGTATCTCAATTGTGTTAGTGGGTGCGGTGCCAATGAGCGTCGCTGCCGCCAACCCGTATGCCGACCCGATTGTCTCCCAGGCTCTCAATGGCACTCCAAATGTTGTCAACATTCCGGCACCGTCTTTTACGCTGGAGGATCAACGGGGAGCGCCGGTAAGTCTGTCTAGTTTGCGCGGTCACACGGTTGCGTTGACGTTCCTTGATCCGGTGTGCACGTCAGACTGTCCACTGATCGCTCAGGAATTCCGCCAAACTGACCAACGCTTGGGAAACGAGAGTTCCAAAGTTGATTTCGTGGCCGTTGTGGCTAATCCGATCTATCGATCCATTGCCTTCACCAATCAGTTCGATCAGCAAGAAGGCCTCACTCATTTGAGTAACTGGCTGTATCTCACAGGGTCCGTGCAGCAGCTTCAGCGCGTCTGGGCGTCTTACGGCATCCAAGTGGATTCAGTGGGGTACGGGGCCATGGTGGCCCATAGCGATTTGGCCTTCGTGATCGATGCTCAAGGCCACGAGCGAGCGGTGATGGAGTCCGATCCGGGGTCAGGCGCTGCGACCACCTCATTCTCATCGCTTCTGCTGGATCGCATCAATCTTGTCCTGCCCACGTGATCGAGCGACTCCGGCAAACCCGTGTGGGCATGTTCGGCTTGGCCATGGCCTGCCTGATCACAGCGAGCGGTACCTTGGCAATCGACGTTGGTGGTCCCGCTGCGTCCGGTGCGGGTCCCCCAATTCCGTCCTCACTTTCCGTTCCCCTGTCGGCAGCCGTGACTACCTCGACCGGATCTTGGGCCGTCGTGGCCATGGGTCAGGCGGGCGTGCCACTGAACACCTTTTGGGAGCTGTTCTTCAGGGCCCCTGGGGCAGACTCATGGAATTTGGTCACGCCACCCGACGTGGCCGACAACGGTGGCCTTTCGATTTCGGTGGCCCCTTCAGGCGAAATCACAGCCGGCTTCGAGTCGAGCCAGCTATTGCGGTTTTCGCCCTTAGCCGTAAGTGCTGACGCCGGAGCGAAATGGACTCCCGCATTGCTTCCGTCCTCCCTCCTCGCCACGCCGGATGCGCTAGCGACGTCGGGCGACGGCGGGCCGGCAGTCGCAATCGTGCGCCGTAGTGGTCAGCAGGTGGTTGTCAGTAGCGGTCCACTGCTGAAGTGGCGGTCACTTGCCGGTAGCCGGGGCTTGGCCAACGGCGCCGCATCACATTGCAATATCGACGGCCTCGATGCCGTGGCGATCGGAAGTTCAGCGTCTCCGCTTGTCGGAACCGGTTGTAGAGGCCAAGGACAGGTTGGAGTATTCAGTCGTGTGGCGTCTCACTGGAAGTTGGTTGGGCCGTCCCTCGGAGGCAGGTTGGCGGGGGCATCCACGCAGATACTGCGGCTCGACACAACGGCGGGCGCCCTTAGTGCACTTGTGGCGGCGCGTACTCGAGGTCATACGAGCCTCGTCGGCATGTGGCGATCTGCTGTGGGTGCATGGTCGCCTTCGGAGCCACTTGAAATGGGATCCAGTCAGGAAGTTATCGGAAGCTCCATCGGATCGAACGGCGACCAAATCGTCTTGCTCAGTACACAGCGGAGCGGCGGGGAGCTCGAGATTGCGAAGGGGCCCGGCCAACCATGGTCTTCGCTGCCCTCACCTCCGAGCGGCACGGTTACGGTGGCATATCTTCCCGATGGGAGTGCGAATGCCTTCAGTGTGAGCGGATCCCACCTGAAGATCTTCAATTTGGCGGCAGGCCAGCGAACTTGGACTGTCCTCCAGAGCACAATCGTCCCAATCGCCTACGGCTCGTCTTAATGCTCCCGAAGGCTACCGTGGGTCGGCCCGTGATGAGAGGAGGTGGTGTCGCTCCGTGAATTACTTCATCGACAACTGGAGCTTCGACCCATTCGCCGTGGTGGTTGCCTTCGTGGTCGGGCTGAACGAAGCTGGCTTAGCGAACCTGAGGCGTCGATCAGATCCTTCTCGGACTAAGCAACGGCGTCATCGATCACTCTTCTTCTATGCCGGGCTTGGCCTGCTTTTGCTCGCCATCATGTCGCCGATCGATTTTTGGGCCAGTCGCTACTTCTTCGTCCACATGATCGAGCACATATTTATTGCTTTCTTCGCTCCCATCTTGATTGTGATCGGAGCGCCATGGATTCCGTTGATGCACGGCTTCCCCGTGACTGTGCGACGCCGGGTCGGGAGGGCGATTTTGTTGGGAAGCTGGTCACGACCGCTCAAGAGCGTCGGGCGTTTCCTGACCAATCCGTGGACGGCGTTGCTGTCCTTCAACGCGGTCATGATCATCTGGCACTTTCCGGTCTTATTCGACGCTGCCGAGAACAATCAGGACATCCACATCTGGTTGATGCATGCCAGTTTTTTTGTGACGGGAGTCCTGTTTTGGCTCACCATCATTCCGTCGCATCCTTTCAGGCTGAAGACGTCACCCCTTTGGCAGATGGGGGCCATCATCGGGACGAACGTGGTGATGTTCGTGTTGGCGATGTCACTCTCGATTTTTACGGCGACGAGCTGGTACTCCGTGTATGCCCACGTGCCCGGAGTGACTCTGTCCCCCTTCGCCGACCAACAGATAGGGGCAGCCATCCTGTGGATCTGTGGAGACTTCTGGGCCGTCCCGGCCTTGGGATACGTCATAAAGCGGGGACTTGAAAGCGAGGGTGGGTTCTCGGCCGCTATCGACCGCATGTTCCACCGTGACCCTGGGGAGAGTCTTGAGCATTTTCGGGCTCCATCCGTCGGGAGCTCAGACCGCGTCGTGTAATCCCCGCCCAAATTGTGCGGCAAGCGTGACAACTCCACGATCAAAAGGGTGATTGACGACAACCTCACTGGGCCGTATTGTCGCCCGGTAGGGAAGAGGCTCGGCTGCTCAATCTTGGGGGAGGTTGAGTTGATGGGCACAACTTCTTTGAGGCCGCCCCGTTTGGGGAGTCCTGTGATCACGTGCAACATGGAGGATCGGGGGCTGAGTGTCAAGACCGTGGAGAATGGTCACAGCGATTGGGATCTTCGTCATTGCTGCATTGGGTGCCGTGTTCGCATTCCTAGTATTGGCGAAGGAACCGCCGACGGTGAACTACGCCGCCGGACATCAATCGGGCCAACCAGTCAACGTGACGCTTCAGACCGTGGGCGCTTACGGACAGGCTCCTCATCCAACCTGGGTTTCATATATGACCCGGACGCCCGCGGGTCAGTGGGTTCACACCACCTATTGGCAAGTGCCAGCGCACACGCGGATCAACGTCACCATTTACAACTATGACTCTGGGAGTCCTTTGCGCAATCAGCAGATTGGCCTGGTCACCGGCACGGCGGGCCATGTGGCGTTGCTCAATGGAAAGCCGATCCGTCTCATCAATTCGAACGTGGGGAATGGAGTTGGCCACACCTTTTCAATACCGACCTTGGGCATCAATGTGCCGCTGTTCGGGAACAATCCCAATGCCAATTTGTGTGCCGCGGCGCCATGCACCACCAAGTCTCCCAACCAAGTGATCAAGTTCTCTTTCGAGTCACCAGGCCCTGGTCAGTACCCGTGGCAGTGCTTCGTACCGTGCGCCTTGGGCTATCTCTACGGTAACGGCGGACCCATGCAGACCATTGGCTACATGGACGGATTCATGAAGGTCGTGGCATGACCGAATCTGGCACCCAGGCTTCTGCCGAGCAGAGCCAATCAGAAGGCGTGTCGGAGGGCGAGACCCGCCACTGGTGGCGCCTGATCGCAATTTGGGTCGTCCTCTCGGCCGTGTTGGACCCACTTTTCTACATCTTCGCAGGACCACATATTCCTCCGGGGCGAATGACCAATACGGCTGGGGGGGCTCAGTTCGATTTCAATGTCCTTTTTGTAATCGCGCTTCCCATCCTGCTTGGTGTCTGGATTTTCATGATTTACGCCATCGTGATGTGGCGGTCCTCACGGGGTGGTTCTGATCCCGTGGGTGGACCCGAGGCACGGGGAAATATGTCGATCCAAGTGGGGTGGATCCTTACGACCACTGTGATCGTCCTCTTTCTGGCCGGATTCGGCACTTACGAGCTAGTCCAGCCCGGCGGCGCTGGTGGTGGCCAGGGTCCCAGCCCAATCTGGACTCCGGCGTCTCATACTGTCCTCCCTGTCCAAGTGATAGGGCAGCAGTGGAAGTTCACCTATCGCTACCCGACCTATGGCGGGTTTGAAACGACCGATCTGGTGATTCCTGATGACACCACAATCGAATTCCATGTCACGTCGCTCGACGTGATTCACAGCTTTTGGGCATATCAACTTGGCGTGAAGGCCGACGCCAACCCGGCCCAGGACAATGTCGCTTACACGACCACAGCGCAGCTGGGGTCGTTCATCGTTCGGTGCTCGGAATTGTGCGGGTTGTGGCACGGTGCCATGTACAACTCGGGCGACGTTGTGTCGCCAACGGCATTCCAGCAGTGGGCTAAAACGACCGAGAAGGTTCTGGCGCCCAACACAAAGCTGTTACCGCCGTTCTCCTACACCTACATACCTGACGCCAATGGTGCCGATGGTGGTTTCTACCCAGACAATGTGGATCCCTACTCCAAGGTGCAGACCTATGGCGCCACTCCGGCCGTACCGACGCCGAAGGGTTGATGTGAAAGTGACAACAGGCATTAAGTGGAAAAGGCTTCCCAATCGACCAGTAAAGGGCGACTGAGCACAATGGCTATCGACGTAACCGAGCAGCCCCCTGCCGAGTACCCAGGCGAAACCGCCACCCGCCAGCACCCGATCAGTCATCGGTCGGAGTGGATGCGGCCCAATGTGTTGTGGGCCATTGCTGGTGGGGTAGTGGGTTACTTGATCGGTCACTGGCTCGGCAATGTGATCGCTAGTGGCTATGCCAACGTGCAAGGAAGTGGTCAAAACGATGTAGCCAACGTTCTGGCACTGTCCTTCGGTGTGGTGGGATGGATGACCGGCATCGGTGCGCTGAACTACCCCTTGGCCAAGATGATCGGGAGGGAACCGCCTCCCGCGGTGCCCGAACAGAGTTGGGTGCGCTACTTCCGCATGACCGACGATCACAAAGTGGTGGGTCTGCAGTATGCGGTTGGAGTATTTCTCTTTCTCTTCACCGGCGGACTGTTCGCCATGGCGATTAGAACCGAGCTCCTCAGCCCGACCACGCATGTATTTGGGCCCGGCACCTACATCAACATCGTTGGCGAACATGGCACCATGATGATGATGATGGCGTCTTCGGCCGTCGTCGGACCGCTGGGCAACTGGCTGGTGCCGCTGATGATCGGCAGCCGACGTATGGCCTTTCCGCGAGTAGAGGCCTTCTCCTTTTGGATTTTCATGGCGGGTTACGCGGTCATCATCACGGCCCTGCCCCTTGGGGGCTTTCCGACCGGTTGGACGGGCTACGCGCCGCTCCAGACGCAAGCTTCAGGAGGGATGGACGCTTATTTAGTGGGCTTTGCTGTCATCGGTATCGGGATGATCGCTGCTGGCTTCAATTTGGCGGCCACGATCATTCACTATCGAGCACCGGGCATGACCTGGAATCGCGTACCAATTTTTGTCTGGTCGATCTTGGCCACTTGTGCCTTGCTCACCTTGGCCACGCCTACCCTCGTGGTGGCCGGTCTGTTCGGAGTTCTGGACCGTACGGCCGAGACCGCCTTCTTCGTCAATGAACACGGCGGTAGCAATTTCTTGTGGGAGAACATGTTTTGGTTCTTCGGGCATCCGGAGGTCTACATCATGGCGCTGCCCGGGTTTGGCATCGTCATGGAGATCATGCCGGTGTTTACGCGCAAACCGCTCTTCGCCTATCGAACGGCGGCGGCCGGCATGCTCGGTGTGGCCCTGCTGTCGTTCTTCGTATGGCAACACCACTTATTCCAGAGTGGCATCAACCCGGACATGCGTCCTCTGTTCATGCTCACGACCGAGTTGATCTCTATACCCACTGGCTTCCTGTATTTGGTGACTCTTGGGACTTTATGGAAGGCCCGAATACGCTTTGAACCACCGATGCTCTTTTGTCTGGGCATGCTCTTCAATTTCTTGATTGGTGGAGTGACGGGTGTCTTCCTGTCCGATGTCCCGGTCGATGTCACGGTGCACGGCAGCTTTTTCGTCCTGGCCCATTTCCACTACACGATCATGGGCGGGCTGATCTTCGCCCTATTCGCTGGCCTGTACTTCTGGCTGCCCAAAATGACGGGGAAGACGTTGAACCGCAAGCTCAGCGTGTGGCACTTCTGGACGTTCTTCATCTTCTTCAACATGACGTTCTTCCCGCTCTTCCTGGTCGGCCTCTTGGGCCAACCCCGGCGGGTATTCGAATATGCGCACAACCTGCAACCGCTGAATGACATTTCTTCGATCAGCGCGTTCTTCCTCGGTGCGTCGTTCTTCCTCTTCATTATCAACTTCATATGGTCGGTCTACATGAACCCTCGCAAGGCGCCCGACAACCCGTGGAACTCGAGAGGTCTGGAATGGCAGACGGCGACGCCAGTTCCTTGGTACAACTTCGAGCGTATTCCGGTGGTACTCGACGACCCTTATCACTACGGGGAGCGCGATGCGCCGCCGGTGGCGGACCTTGGCCGTGAATTGGTAGCGGCAGGCCGAGTGTCAACCGAACCTGTGGATCCCGACGAGTTGTCCCCGGCCGATGGGAACGACCTTGACCCCCGCCCCCCGATCCTATGAGCGGAGACACTGTGTCAGATGACGTAAAGGGCCCGGAGCGCTCTGAGGGCTTTTTGCACCTCAATGAGACACCGGAAGAGATCGGCTTTGAGCTTCGGGCCCAGGAAGGTGCGTTGTGGACGGGGGGCCGTCTCGTTATCGGCATATGGACGTTCGCATTCGCCTCCCTGGCTTTTGCGTACTTCTATCTTCGCTCGGCGAACAACGAAGATCTGTGGCGTCCTCACGGCATCACGGCACCCACCGGTGCTGGTGCCGCCATTTTCGCAATAACCGTTGCTTGTGGCGGGCTCGCAGTATTCGGGGCTCGTCGGTTCCGGGCTGGCCAGTCGCTTGACTGGGAGGTGGCCGGCTGGACGACGGTGCTCGGCGGCCTCGTGGCCATCGCGCTGCAGATCTGGCAGCTCACTGATTTGCCGTTTTTCCCGGGATCGAGCGGATACGCCTCTTGCTTCATCGGCTGGGCCGCCTTAAACATCGCCTTGCTCCTCAGCGGGATCTACTGGCTTGAGACGCTCTTGGCTCGACAGGCCCGACTTCGGCGCGCTCTCCGTGAGGACGGTGGTACCGAACGGTCCACCCTGCCGGCAGCTCGCATGTTTCGGGCCAGCCTGGAGGGTTGTGCGTACTACTGGGGATTCATTGCGTTAGTGGCCACCTTGTTCTGGGTAATGTTCTATGTGCTCTAGTCCGAACGTGGGGAGGATCTGATGTTGGCATCGGACATCGCTGGGACGCAGGCCCTTACCTTCGCTATTCCGCTCGGCACCTTCGTCATCGTGCTGCTCTGGGGCTTCTTTCAACGCCGATCGACCCAGTGAATCAGGGGCTCCATCCCCGGCAGTCCATTTCGCTCAGTCAAAGAGTCCGGCCGTGGCTCCTCGTAATTGCCGGACTTATCGTCTTGGCGACCTTCCTGCCGCCGGTGTTAACCCTCACCAGGCGGTACGAATGGGCTGAGATCCTCCGCTACAGCTTGTGGGCAGTGGTCGTGCCATCGCTTTTCGTACTAGGCGCGCCTTGGAAAAGCTTCCCCCGTGCGGCGATGTTGGCGGCAGATCGCTCCCGGCACCCTGATTCGCCGCGAACGTTCGGCGTGATGTTCCTGTACGCGCTGGTGGTGATCTTCTGGTTTACCCCAGCCTCAGTGCGAGCAGCGTGGGGAAATTCATGGCTTGGTCTGATCGAGGCGCTCACACTGATTACGGCCGGCACGCTTCTGTGGCTTGAGCTCGTGACTTCCCCACCGCTCGTCCCACGATCAGGACATTTACGCCGCGTGGTGCTCGGCGCATTGGTCATGTGGTTGCTGTGGATCGAGGCATACCTGGTCGGAATGTCGCAGTCAGGGTGGTATGGGTTTTATCTCCATACGGCACCGCAAACAATGAGCCAAGCAGCCGATCAACAGGTGGCCGCCATAGTGCTATGGCTCGTGGCCACGGCAGCCTTCGTGCCGTGCATTTTTCGAAATGCACTCAGCTGGCTGCAATCTGAACAAGATCCGGACAGCGATTTGCGGCGCCTAGTCAAGGAAGATCGACGGGGGGCCAGTGCTCTGATTGCGCGCCGAGAGGAAGAATCTCGCTCAGTCAGTTCTGATCCGCTGGGCTAGGGGACATTCGCTGGCGGCATCACGGGTAGGTCAGGACGGGGGAGTTGGGTCCCGAGGACATGCTCCGCTCTGGCTAGCTCCGCTAGTCCACTTGCCCGATCGGCGGCCAATCCCACTTCGCCTTTGTGCAGACTGGCCATTGCGGCACGGTCGTTCCCGTTCACCATGAGTGCCTGCACCGCTTCGATGCACCTGAGGGCATCGGAAGTAGTCCACAGCACAGAGGTGGCCACCAAGTCCCCCATGTCCTTGCCAGCGGGAGAACCGGGGACCTCAATGTTGGAGAGGTCGAAGATGGTCTCATTTGTGAACGAGCACGCATTCTGGTCGTCCCGTAGGAGTGACGCGGACGCAGATCTGTCGGCCGCGGACAATGTGTGAGATGACTGCTCCCGCCAAATCGTGAGGGCCTCGCCTACTGCGAGTACGCATGGTGCCAAATCGGTGTTCAATTCCGACAGCACACCATGTTCACTTGAAATGTCAGCGGCGCGTGAAGTGTGTACCGGGAGATCCGTCACAATCGTGATAGCGACGATCACCGCCAGCGCGACGCTCACCAGATAGGCACGACGGCGGTACCACGGAAGCTTGGGGCGATCGAGGTTCGATTCGTCGCTCATGATGTGGCCAACTTGTTGGCGTAAGTGGCGATACCAGCGCCCCATCGAGAGATCGCTGCCGCTGAGAGCGAGTAATCACCTTGCAAGCTCTCGTTGGCGAACGGGGTGGCCTCGTAGCGCTCTCGCCCTAGTGGGTCGATGAAATAGATCAGGTCGTTGTGAGCATCGAGTCCCGAGTGTCGCGTGACCGTGATGGTAATACCGTAGGACTTCCACACCGCGTTCACGGTGGCCAACGGACCGGTCAGCATTCGCCAATTCGGCAACGAACCCAGCCCCGATTGAGCCACGGCATTTGATAGTCCTGCTACTGAGAGCGCCTTTGGATCGGTGTTGACGGTGACGAATTCCACTTTCCCTGATGCTGTGCCAAGGTCCGTGTTTGCTTGTCGGATTTCGGCGGCCAGCACAGGGCAAATGTCATCACAAGCCCCGCTAAAGAACGTCAACACCACAACCTTCTGGGCCTGGCTGGCCAGAGAGTAGAGCTGGCCCGATTGGTCGATGAGATTGAATGACGGAGCGGGAGTGGCACGCAGACGATTGAGATCCATGAATGCGGAAAGCGACGCACTGAGTTGAACCCGTTGATTGGGTGCGATTGGCGTTGGCGTGGTCACGGGGATGGTTGAGACCGTCGTCTTTGTTTGGGCAGTGGGTACGGGATTGAGTCCAGAAGAGGAGAAAATGTGTTCTAGGACCAGTCCGCCCAGGCCGAGTATGGCCGCTGCTGCCAAGACCCAGTAGATGAACACGCGGGGTACGGCGGGGGACGTGTCGGAAAATGCCGCCGAGCGGTCGACGTTCGGCGTCGTCGATGGCGCTGAATCTTCGGAGCGCTCATCAGACGAGACCTCAACTTCTGTCCCGGGTTGATCGTACGGGGTACTCATGATGCACCCGTGAGTCGACTCGACCAATGCTCAAGCGAACTCAGGCTCTGCGCGCCAAGGGCCGACCCAACTACTCGGCCTTGCGCGTTGATGAAGTAAGTCACGGGGAGAGCTGTGAGGAGATACTTGGAGGCCACTTGTGCACTTGTGTCGAGACCCACCGGATAGGTGCCATGGGCTGCCGTCAGTAATTTTTCAGCCGCGACACCCTCGCCGTCATTGGAGTCGACACCGACTACGGCCACTTGACCTGCGTCTTTCGTTGCCACCTGGCCCATGGTTCCCAGTTCGGACCGGCAGTGCGGGCACCACGACGCGAAGAAATTGATGATGACCGGGGTTCCCTTGAATGAAGCCAGGGAAACATTCGCCCCACCACCCAATCGTGGCAGGGAAAAGTTTGGAGCCGACGTACCTGGATGCAGAACGTCGGGCGCAGGCGCCTCAAGACGAGCGATCCCCGGGGTTGGGCTCGACTTCGCTGATGGGCGGAGGACCACATAAATGATGAAGCCGATCAAGCAGAGCCCAGCCACAAGGGCAACAACCTTGAAGGCTCGATCGGAGGGGTTTGATTCGTTGGCGCCAGCAACGGGTTCCGAATTTATTGACACACCCGAGCCCCCACAAGCAGGACACTAGTGGGCTTGGCGGTTCCAGCGAAGGCAGTTCTCACCATGGAGGAGCTGCGAAATGAAGGTCTGCCATATTGATCCAGAGCCAGCACTTGCGGTCACTGCACCCGATTCTCCCGACGATGACTAGGGCTCGGTCGCAAATGGCGTTCCTTGTGATATCCGACCTCGGTTGTCGAGTGCAATGGCCCTTGCAGCTAGGTCTACTCAGTCATTGAATTCACCAGTGCGAAGGCTCAAACCCACAGGATGACCAAACCAACTCATCGGCGTCAACGCATTGCTGCATCAGTCGCTTAAAGGCCGGGCAATTCAGACATGAGGTACGTACACTGTTGAGGTGCGGCAACGGTGGCTCTCTGGCAGGGCATTCACGCTTCATGCTGAATTCGGCGTCATAGTTCTCGCGTGCGGCCTGGCCGCATGGTGGCAGGCCACGAGGGCGCTCGAGGGCAATTTCCTCAGTTGGTTCTACACCTTCGAATGGCCGATTTTGGGCATCGTTGCTCTTGCCGGTTGGTGGCACCTCATTCATGAAGATCCCGAGAAGTACCGGGCCCGTAAGGCAGGTATTGAAGACTGGGATGTTCCCGAGAGTGAGCGTGCCCAGCGATCGACCTCTGGTGCCGATTGAATCGGACCAGGTTGCATCCGCAGTCGATTGACGGTTGTGTCGGTCGTTCTGCTGTTGCATTCTGAAGTCGACCATCAAGGCCCTTGCGTCGATGCTCGGAGCCGTCACTCTTTGGCATGCTGACCGCTCCATAGAGGCGCGGGCACGAAAATCAAGCAAATCAACAGCATTGAACACCGGCATATATCAGTGCGTGCATAGGTCCAGGTGCCGTTTACGTGCCCTGAGGGATATTGGCGCATCTCCAACAGACCTCACAGTTTCCCCAGAAGGCTGGTGGAGGTCTTCATAATTCCCCCTGACGAAGTCCTAAGACGCCTCGCTTCGTGCCGTCACTTTGACTCCGACTCGATCTTGTCCTCAGTGCTTCCAAACCAAATGACAGCTATGCCTGGTTTCACGACCGTTCAGGATCATCCATTCGCGTGGTGGCCGAATGCGGCGAGTTGAAAGGCAATGAAAGGGCGGCGGAGGACGGGCTTACGAAGGTCTTAGATTCGCAGAGCCACCACGTCATGTTGCTGTCAGGTTCAATCCCTACTTTGGTTGTCATGACTCAGGCACGGCGGCGGACCCCGATGGATGACGGGCACGGCGTTTGTGCCGAGATATTTCCCGAGCGGGTGCGCATGGATCAATGGGGCTTTCCAATCATTGAAGACGAGGACATTCCCAATGTGCTCGTTGAGCACGCCCGTCGAGCTGTCGTTGGCTGTCCCCGTATGGCATTGCACCTCTTGGAACGACGGGAATGACCGGTCGGCCGCCCGGCATGGAGGTGTGTTCCTGATGAGAAGCACCGCATTGCTAGAAGATCGACCTGACGAGACGGATGGTGGCCTTACGCGTGTCGACCGCCAGCGCCACCGCCAGCGGCACTTTCGCCGCCGCCGCCTGATGTCCGGCGGCGCCCTGATTCTGGCCGTCGTGCTGCTGTGGACTGGCGTATCGCTCATTGGGGCGCTGACCAATCCGGCCCTCGGCTCGAGTGCGGGGGCCCGCCTGGCCGAATGGGTGCGCCAGCATGGCGGAGCCAGCATCGTCAACACGATCGAGAACGAGTGGTACAGCCATCATCCTCCCCGGGTCGGGGGCACGCCTCCGGCCGGGGCCATCCGTAAGGTCACACCGACAACTACCCTCGTGGCCCCCGCCGCACCGTCTCACCTAGCGACCCCGGCTCCTATCATCCCGATCGCTTCGCCCGCCATTGCGGGCGAGGGCCAGTGGTCCCCGTCCGGTCGCCTAGTCGGAGGCGTGCCCGCCATTTACACCACCACCTTGCGCCCTGACGCCATCCACACCAGTTACGTGGCCGCCGTCGCCTGGATGGACACCAAGCTGCTGAAGGCCACCTTGTATTCGGGCAGTCAGATCCCCGGCGGCGGCCCCTTCGTCCATACCGCCCCGATCACTCCATCGGCGGCCACTTCGCTCATCGCCGCCTTCAACGCAGGTTTTTTGATGTCCGATGCCCAGGGGGGGTACTACACCGACGGCCGCACCGAGCTGCCATTGCGCACCGGGGCAGCCTCGCTGGTGATCTATGCCAACGGGGACGCAACCGTCGGGCAGTGGGGCCGTGACGTGTCCATGACACCTGACGTTGTCTCGGTGCGCCAGAACCTCAACCTTCTCGTTGATGGCGGCCAGGCCGTGCCTGGCCTCAACGCCACCGACACAACCCAATGGGGGGCCACCTTGGGTAACGCCGTCTACGTCTGGCGATCCGGGATTGGAGTCACTGCCGACGGTGCCCTGGTCTATGTGGCCGGCCCCGGACTCAATATCACCGACCTGGCCAACCTGTTAGTCCGAGCCGGGGCTGTGCGGGCTATGGAACTCGACATCAACACCGATTGGGTCAACTACTCCATCTACAAGCCAGCAGTCGGTGCCTCGGCCGGCCCGGCCAACGGATCCGAGCTCTTGGCGGCCATGACCGGGACGCCCGGCCGATATTTCGAATCGTGGTGGGCCCGTGACTTCATCACTCTGTCGGCGGACACCCCGGTGAAGAGGTGAGTGGAAGTGATGTTCAGATGCATCGGGCACACGCGACCATGAGGAATATGTCAGAGGCGGTTTCGGCGAACCGCTGCCGAAATGGTGGCGCATCATGGTCGACCCCTATCAGCAAAGGCCAAATCACTGAGGCCTGTCTCCACAAAGGCACAGGTGGTGCTCACCGGAGCCTCGGGAAGCGGCTAGGCGTTCGCGCCACAATGAGTTGGAGGAGCGGTTGGCTCTTCCCCTACACGAGTCCGGAAAGAGGACGCATGGGAGACCAAAATGGGAGATGACCTCGTTACAGAACAGGATCAAACCGGCGACCGAGGGGCTGAGGACGCCCGCTTCGCAGATCGGGAATTGCTCGAATCATCGCGATTCAACGGTGAGATGGTCCAAACGGTTTTCGGCAACCTTCACGGGGCGTACACCTGGGAATGCGATCACGTCCCATCCGAGGAGGAAATCCGCGAAGGATTGTGCTTGCGGGTGGTCCACGATTGCTCGAAGCTCCGCACGAACGATCGCCTCACAAAGCTCACAGACTGGCACGGTGGGTGGACACGTGAAGGCCTCGGTATTTTCTCCACTGAAGTCTGGAGTACGTCGCGAGGGAAACGAACTCGTCGCCGGGGTAGCGCGGCCGTATTGGTGCGAACGCCCGACGCGACGGGATCTCATACCTGGAATGGCATTGCGTGTTGAATGGCTTAGCGGCACATGCATCGCGCCAAGCCAGGGCCCCGATGTCCGTGGCCCTGGATGGTCGGCAGTCCTAGGACGTGGCGCACGCTGATCTCTATCTCGATGTGATTAGCGCCTTTACCAACCCATGATGATAGCGAGAACAACAAGCCCCGCAACTAGTAGGACGTCGGCCACGATGATGAACAGATCCAGCATTACCCCGTCGTGTCTTCTCGTCGTGCCCTGACGAGGGATTCGATGCGATGCGGCCATTAGCCGTTCAACCGCCACTCGGAAGTGTGGAGCTGCTTGGAGGAGTTACCACGGTGATGTGGTTGGACGGCTTCGGTTGAGCAGACTGCCCCTCGGCCAGCCATGGTCCCACTTTCGGGGCGACGACTACAGCCAACAAGAGTCCCAGAGCGACCGAACCTGCGAGAACCCATTGCCGTGCCCCAGCACCTCGAACCTCGCTCCGTGAACGTCGAACAAAGTCTTTGGGAGCGAGATGCACTGTGTCGACGAGGTGACCGAGGATATGCAGTGCCATTGCGCCAAACCACAGGATGAACGTTGCCTTATGCAGCAGAAGGAACTCACTTCGCATACTCGACGGACCCAGCAGGAGTGCTATCCCACTGCCCAAGACCGCCAACGTGAGCACAACGACAAACGGCCCTAAGAATCGAAGCAATAACGGCGGAGGACCTTTGCGACGGTACTCGGGCGAACCAAGGTAGTAGCGGCCGAAACGCCAAGAGGTCGATCCGATCTTGAGGAGGACCGGTGGAACGAGCACCATGCCGATCACGACATGGGGCGTGAGAAGCTTGCCCACCCGGAGGATGGTAAAGCCCTCGGCAGCCAGTAGGACAAACAACAGGGCCGCTGTCATGCCCGTCAGGCGAGCATTGGCTTCGACTCCGTCGGCCCCTTCATTGTCGGCAGCGGGTGGTGAATTCAGTCGAGGGCGCGTCACTGCTGCCTCCCAAGCCGCCAGGGAAGACCGCGGAAACTCAAGTTGCTTTCCAGGGCGAGGGGCGTGGCCACTGGAACTCGAGAGCCATCTGACGCTGCCGGGGCTTGAGGTCTCGGTTTTTTCGCTCTCTGGTCGGAGTGTGTACACGCGAGGCGTTGAATGTCTCCGCGTCATCAGCGATTGCAGGGAGAGGTTGTGGCCAACTCAGGTTCTAAGGTGAGCAGGAGCGCGAGGCAAAATGGTGCGCGTGGTGCTCGCTCCCGAGTGATTGGCGACAATATGGCACTCACGTAATCAAATTACGGGCGGACCATGACGACAACATGAAGGTCTGAGAAAAGCCTCGGACCGGGCGGAGATCAGGAGCCTTCGCCTTCAACGCCACTGCTACCTATGGCCTGGACCGGGAGTTCTCTTCAGTCCAAGCCGGTGGGATCCATCCCCACCTCGAGGTCAACCAAGACACCGTAGTGGTCACTGGCCCAGAGTCCGTCAAGTGGTCGGTCGAAGGCAAGCTCTGCAGACATGATGTGGCAATGTGCGTTGGGGTGGGCATACCAGGATCCGACAAAGACATAGTCGATTCTCCGTCGATGATGAGGCTGGCGAATGATCGACTCCATTTCCGAGCGCCCATTGGGGTTGTCAATGTTCCAGGTGTAGCCCGGTCCTTCGCCGGCCACTTCCCAGGCGTCGTTGTAGTGGACACTTCGACCGCCGATCGACTGGCGACCGGTGAGGTATCGAATGCTCGCTGCATCTGGAGTCGCGTTGAAGTCGCCGGCGATAATCGTCGGAAGCGGACCTCGTTGACGTGCATCAAGGTCTGCCAGTGCCACGGCCTGCCTCTCTCGAGCAGATTCAGCTTCCAGACGCCACGAAGTCGAGGCGGCAATGAACAGAAGCTCGCCTTCGTGAGGAATTGGGACTGACACGGCCATCGTGGCCCACGGAACATCCATCGCATCGGGGAGTCGAGGATCAATTACTTCGGCAACTCGGTGCGGCCATCGAGTTGCCACTGCGCTCCCGCCGTAGTGGTCTACCCAGGGCGGCACTGACGCCATGGCGTCGTTTTGATGAGTTCCGTGAAGTCCCGTCCCGTCGAGGAGTTCCTCAAGTTGGTTCCGCTCAGGGATCTGAACGACCTCCTCGAACGCCACAAGATCGGGGGCGATTCGTCGTATCTCGCGATTGATGAGACCGATTCGTCGGGCATCGCCTGAGGTATTCCACACATTGATGGCAAGGACGCGTAGATGCACGAACTCCTTTAATCGTTGAGTGGTACCACCCTACCGTCCACCGCTCGGTTTCATCGTTGAGCGACAGGCATTATCAACTAGCGCCGTCGAGAACGCATCGCTGCGCTCGGTTGTCCGGCCGGCCCGGCGCGGGCCTTGCGGCTTACCAGGCGAGGTGGTCGAAATATTGCAGGCCACCGCAGCTCACCGCGTGATCAGGGATAAGTCGGATTAATAGTGGCCGAATGCCACCCGATGCCGTCATGTTGACTCCGACACGATCTCTTCGAAGGCAAGCATTGTCTGCTCGCCGATGATGTGCCAATCATGAAGGGGTTGGAGCGAGAGCGCCGCGTCACCGGCACTTTGGAGTGCTTCGGGGGTGAGACGCGAGAGGCACTCAACGAGGTCTTCTTCAGTGCTTCCATACCAAATGGCGGCGTCTCCGAATGTCTCGCGGAGAAACCCCCAGAGACCAGCAATTGCGGCGATTCCTCCGCCGATACAGTCAAACGCAGTCCCTGTCGATAGCACCGAATCACCCTCGGATGGGAGAATAATTCCATCGACGGCAGAAAGTCGCCGGTAGTACCGGTCAGCGTCGAAGTGGCCATAGCTCGCGTGCACACGGTGGTCGAGTGGGACTCGAATATTGGCTGAAAGGCTCGCTACCAGCTGGATATCATCACGGCCACTTCGGGCGACGGCGTCGACGACCATTTGAAGTGACCTCTCAGGGTGTGGCTGGCCGATGATGGCCAACCTGATGTTGGCGCTATCCCAACCTTCTTCTGCTTCGACCACGCTCCGATCGGGCAATTCCGCTGGAAAGTGTCTTC
>Ga0182030_10010854_pt1 | contig 18453 bp, 19 predicted proteins | sample 812S3MmetaG_FD_121299 | JGI IMG/M metagenome (GOLD analysis project Ga0182030, IMG submission 121299) | Permafrost microbial communities from Stordalen Mire, Sweden - 812S3M metaG (Illumina Assembly) | ecosystem: Environmental > Terrestrial > Soil > Wetlands > Permafrost | place: Sweden...
CGAACGCGCGGTTGAAGACGCGATCGCCGCCCTCTGCGCGGAAGCCGTCGGCGCGATGAGTGAGGCGCTGGAGATCACGACCGACTATCTGAAAACGCGCAAGCAATTCGGCGTCGCGATCGGCTCGTTTCAGGCCTTGCAGCACCGCGCCTCCGACATGGTCGTGGCGCTCGAGCAGGCGCGAAGCATGGCGATGTTCGCGACGATGTCGACGGGCGAGGCCAACGCCGGCGAACGCGCCAAGGCGATGTCGGCGGCGAAGGCGCAAATCGGCCGCTCGGCAAAATTCATCGGCCAGCAGGCGACGCAACTGCATGGCGGGATCGCGATGACCTACGAGTACAAGCTCGGCCATCTCTTCAAGCGCCTGACCATGATCGACATGAGCTACGGCGACGCCGATTTCCATCTCAAGCGCCTCGGCGAACGCGACAGCCTGTTCGACTAGCGCGATGGACTTGGCTCGCCTGTTCGGGCATCTATGCGCCGCCCGCCGGCGCTCCGCCGGCCCCGGCCCCAACGGAGCGGCGCTTCATGCGGCCGAAGATTCTCGTCCTCAACGGCCCGAACCTGAACCTGCTGGGTCAGCGCCAGCCGGAGATCTACGGGCGCGAGACGCTTGCGGACATCGAGGCGAAATGCCGCGCGCTGGCGATTGAACTTGGCCTCGATATCGAGTTCAAGCAGAGCAACGCCGAGCACCAGCTGATCGACTGGATCCACGACGCGCGCGCCAGCGCGAGCGGCCTCATCGTCAATCCCGGCGCCTATTCGCACACCTCGATCGCGATCCACGACGCGTTGAAGGCGTGCGACTTCCCGATCGTCGAGGTCCACATCTCCAACATTCACCGCCGCGAGGACTTCCGGCACCATTCGTATGTTTCGCTGGCCGCGACGGGGGTCATCGCCGGGCTCGGCGTCGAAGGCTATGCCCTGGCCCTCCGGGGCCTCGCGTCCCTGATTACGCCCGCGAGGGGTTGAGGCGAAGGGTCCGCGCGACCGCGGAATCAAGGATTTCAAGGCTTTGCGGGGTGGGTTTTGTCCGGCCCGAAATTTGGTATTTATCATATAAATTATGTACAATAAGAGCGTGAATCGGTCCGAGCGCGCACGACCGCTGGAACGCCGCAGGGAACAGGGGTCCATCGCGAGGTTGTCGCGCTGTCACTTTCGCGCCATGTTATGCGCCTACCGCCCAGCCTCGAGAGCCCGACCCCAAGCCCAAGCTCTGAGTTCCGCAAACGCCGTGCGAATCGCCCTAACGCTCATCGCGGTCGCACTTGTCGCCGCTCTTTCGGCGGCGCTGGTGGCGCCGTTGTTCGTCGATTGGTCCGCGCAGCGCGGGTTCGTCGAATCTGAGCTTGGTCGGCAGCTAGGCGCGCGCGTTGTGGTCGCGGGGCCGATCGAGGCGCGGCTGCTGCCGACGCCTTATCTCACGATAGAAGACGTCACGGTCGGTGATCTCCGGCCGCAGGAAACGACGACGCTCAGCGCCAAGAAGATACGGTTGGAGCTAGCGCTCGGCGCGCTGGCCGGCGGGCGCTTCCGATTCACGCAAGTCGATCTCGATCAACCCGTCGCACGCATCGCAGCGGACACGATTGGGAATATCCAACCCGCCCGCGCTGGCGTCACGGGACTGGCCGATCGCGTCGCGTTCGACCGCCTGGTCGTCAAACAGGGACGGATCGATTTTGATCGCGCCGGCGCCGCAGAGTTCGCCCTTGCCGATGTCGATTTCGACGGCTCGGCGAAGTCGCTGACCGGCCCGTTTCGCGGATCGGGCGAGGCCTCGACGTCGCTAGGCGAGAGAGTCCAGTTCGAGTTCGCGACGGCGCAGGTCGCCGGCGCATCGCTGCCGATCAAGGCGGAAATCGTCTGGCCGAAGGGGGGCCCGCGGGCGGCCTTCGACGGCAAGTTCGCGCTGGCGGCAGCCTCCGCCGGTTCGGACCTTCGGCCCCATTATGCCGGCGCCGCCGTTTTTTCCGGATCGTTGGCCGAGCCTGAAATAGGCGGACCCTATCCGTGGAGCGTTTCCGGCGCGCTCGCCGCCGATCTTAGCCGGGCCAAGCTTGACCGTCTCGTCCTGAACGTCGGCCCCGAAGCGCGCGCCCTGGAAGCGAGCGGCGAGGCAAGCGCAGAATTCGTTGGAAATCCGGTTCTCTCGGCCAATCTGCGATCCAAACAGCTCAATCTCGACGCGTTGCTGCGGCGGGAGGGCGAGGAGGCCGCGCCGCCCGCCCGATTGTTGTCGGCGCTGAAAGTCCTTGGCGAGCGGCTGGCGCGGCCCTCGAGCCTGCCCATTCCACTCAGTCTGACCTTTTCGACCCCCATGGTCTTCCTCGGCGCGGAATCTCTGGACCAGCTGAATTTATCCGCCTCGGCCAAGCCCGGCGAACCCGTCACCGGGTCGTTTGAGACGGGATTGCCCGGCGAAGGCCATTTGAGGCTTTCCGGCGCGTTCGAGAGCGGGGCAGGGGCGGCCTTCCGAGGTCAGGCTGAAGGCCGTGTCGGCGATTTCCACGCGCTTCGAGACTGGGCGGCGGAAGGCGCGCCGGAATTTTCCACGCGGCTGGCGGGCTTCGGCAATGCTTTTCCCTATGCCGCCGCTTCGGCGACCGCAGACCTCGAGGCCTCTGCCGCCGGGTTTTCCGCGCGCAATCTGAAACTGACGCTCGACCGATCGGCGTTCACCGGCGCCGTCGCCTTTACCGAGCCGCACGATTCCGCGCGGGGCCGATTGTTTATCGATTTGCACAGCGAAGCGCTCGACATGGACGCGGCCCCGAACCTCGCCGACGGCGCCGCGTGGTTGGCCGATACCGATTTGTCGCTCGCGCTTGAGGCGTCGAAGTTGCGCATCGCGCGCGTCGGCCAGGCGACGCTGGACAGCGGCTCACTTATCCTCAAGGCGACGAAAGCCGGCGCGGCGTTTTCGCTGGACCGCCTCTCCCTCGCCGATCTCGGCGGCGCCAATATCGAGGCTCAGGGCGAGACGTCGCCGACAGGCAAATGGGCGAAGGTGCGGCTCGATGCGGCGCGATTGCGCGATTTTGCGGAATTGGTCGCGCGCGTCGCGCCAGGCCGGTATAGCCGGATGTTTGTTGAGCGGGCCGAAGCGCTTTCACCCGCCAAGGCGAATTTCGAGGCGCGCCGCGAAGGCGGCAACCTCGGCGGCGCGTTCCCGCTGGATTTCCTCAAAGGGGAAGGAGAGGCCGGCAAGAGCCGCTTTTCCGTCAAGCTGAGCAACGCCCCGGCGCCGGTTGATGCGATCGTAGCCGATATTGCCGTCGATGCCGCGGACGGCGCTGTTCTGCTGCGCCAGCTCGGCGCCAAAGTTCCCGCCGCGCCTGCCGGCAAGGCGCACATCGCTTTGAAAGCGAGCGGCAAATGGGAAACGGGCTTCGACGTCCAGTCCTCGGGGGCCTTGGCAGGAGCCGACGCGACCTGGCGCGGGCGTTACCTCCCGAATGCGGCGTCGACGGATCCGACGCTGTTTGGCGCGGCGACGCTCAAAGCAGACAATTTGCTGCCTGCGCTGGGCGCGTTCGGGCTCGTCGCCGCGAACGCCAGCGCCGTAGCGCCCGCCGACCTGATGGCCGATGTTGTCGTCCGCGGCGAGGGCGCATCTTTGCCGCGCATCGCGGGGAGCCTCAGCGGGGCCAAGATCACGGGCAACCTCGCCTGGCGCCCGGTCGCCGCGTCCGAGGACGCAGTCTCTCTTGATCCGGATGTCGCGCTCGCCCAATCGATTGCCGGCGAAGCCCTGGCGCCGACTGCGGCGCAAATCTCCGGCGAAATCTCGCTCGACCGAGCCGCCGCCACCGCCCTTTTCGCGTTGCCGCTCGGCGTCGCGCCCTCTTCCAAAGCGGGCGCGCGCTGGTCCGACGCGAAGTTTGCGCCGGCGCTCCTCAAGTCGCCGCCCGCGGATATCGGCCTGAAGATCGGCGCGCTCGACTTGAGCGAGGGCGCGCCCGCGCGCAATTTTGCCGCGCGCCTCCGGTTGGCCGCGGACAAACTCGACCTCGATGATATGGCGATGGACGTCGCGGGGGGCCGGGCGTCAGGCCGCCTGACCGTTCGCCGCCAGGGTCCGACCGCCGCCGTGACGGGAAAGATCGGACTTGAGGGCGTCGCCGTCGAACGTCCGGCATTGCGGGGGCGGCTCAGCGCTTCGCTGGAATTCGCCGGGACGGGCGACAGCGCCAACGCGATCCTTGGCGGCCTGGTCGGGCAGGGCGACTTGAAACTGTCCGGTGCGACGATTCCTCATCTCGACCCGAACGCGCTCAATCGCGTGATGGCGAAGACGGAGGCGCCTGATGCGCCGATCGACGAGACGAACATCGCGCATTCGCTCTCGCTCGAACTCGACCGACAACCGCTCGCGCTCCCTGACGCTGCTGCGACGGCGATCGTGAATTCGGGAGTCCTGCGGGTCGGCGCGGTTCATCTCGCCGAGCCCAATGGAAGCGCGGCGGCGACCGGCGATTTCGATCTGCGCTCGCTGACCCTTGGCATTCGCGCGGTTTTCGAGGAGGCGCACGCGGGCAAGTTCTGGAGCGGTCCGCCGCCCAGCGTGACGGTTTCCCTGCGTGGCGGGCTTGACGGTCTCCAGCGAGATATCGACGCATCTAGTCTGGCTGCGGGCCTTGCCGCGCAGGCCATCGCTCGGGAAAGCGACCGCATCGCCGCGCTTGAGGCGGATCTCAGGGAGCGCGCCTATTTCAACCGCCGGCTAAAGGCAGAGCGATTCCTCGCCCGTCGCGAAGCCGAAATCGAAGCCTTCAAGGCGGAGCAGGAGCGGCTGAAGTTCGAGGCCGAGCGCAAGCGAGTGGAAGACGCGCTGCTCAAGGAATCTGAAGATCGCGAGAAGGCCGCAGCGGAACAAAAGCGTCTCGAGGACGAGGCCCGAAAATCCGAGGAGGAGCGCCGTAAAGCGGCGCCAGCGGGTCCCGACGCGGGCGCCCCGAGCGATCCGGCCTCCTCGGTCGTTCATGCGACGACGCCTCAGGATGCCGCGCCGAAAACGGACGCTGACGGGGCCGATCCGGCCGCCCGCGGACTCTATTGAAGCGCCGCTTCCAAAACGAAAACCCGAATTGCCGAGGAAAGATTGGCGCCGCCGCGCGCGGCGTCGATCTCGGCTACGAGCGCGCTGAGCGATATCGCTCGGCGCTGCGCCAGGGCCTTCATCTGCAGCCAGAACGCGTCTTCGAGGGAGATGCTTGTCCGATGACCGCTGATGGTCAATGAGCGTTTGACAAGCGCGGATCGAGGAACGCTCGCTGGGCCCCTCGCGCGGCTGCGATCAGTCGTCATCGCCCGCGTGCGCCGACACAGACGGACCGAGCCGGTGTCCGTCCAGCTGTCTTGTCGCCAGTTCAAGGCGCGCCAGTTCCGCTAGCCTGGAGGCAGGCGCGAGCCCGAATGTCACGCGACGCGCCGCCGCCTCAGAGTCGGCTTGCGCGCGCGCGCGCCGTTTTCGGGCCCGGCGCAGATTGACGATGTCGCCCATGCAAGCGGCCCCGCCTATTTCTTCCGGAAGGCGTCGATGGACACGACTTTCGCAGGCGCCCCATCGCCCGCCTTATCCGGCGTCTTGTCGGCATTTTTCGACGTTTCGACGGCCCGCGGTCCGGCGGAGGCCGATGCTGGCTTTGCCGGCGAAGCCGGCACGGCGCGCGGGGTCTTGGCGGCCGGCGCTTCGATCGCCGGCTTGGGCGCGCCGGCTCCGGGCAGGGCGGGCGTGGCCTTGGCTTCGCTGGAAACTCTCGGCTCGAGCTTGAAACCGAAGGGAACGGATGGGTCGCTGAAGCCAGTGATCGAATCAAAGGGGATCGTCAGCCGCTCCGGCTTACGCGAGAAATTGAGGCTGACCTCGAAGGCGTCCGACGTTACCTCCAGATCCCAGAACTCGTGCTGGAGGATGATCGCCATCTCGTCGGGATATCGCTGCCTTACCGAAGTGGGGATGACGACGCCCGGAGCCTGCGTCTTGAAGGAAATGTTAAAGTGATGTTCGCCGGGCAACCCGGTTCTCGCCGCTTCCGTCAGCACTCTACGCACAACCGAGCGCAGGGCGTCTTGGACAAGGAGGTCATAGCGGATGTAATCGGTCGGCATGGCGTTTTGCTGTAAAACCTCTGCAGAACGCTAACCGACGTACCGCGCCATTGCAAACGCCGCGACGCGAAGAAAGTGGAGGCTTCTGTTGCCAGGCGCCTCCGGACCCCGCCTAGAAGTGCAAACCCCTAGGACTTGATTCCCAGTACCATCACCGCATTACGCGGCGAGGGCCACCGGAGCATAGTTGTCATTCGCAACTATAGGTTTGACCCGATAACGGCGGTATCATGCCGAGCGAAAGATCACCCTTTAAGTCCCCCGTCGAACCTATTTCGCCCCCGCCAAAACCCGCCGTGGGCGGGCTTGGGTGGAGGCGCCGGGTACCGCCCCCGGGTCCGAAAGACGTATTACGATGCCCATTTATCGCCGTAGCCGCCTTTCGGCGGCGCTCCCTATATAGGTCGCGCAGGCGGGGATGGGAAGGCGCGGCGCGATTCCTATCCTCAGCTCAAAGTCATTGGAGTTCAGGCGGGGGGGCGGAATTTATTTTTGGCTGGCCGTCGCTCCGGCCTTGACCAGCTTGAAATTGATCGCATCGACTAGCGCCTGGAACGAGGCGTCGATGATGTTGCCGGAAACGCCGACTGTCGACCACCTCGCGCCATCCGCGTCGCCAAATTCGATCAGCACCCGGGTCACCGCATCCGTGCCCCCTTCGAAGACCCGGACCCGATAATCCAATAACTCCAAGTCTTGGATGTGCTTCTGATATGCGCCGAGATCCTTGCGGAGCGCGAGGTCGAGGGCATTGACCGGCCCGTTGCCCTCGGCCGCCGAGATCATCGTCTCCTCGCCAATGCGAATTCTCACGACGGCCTGCGACGCGGAATATAATGCGCCCGACGAGTTGAATTTGCGCTCGACGCTGACGTTGAAGCTTTCGACTTCGAAGAAATCCGGCACTCCGACGAGGATGCGGCGCGCGAGCAACTCGAAAGAGGCGTCCGCGGCCTCGTAGGCAAAGCCCTGAGCCTCGCGCGCCTTAACCTCCTCGAGCATCCTCGACAAGCGCGGGTCGTCGGCCGCGACGTTTAATTTCATCCTTGCGAGTTGGGCGATCAAGTTGGAGCGGCCCGCCTGATCCGAGACGAGAATCGCGCGCGCATTGCCGACGCTTTCGGGCGGCACATGCTCATATGTGCGCGGGTCTTTGGCGAGCGCCGACGCGTGAATGCCGGCCTTGGTGGCAAAGGCCGACGCTCCGACGTAAGGAGCGTGCCGATCAGGGGCCCGGTTCAGCAGTTCGTCGAGCGTATGCGAGACTTTGGAGATTGAGCGCAGCGACTCCCGAGAAACGCCGATTTCGAATCGGTCCGCGAAGTCGGGTTTTAGCGCGAGCGTGGGAATGAGCGAAACGAGATTCGCGTTGCCGCACCGTTCGCCAAGCCCGTTCAGCGTGCCCTGAACCTGGCGCACGCCCGATCGTACGGCGGCGAGCGAATTCGCGACTGCGTTTTCGGTGTCGTTGTGAGCGTGAATCCCCAGGCGTTCGCCCGGAACCACCCGAGCCGCCTCCGCCACGATGCTTTCGACCTCCGACGGCAGCGTTCCTCCGTTGGTGTCGCAAAGGACGACCCATCGCGCGCCCGCATCGTAAGCCGTGCGCGCGCAGTCGAGAGCATAGGTGGGATTGGCCTTGTAGCCGTCAAAGAAGTGCTCGCAATCGACCATTGCCTCGCGGCCCGCGGAGACAGCCGCGCGCACGCTGTCCGCGATGCATGCGAGGTTCTCGTCCAGCGTACAGCCGAGCGCGACGTGAACGTGATAATCCCACGATTTGGCGACGAACACGATGGCGTCTGCATCCGCCGCGAGCAGCGCGGCGACCCCGGGATCGTTTGCGGCCGAGCGACCGGGACGCTTTGTCATGCCGAAGGCGCAGAAGCGCGCCCTTCGGGTCGGCTTATGCTCAAAAAACCGAGTATCGATCGGGTTGGCGCCGGGATAGCCTCCCTCGACGTAGTCGAGTCCAAGTTCATCGAGCAACCGCGCGATCTGCCGCTTGTCTTCGAGCGAGAAATCGACGCCAGTCGTCAAGGCCCCATCGCGCAGGGTCGTATCGAAGAGATAGAGGCGTTCGCGGTTCATGGTGCGACTTTCAGTGGCGCGTCGCGGGCTCGGACTTGCCGAGCGATTTGGTCATCGTGGTGTTCGCGAGCCATTGATCTTCAACCGACGCAAGATTGCGCCGCTGTGCGACAAATCCCTGGCGCTCGAAAGTGGATCGGGCGGTGTCGCTGACGTCGCTGGTAATCCGATCGGCGCCCCGCGCCTTCGCGAGCTTGACAAGGGCGTCTATTAGCGCTCCGCCGATCCCGCGGCCAGAGAAAGCAGGGTCCACGTAGATCATGTCAATAAGGTCGGCGCCCTTGAGGCTGGCGAAGCCGGCAACGCCGCCCTCAACTGTCGCGACGAGGGTCAGGGCCTGCGCGAGCCTCGCGGCAAAGTCCGTCGGGTCGCTTGCCCGAGACCGCCAAGCCGCGCGCTGGTCGGCATCGTAATCCTCGCTCGCAATTTCCTCGATGCTGGCGTGAAAGATTTCGAGGCAACGTGGGGCGTCGGCAGGCAAGTAGGGACGAAGGGCGATCGCGCTCATCGACTCACTTCCCAAGTCGTGCCGTCCTTCGAATCCTTGATCGCCACGCCCATTTGGGCGAGCCGGTCGCGCAATTCATCTGAGCGTTTCCAATCCCTGTTGGCGCGCGCAGAAGCGCGGTCCGACAGGATCTTCGCGACCAGATCGCTATCAATGGACGACTCGCTGATGGTCGCGGCCCGGCGCTCCGAACTTTTACGTGTCAGCAAGCCTAGCAAATTCCCGCTGGCCTTGAGCTGCCCTGCCGCGGCAGCGTGATCCGAGGAGAAGGCTCCGCTGGCGAGTCGATGCAATTCGGCAACAGCCGCGGGCGTGTTCAGGTCGTCGGCCAGCGCGCCAACAATAGTTGGCGCAGCCTCGCGGTTGGGTTCGACATCCCCTACGAAGTCATACCACTTGGACAGAGTGCCCTCGGCTTCCTGTAAGGCCTCTACGGTCCAGTCGATCGGCTGCCGATAGTGCGTTCGCAACATCGCCAGACGCAGCGATTCCCCGGACCATTTGCGGCCGCCGAATTTGTCGGTTTGCAGCAAGTCTCTAATGGTGATGAAATTGCCGATACTCTTCGACATCTTCTCGCCTTCGACCTGCAGAAAACCATTGTGCATCCAAAGGTTCGCCATGCGCGCGCCCCCGAACGCGCAGCACGACTGCGCGATTTCATTTTCGTGATGGGGAAACACGAGGTCGACGCCACCCCCGTGAACGTCGAAGACGTTCTTCGAAGGGTCATCGCAGGCGAGCCCGCCACCGAATGGGCGCAGCAACGTCGCCATCGACATGGCGGAGCACTCGATGTGCCACCCCGGCCGGCCGTGGGTTACAATCCCGCACGGGCTATCCCATCCCGGCTCCTGCGGCTTCGAAGGCTTCCAGAGCACGAAATCCATGGGGTCACGCTTATATGGCGCGACATCGACCCGGGCGCCGGCAAGCATGTCGTCTAGCGAACGGCGAGACAGCGAGCCATATCGGGGAGCGCCAGCCAGCGCGTCCATGGCCTTCGGTGAAAACAGAACGTGTTCGTCCGCCACATACGCTACACCGCGCGCGACAAGCCGCTCGATAAGCGCTCTCATCTCGATGATGTACGCGGTCGCTCGTGGCTCGTGCGTCGGGGGCAGGCAGCCTAAGGCCGCCGCGTCCTCGTGAAACTGACGCTCAGTTCCTGCGGTCACCCGTGCGATCGCTTCATTGAGCGGCGTATCGGGAAAGTCGACCTGTGCGCGCGCGTTTATCTTGTCGTCGATGTCAGTAATGTTGCGGGTGTAGACAACGTTCGTTTCGCCATAGACCTGACGAAGAAGTCTGAAAAGAACGTCGAAAACGATAAGCGGCCGGGCATTGCCGATATGTGCGAAATCATAAACCGTCGGCCCGCAGACATACATCCGCACGGCACTAGAATCGATCGGCGCGAAGACTTGCTTCGTCCGGGTGAGCGTGTTGAAGAATTTCAAATCTAAAGACATCGGGATTTCCACAGCAGACGCGCGCCGGTCTAACCGGCCGCTCACTTCTCTGGTATGCGGAAAAGGAGACGCGAACCGGCCAGCTAAAAGGCTAGCAGGTAATAATTCGTGCCCGGCAAATGCGGAACAAACGCGTCATGAACATCTCGTGTCCGATTGCGGTGGATAAGTCAAGACGGGAGCGACTCGCTAGGTGGCGGCGAGACGGCGGGAAGGTGAAACAAGCGAGTCGCGGGTTGGCGTTAACGCGAATTTTATAAGCTGGTCTCACATTCCGTTCATATAGCCGTTCCCGTCCGCCTCCCAATCAGAAGCTGAGCCGCAGACCATGCGTATTACGCGTACTTTTTTCGCGCCTGCGACATTGATAATTGCGGTTTCCAGCAGCGCGCTTTCCGCGACCGGCCCGGCTGGCGGCGAAACCCATGCGTTCGTGGTCGCCGCAAATGACGGCTATGGCGTCGACGAGTGCCTCTCAGGCTCCAACGAGTGTGGCCAAGTCGTCGCTGATGCTTGGTGCGAAGCTCACGGACACGGCCCCGCAATCAGCTTTGGCTTGCAAAGCTCATTTTCGGGCGGCGGCACGAAGGTTTCCGCAACCGCGGAGCCCTATGTCATAAATTGCGGCGATTAAGAGAGTCAGCGAACGAAGTCAGCGCACTTAGGTACGTCGGTTTGAGGGCCCCAAGGCCCAATTGGAACGGAGGAAGTCGAGTTTTTTGGCGAGCCATCAATAAGTTTGTCAGTGTACGTCATATAAACGAGTATGTTTCGCTTCGTGTCGCAGCCCCGAACGATCTGCATCTTCTTAAAAAATATCGACCGCCTTTCGGTAAAGACGACTTCACCTTGCTCGAACTTGCCATTAAATTTTATCGGTCCGTATTGCCGGCACGCCAACGAAATGTCCGACGTTTGCTCGGCGAGCCCGAACGCCCCCGCCAATCCGCCCTTCTCCGGGGTCGTATAGTGGCAGGCGACACCTTCGACGAGTGGATCATCGATCCCGTAAACCGCGAGTTTATCATCTGGAGTCAGTAGCTTAAAGGTTGTAGACTTCCGAAATATCAGATCGGGATCGGCGGATTCTGCGCGTGCAGGCATCGCGGCGATTGTTGCGGCCCAGAGGCCTCCAATCACCAATATCCATTTGCCGCACAAATCCATTTTTGTTGCTCCACAAACCCGCGCACTCACGCCCCGAAGGCCGGACACGCCGACGTGCCGGAACATAGGGATAGCCTCGGGGCGAGCAAGGCCGACCACAAATGATTAATAGAAATCGCGCAACGTCTCCTTGAGTTCACTGAAGTCGAATATTAGAAATCAAGTTACAAGTGAAAATTTAGATCATGGCGGTCAATATGCGTGGGAAGCCAGTAGAAATTGAGGATTCGTTGCGCCGCGCAGCCGCCGCTCAACGAATCGCTTTAGAGCGCCTCCTGGCGCCGTTCGAAATAACGCCCGCGCAATTTGCGGTGCTGGAGGTAGTCGTCGCGTCCCCAGGAATTAGCAGCGCCGAGGCCGCCCGACTGGAGCGACTAACGGCGGCTACCATGAGCGTCATAGTCGGAAACTTGGAACGCAGGGGCGCGATCGTCCGGCGCCCCCATCCTAGGAGCGCGAGAATTCAATGCCTGGAGCCAACAGATCTTGGCCTGGAAATCAGGGAATCCGCGCTTGCGTCGGTGCAGATGTTGCGAGCGCGCATGCGAGTAGCCATGCCGATCGACGTCGCTTCCGAAATTTTCGCTTGGTTATCCCGGGTGGCGGAAATTGAGGTTTGACGCCATCGTCGAGTCTTGCTCAAAGCGCTTTCGAACTCGCCAACTGGCCGCGCCATACAAAAGTCTGCTCGAATGAATGTATTGATATTGGGTTCTGGGGCGCGGGAACACGCTCTCGTGCTCGCGGTTGCCAGATCGCCCCGTCTGCGGCGCTTATTTGTCGCGCCTGGAAATCCAGGCTGCGCGGAATCTGCCACTATCGCGCTGATGGATCTGAGCGACCATGGCCAAGTAATTGACTTCTGCCGCCAAAACGCCATCGACCTCGTTATTGTTGGACCTGAGGCACCGTTGGTTTCGGGTATCGCGGACGACCTCGCAATCGCTGGCATCGCGTGCTTCGGACCCAGCCGCGCCGCGGCTCGGCTCGAGGGCTCGAAGGGATTCGCTAAGGACTTCTGCCGAGAATTCGGCGTTCCAACGGGCGAGTATCGCAGATTTAACGACCGGCGCGCAGCGCTAGACTACGTGCGGACGCAAGGGGTCCCCATCGTTGTAAAAGCAGATGGCCTGGCGGCGGGTAAAGGGGTGGTTGTCGCTTCAACGATCGAGGAAGCCGAATTCGCGATTCATTCCCTGTTTGATGGTTCATTGGGCTCCGCTGGGTCCGAAGTGATCATCGAGGAATTCTTAAGCGGGCAAGAAGTGTCGTTCTTCGCGATCGCGGACGGGAACCGCGCGCTCGCGTTCGGCACCGCGCAAGATCACAAACGCGTTGGCGATGGGGATACGGGTCCGAACACAGGCGGCATGGGCGCCTATTCCCCCTCCCCGCAAATCTCGGATTCGCTTAACGAACGAATAATGCGCGAGATTATATTGCCTACAGTCTCGGGTATCGCGGAACGAGGTGCGCCCTTTCGGGGTGTGCTGTTCGCCGGCCTGATGCTGGGAAATCACGGCCCGAAGGTTATCGAATTCAATGTCCGGTTCGGCGACCCTGAGGCTGAGGTCATTCTGCCACGCTTGCGCGACGATTTGTTGGAGTGCCTTTGGGCCGCGGCGATCGGTAACTTGCCAGAGAAATCGCCTTCATTCTCAAGTGCTGCGGCGTTGGCTGTCGTTTTGGCTGCGCGAGGCTATCCCGGTCCAGTTGAGAAAGGAGACAGGATTGGAGGCCTGCAGGAAGCTGCGAATGTTCCTGGAGCTTGGGTATTGCAAGGTGCGACTCGTCGCGATGGAGACGCAATCGTCGCGGATGGCGGACGCGTCTTGACGGTGGCGGCGCTTGGCGGCGACCTAGCAGAGGCTCGGTCCCGCGCCTACACTGCATTGGCGAGAGTCGAATGGCCGGGCGGCTTTTGTCGCCGTGACATCGGAGCGCGCGCTTCAACCTTCCCAAGTTCAGGGTGAGAGCCCTCGCCGACGCCCCGCGGCGGTGGACATTGTTGCTCCTGAGGCCTGTGAGGAGTTGGGGAGTCGCCTGGTCGCGATCTCCGGAACATCGATTTTCGCCATCGTCGTGGCAACTCTTGCAGCCGGATTGCGTACGACAAATTCACGCGCACACATTGCATTCGATGTTTCAACCGTTCAGAAGTGATGAGCAGTCATTTTGAGCGCGCGCGTCGGTCGCACTTCAGAAGTCTCGTTATAACCCGCTCAAGATAGACTTCCTGCACGCGGCCCAAAATTCTGTTCGCCGCAGAAGCCACCAAGCAAGACCTCAAGCGGGTACTGAGCGCCCGTGTGGTGGTCCTGCAGCGAGCTTGAAGCGATCGCCCACCCCGATTTTCCCGCCCCGCATGAGTTCCGCGCCGGACATCGGCGAACGGCCCGCGCGCTGAGCCTCGACGGCTCGGATCGCACCTTGGCCGCAGGCCACCGTAAGTAAGTCGTCGAGGATCAAGCCAGGGGGGCCGATCCTATCGACAATTTCAACGCGAAGAAATTTGATGCGTCGTTCTGAATCACCCCGCACTTCGAGTTGGGCGTGCGCGCCAGGTGAGGGAGAAAGACCATGGATATGTTTACGCACTGTCTGCGCGTCGGCGGTCCAGTCAACAGGCGTTTCGCTCTTGTCGACCTTTCGCGCGTATGTAACGCCCTCTTCGGGTTGCGGCAGGAAAACAAAACGTCCCGCTACGAAATCGCTCCAGCTTTCGCGAAGCAATCGGCCGCCAAGCGCAGACAATGCTCGCGTCAAATCTCCGGCAGTGTCCTGCGTCGAGATTGGAATTCGTGCTTCGCGAGCCACAGGGCCAGTGTCGAGGCCCTCCTCCATTCGCATCAGCACAACCCCTGTCTCGTGGTCGCCGGCCATAATGGCCCGTTGAATCGGGGCGGCCCCACGCCAGCGAGGCAAGAGAGACGCATGAAGGTTCACGCAACCTAGTCTTGGCGTGGCAAGAATTTCAGGTGGCAAGATCAGGCCGTAGGCTGCGACAACTGCGGCGTCGGCGTTGAGCCGCGCGAATTCCATTTGCGACTCCGGCGCGCGCAGCGAAGCCGGTGCGATCACCTTCAATCCTAGTTCTTCCGCCCGGATCTGGACGGGAGATTTGGTCAAATCTAATTTACGGCGACCCGCGGGACTCGGAGCTTTGCAATAGACGCCCACAATATCCACCGCGAGCCCGACGAGCGAGTCGAGCGCAGGAATAGCAAAATGGGGCGTCCCCATGAAAATCACGCGCATGATTGCGCACTTAACACCGTGGTTCTGGACCGTCAAAGCCCTTGCCAAGGCTATTCTAAGCGCACTACTGACGTACCTCGCGAGAGTATAAATTTTGACAATGAAAACAGAGTTGAAACAAAGACAGATATGAGCACTCTACGAGATTTGCGCGTCTATTACGAGGACACCGATTTTTCGGGGCGGGTCTATCACGCTTCCTACCTGCGCTTTTTGGAGCGCGGGCGGACGGAGTGGTTGCGCATGTTCGGCTTCGAGCACAGGGCTTTGTCTGGCACGGGGGGATTGATTTTCGTGGTTCGGCGATTGCAGGTCGAATACATACAACCTGCGCTGCTGGACGATCTGCTGCAAATCGATACCGATATCTCGAATGTGCAGGGGGCGGTTATCGAATTCAAACAGAGCATCGTGCGGAGGCGTGAAGAAATTGCTCGAGCAACCGTCGGAGTCGTGACGGTAAAGAAGGATCGAGCTGTTCGCGTGCCTCGAGAGATCCTTATGCGGATAGAACTTTCCAAAGTGCCATAATACCCACAAAGGTTGTTGTTGTGCACGTCAGCCGAGGAGCACCCGAGATGATAATTGCGCAAGGGTTGGTTAGTCGCCGCGGCGGCGCTGTATCGCTTCGTCGATTCGGCGGGTCACGTCACTGAAACGGGGTTCAAGCCGGATCATCAGTGCATCGGGCAGGCCGGCGATGAGTTTTTCTAGATTGCGGTCGTTGACCCAGAGCTTTTCGAACTGCTCATCGTACTGGACGCCGCGAACCCGCGCGTCGTTACGGTGCGCATCAAGATCGGCGCGCAGGACCGAGAATTGACTTTCATAACCGCCGATCTTGCGACCGATAAAAACCGCCCAGCCAATAACGGCGACCAAGCCCGCGCCGATCAGTCCGATTACCCAATGAACGAAATTCCACGCGATCGCAATGCCTTCCTCAGCTCCGGGCATATTCATTGTCGAAAACCTCTCAGGCGTACCTGTCCGCAAGGCGGCGCATCGCCACATGAAAGTAGCATTTGGTACGCGCAATAACACCACAGTCGAGGGACCCGTACGACGCGACTCGAATCGTAGGGATAGCCCTAGCATGCCGCGCCCGACGGGCTTTTGACGAAAAGGCCCAACAACTTACCGCGTTAGCGGGTCTCTTTATAGAATCTCAAAGGCGCTCAACAGGAAAGTTGTCCAAAGGAGGGGCGCGTACCACACAACTTCCACCATCGCTGTCGGCACATAGACCGCGGATGAGACGGAAATATTTGCGCGTTCCATCTCATGCCCTCATGTCGTTGATATCGGAAGCGAGCTGCAGCGCGTCGAAGCCGTTAGGCGCGCGCTGTTTGGCGACGTCGAGCCAGTCACCGCCGAGGATCGCGTAACACTCGCCGCCGGCCGAATGAACGCCGTATTTTGCCAGGCCTTGCTTGGTCAGATTGCCGACCATGCCCCAGGTCGAAATGCGCAGGCGATCGCCAGCGTCATAGCCGAGCGCGCAAAAACAATGGCCGTTGTCGTCGACGGGCGGTCCCGCCGCATCCCAGGTCCAGTTGTCGGCCTCGGGCTCCGGGCTGACCCACGCATCGGGCAAAGAGGCGCCGATGTAGATGTTTCCGAACAGCCAGATCGCGGTCTTTACCTCGTTGAAGTCCGCGGCATTCACGGAAACCCAAGCCTGGGCCTGATGCGTTGGCGTCGTGCCGAGCCCGTGATTGACCCAGTAATTCAGGACCGTTTCTTCGTCGCCGCCCTGATCCGTCTCCGGCTTCTGCGGATCGTAACCAGTCGTCAGCGAATAGAACTTGACGACATCGTCGTCTTCAAAAGAAATGCTGGAAAGATTGTTCGCCAGCCAAGCGCCGGCGATATGAAACGCGCCTGCCGCGGTGCAATCACCTAGGACGTCGTTTTTGAGAATCTGACCGAGCCATCGCTTAGCTTTGACGGTGTAGTCGACCGATGCGGGCGGCGCGGGCAGGCTTTTTAGGAGATACGAGCCAAGACGCAGGCGAAGTCCGCGCGCGCGGGGGCGAAAGCGGCCGGTCTTGAACCTGCGGGCCATTGTAAATTCCTTGCAGCAAAAAGGGGTCGGAGCCGCGAATGGGATTGCGAATCTCTGCGAGCGGGAGAGCGCGAACGCCCAGCGCCCGCGCCGCGAACGCGACGGCGGCGACGTGGCTGATGAGTTCGGGGACGTTCTGCATCGAGCTGGCGCCATGCGTGACAATCAGGCAGGCGCCGTCGACGATGGTTGCAATTGCCTCGATCGGCAGCTTGGCTTTTGGAGAGATGTTGCCCGGCAGGTTGTCAGCGATGTTGTCGCCGACCGGCCGGGCAATGAGGCAGCCGGCGATCAAGAACGCCAGCGGCATTGGCATAACAGATTAAGCGCCACGCTGGATCGCGGCGCGAGCAAGCTCAAGCGCCTGCTCGAACTGCAGCGCGGGAGTCGTAGTCGCCAGGGCTTCGAGGCCGGCGATGATGCCAAGCTCGCTCGCGGGAAGGAGCTTGATGATGTCGCCCACAACCTGAACCGCAGCCGCAGGATTAAGGTTGACCAGGGCCTCGGCCTTGTTGATGTCGTTAAGCTCGGCCTGCTGGTTGGGGTCGCCAAAGGTCGAGGCCGCTGCCGCCGCGATCTGTGAGGCAAGGTTCGGATTAGCGGCGAGCGCAGAGGCTCCGGCGCTGCCGAGTTGGGTAATTAGGTTTTGTCCGAAAATGATGAACGGTGAAGACATGTTGTGCTCCAAGCTAGCGCGATGCAGCGCGCAGGACATCGGGCCCGGTTCGGCTCGATCCGGTTACGCCACCGTGGGGGCGAAGAGTTGTGCAGTGACGGCGGCCGCAAGTTCCGCTTTAGCGCGCTGGACCGTGTCGGGGTGCGCATCGGGTGGCAGGTTGGCGAGCGTCGTTGCCGCAACGACAACCGCCGGATCTTGCGGAGCCAGGGGGCCGGGCCGGCTTGAGGAAAACAGGCCCATGCCGGTTCCGACCGCGCCCATTAATCCAGCGACGATTCCGGCCGACTTAGCGATATCGGCATCCATGCCTGGTGGAATGAAGCTTGGGAACATGGAGGGTGTGAGGGCCGCGATAAATCCGAGCGCAGACATGAGACCGAGCGCGAGTGCTTGCGTCTTTCCATCGATTTGCATGATTCACCTTTTTCGGCGACCGCCGTGAAAAGAGCCGAGCGCACGGCCGCCGTTCGATCTTTGCGCACGGTGATCAATGGGAGGCGTAAAATGTTGCGGCCTCGGGCCTTTGGCTCGCCAAATCGGGCGTCCGCGGAAGCGAGGGCGTCATGATAGCCTCGCGAATCTTTTCATCGACACGTCGTCACCTGCGAACTCACTCCGCTCGGAGGGTCGTTTGACCGCTTCTTGATTGCGAAGACAGAACTCGAAGCGTCTAACATCGAACGCGAGTTACATTTCGGATCCCTCGGCGTCGAGCCGGTCAGTCAAGACCCGGCCCAATAGCTCAACCAACTCCTTGGGCGCCCCCATTGGTAGGCACATTTGTCCAGTCTGGACGAAGAGAATCACGCCCTCTTCCGACCGATCCGCTGTGGCAAGGATCGCGCTATCGCCGGGCGGTAGGCCCGGAGGCGTGTTAGGATTGATTGCGGTGACACCCTGCAAGAAATGAAATTGGCCGGGTGTCACTCTCGTGAACTGAGCTTTGTAAGGAGCGACGAACCGGGAGATATCGGCTTCGGCCTTCGCAAGAGACTCGCAATTTGAGTTTGCCGCACGGGGCTGGGCCGTTGCATGTCCGATCAAGACTCCACCCGCTGCAATAATGAGCGCGGTACGAGCA